>Ga0154020_10002689_pt1 | contig 21658 bp, 15 predicted proteins | sample Klosneuvirus_201_FD_109709 | JGI IMG/M metagenome (GOLD analysis project Ga0154020, IMG submission 109709) | Active sludge microbial communities from wastewater, Klosterneuburg, Austria - Klosneuvirus_20160825_MG | ecosystem: Engineered > WWTP > Aerobic digester > Activated sludge | place... | reverse complement strand
TTCAGGAATGCTTCCGGATCGACAACGCCCTCGGGGACTTCCAAGGTGTCCTTCAGTCCGATCATCTGGACTTTCAGATCCAGCATTCGAGGTGCGACAGCCGGTGCCGTTACGGCGTTAGCCGTTGATTCCTGCCAACACAGCAAGGTTGCGCACAGCAGCAGAGTATTCATAGGCGTGACTTTCAAAAGAAGAACTCAAGCAGGTGGAATGAATGGAACGCAGGTGGACGTTTCAATTGGCGACAGTCGCAGTGATCACAATAAGCACAGTTTGCCCCGGCAACTTTCCGGTCACGTCCGAATCCAATGTTCGCAACAGCACTGGCTTCCCGGATGCAGCCGAAATGGTCGTTGTCATCGACAATTTTCGAGTGAAAGACTTCGGCACAAGATCTTCTTCCGCCTCTTTCGTCGATTCAGTGACTACGTCAGGGCGCGAGGACGTGATCGTCGCTTCGATGAGGATGCGACCATCCGCCTGAATGGATGGCTGCAGTGCGACGCTCGTTCCGAAAACCTCCTGCACAATGTTTGGTGAAGCGCGCACCGGACTGCGCGCCGTGCCGAAACCGCCTCGAGGCGCAGTCCCTCCGCCAGGAGGACCGTTTGGTGATGCCGCTTCAGGCGGCCGCCTGAATCCGGGCTGCATCGTGTAGCCTGACGTCACCGCCTGCGTGCTTCCAATGGTCATCTTAGCACGACCTTTGTCCAGTGTGCTCAGACGAAACCGCTCAGACCACCGAACTCCCTGCTGCCCACGAAGTGCCGCGACAAATTCCGCAGGGGATTCAATCACCTCGGGGATATCGACCGACGAATCCAGCGCGATCATTGTTACAGACAGCTCAATTTCCCGACGGAGAAACGACTGGCTCGCCGCAGTTCGCTCGGCAACACTTTGGGCCATCCACGCTTCTCTTTGCTCAGGATTCAGGACCGCAAGAAATTTTTGATCCCATTCCGTGTTGAAGGCCGCAGTTTGCTCTTGTGTTGCACCAAAGCCCAACTGCGCTGCCGCCTCAGATCGTTGACTGTTCAGCGCGGCAAGTTGTGTCATCTGTTCGTCAGTTAACCCAACATCCGCCGCCACATGCGAATCCATCAAAGCTCGAATCCCCGCTTCTGCCAGATACAAGGATCGCAACCGCTTGCGTTGGCGCTCGTCCAACACGTTCAGTGCCTGCAGCCCGGAACTCACTCGTTGCTTCAGCACGGCCCGGTTCATCTCTTCACGAATCGACATTCTCTCTTCGTCCTTCGCTCCCTTCATCCTCTCAAGGAATGGAGTAAAGAACTCCCTTGAAACCGCCCCTGCGCTCACTGCTTTTTCGACGTTTTGAGTCTGCGTTTCAGTCAAACCCAACTGACTGCGAATATCTGGGCGTCGCAGTAAATCCGACTCGGTCCAGATGCGTGCCTGACCAAAGACCGAAGCGGGTAAAACGGTCAGTAAACCGCCAGCCAGCAGAGTCGAAAGCAGACGGAGGAACCCAGGCAAAGTTTTCATATTGCGTTCCAGGGAACATTGGAAGCTGGCCGGCAGGACAGACCCCGGCAAGGATGTGACATCAAATTCATGTATTCAGGACGGGGCGTCTGAAATGAATTCGGTTCCAATGTAGCCGGAATGAACCTCAACATTCACTGCCGTAATTTGTTTCCTTCTCGCTTTTCTCACTGATCAGTGTGACGTGGAACATCGCAAATAAATTATGATCGAGCGATCCTAACGAATCCGCAACGGCAGAGTCGTAAAGCCGCTGGCTGGGGGTGCCGCCAATGAGGGATGGCTGCCTGGGACTGCCTCAACCACCGTTGATGCTGCAAATAACTCTTCGAGAAACACTCGCATCTCCATACGCGCCAGTGGTGCGCCCGGACAGACGTGTATGCCCGAGCCGTACAGCAGATTCATGGAGGGATCTCGGTCGAGCGAAAACGTATCGGGCGATGGAAAGACATCGGGATCGCGGTTGGCTGCAATCCAGTTGATCGTGACACGATCGCCCTCACAAATCTCTCGTCCTCCGATTTTAATCGCTGCCTTCGCAATCCTTCGGTTACTCAGGAGCGGCCCGCGAATTCTCAGAATCTCGTCAATCGCTTTCGGCAGCAATGAAGGTTGTTTTCGCAATTGCTTTTGGATGTCGCTTTGGTCGGCCAGAAAATGACCGAGAATTCCGATCGACGCGGCGATGGTCCCGATTTCGCCAACCGTCCAAATCCGCAGAATACTGGCGATCTCTTCATTGCTGAGCGTTCTTCCCCAGATCTTGTCGCGCATCAGCGACGTCGTAATTTCCTGAGCGTCGGTTACGTTCGAGGTTTGTCGAACCTCAATCATGTCGTCGATCAGGCGTTCGAACTCTCGTGCAATCTCGGACATCGCCGCACGATCTTGTGCCAGAGTCGCTCGATGGTTCTTCCTGACCCAGTTGATCAGTTGGTCGTGAAGCTCATCAGGCCACCCCAAGAACGCACATTGAACCTGGACCGCAAACGGCAACGCAACCTGAGCCATGAACTCGACAGTGCCACACTGGACAGCCGATTCAATCAGCTTCCTGCTGATCGTTCGGCATTGCGGCTCAAACGCGCACATTGCATCAGGCAGGAAATACTTCTCGATCAGGGCGCGCCAGGCCGTGTGCTCCGGCGGGTCCATGCCGCTGGGGACCGACAGATGTTGCGACACGGCGTTGCTGAAGTTCTCGGTGTCCTGGAGAACATTCATCACGTCGCAATGCCGGAACAGAGTCCACCCATTTTCTTCACTGTACGCAACGGGACAGCGTTCTCGCATGTCGTCATAGGCTGCTCGCTGGTTGCGTTGCACATCGTCAGAGTGAGGGTTCCAGTCAGGTTTCATCAATCATCCAGTCTTTCATTCCAGTCCGAGGATTCTCAGTTCGGGAATCGAACTCCATGGCTGGCCATTCGCTTCGGAGAGTGCGCGGAGCATTACGTACCGACCTCGCGTGGGAACGATGTTAACCGCTTGCTCCGCTTCGCCCGCACGCAAAGGACCTTTGGCTTGTGGACGTTCGAACTTATTGGGATCGCTGCTCACGTAGAACTCGCAGTGGCCGATGTCACCATTTCCACCACGCGGCAAATAGAGGAACCCGGCGACATTGTATTCGGCTCCCAGATCGATGACCAGTTCGTGCGGGTGCGCAGGACTCGCGCCGGAAAACTGCGTGTGCCACATCGTCGCCGGATTACCATCGAAGGCGTTGACGGCGCGACCGTCGTAGTTATCAGTATTCTCGCTATCAACTCGCGCAAGCGTATATCGTTCGGTCGGAATGGGTCTGCCGACCGCGTCGGCCGCATCGACGCTGATAGGAGGCCCGGTCGGCTCCGACGCATGACGTACCCAGCACGAACCGCACACGCAGGGCTGTTGGCCGCAGGTGCCGTCAATATCGTGAGTGGCCAAAGGCTTGATCGATTGCTCGACCAATTGCCACATTCTTGCGTAACCAGCGTCATTCGTGCTGAGCCAGCCATTGTGAGCAATCTGGCCCCAGCCACCAGCTGTTGTCGCCAGCGGTGCTTGAAGAATTCGGCTTTCCGTCGGCTCTCCCACATTGACCAGGCTGGCATACGGCTGCTTGGCTAACTCTGCTCCGAAGTTCTCACGGATGTGTTCGCGAAGTGTACTTTCGCCCTCCGGATCCGGTTGCCGCCATTCCACTTTGTTCCAGGAATAGTCACCAAAGAACTGGGCGTTCAAATCCAGCCAATCGACAACACGCTGCCGACTTTCGGGATCGAGCTTCTCGTGATGATCGTCTCCGTTCAGCAGCATACCTGCCAGTTGGCCTGCATGAGAGAAATAGTCTTTCGGCACACTGGCATCGGTCTCCAGGTTCCGGAGCGCCATCGCGACCAATCCGTCTCGCGATACCAGTGAGTTGTACGCTGTGCTGGCCAGCACATTCTTCGCATCTGCAGGGCGATCCTCGATTGTGCCCAGCAGGTTCATGTCGCCAGCCGTCTGTTTCAGGCCGTGGCAACTAATGCAATAGCGGTCCAGCACGGGTTGCACGTTGCGTGCAAAACTGAGTCCTCCTGCGTATTTCGGTCCGACCGGTGGACGCAGTTCATGCACCGTCAGTTCGTTCAGACTGCCGTGGCGAACCTGCGGAGCGTTCGGCGGGGCGTGACAACCCACACAGCTCACGGTTTCACCTGGATGCACATAGGTAAACGAGCGCATGCCCATCACTGCCATGCCATTGTCGTCCAGCAGTTGGAACAACAGCGATTCGCCCGCCGGTACGCGAAAGGCGACGGAGCCATCTTCGGCGACAGGAACCGTGCCGAGAATCTTCTTCGCGGTTTCAAACAGAACCTTGCTGCGCGGTGGTACCGTCTGAGTCGTTTGCGAATCGACTCGCACAACTCGCAGACTCTTTACGCTGCCTGGTTCGAGTTCTGAGTTGCCGTCATAAACATTCTGAACGTAGAAAACACCGCTGGCATCCTTTGCTGCCGAGTTGGACCGGGCCAACGATGGCAGTGTGGGGGGTGTCGGGCGTGGTTGGATTGGAATCGGGCAAAAACATGACATCGATTGGTCGCGATAGATCAGTTCGCGGCCGCCTAGCGTATCGACCAGATAGATCGCATAGTCGTTTGCCGCACGATTTTTTCCCTGACTCGTGTGTGGAGCCGCAGAATAAGCGACCAGGAACAAATCTTCGTTGATCGGCCACGGTGTGGCGTAAGCGCTGTCGGCCCAGCCTTCGGTTTCCGGAAACACGGTCTCCGGCGTGATGCGTGTGATCGGCTCCTGTCCGTCCTGCCCACGGTAGGGATCGATCACAATGATCGAACCGGCCGTATAGCTGTGATGAGCCGTCGCCGTCGCCACTACTTTTCGCGAACCAGGGATCGCGCGAGCCTCGGCGATGCTGCACGGGTTGCGAGTGTAGTTGCCATAAAAATGTTCGGGCGATGTGCCATCGGGGCGCGTCGTCCACAGGCTTTGGAACAGCGTGTCGTTTCGATTGATGTAATCCCAGCGAGTCCAGATGATGCTGCCATCATGCATCACACTCGGGTCCCATTCGTTGGCCTCGCCGTACGCCATCGGCAGGATGCCAGTGCCATCCAACTCACCACGATACAGCGTGTAGGTCGGGCAGTAGCGGTCGCCGAAGTGACAGCGCACACCGCCCTAATTGCGAGTGCTTACAAAGGCGAATCCACCATCCGGCAAATAGCAGGCGTCCCAATCTTCGATCAGGACGGTTTCGCGACCATGCGAACCGTCGAACGCATCCTGCTCAGTGCCGGTCACCTGCCGCAATCCGCTGCCGTCGATACCAATCTCGTAAACGAAGAAGCGGCGGCGAGTTGGGTTGGTTGGCGTGTGATCGCAGTAGGAAAACAGAATTCGCTGTGCGTCAAAGGACAGGTCCGGGTGCAACACCGAACCGGCGGGAAGTTGTCCTTTGAGCAACACGGATTCTCGCGGCTGGTCTTTCCACGAATCGAGTACAACCAGCCCGTCGCCCACACCGCTGTAGCGACCGAGATACTGGTCCGATTGGTGATTGAAGCCGGGTGGAGGACGTTTGTTGATCAGCAGACGATCGAAGCCCAACTGAGGATGCGAAAGAATGATGCGTCGTCGCAGATTGCACGCTTCATCGTAAAGTGATTTGGGAAAAGTGTCGGGAGACGCGGTGGCAGACTCAACTCGCTTTTCCATGGCCGCCAACTCGGCCGCCAACTCGGCCGCCAACTGTGGTTGCTTGATGCTGGCTTCCACAAAGGCCAGTGTCCGGCGAGCCAAATCCAGCCGCTCGGCAGTCCGTTGAGAGTACGCAACGATCGTTTCCGCTTGCGAACCGACAGGATCGTCAGCCGACACAGGGAGCGAGACGCAGGCCGAAACCGCGAGCAGAAGCAACAACGGACAAGTCCCCCGAAATATGCAATATCTCATCATGTCTCCTCCGCCTAGTTCCGTTCGAGAAATAGTTGTCCGAAATGAAATGAGCGGCAAGGCGATAGCCGCCGTCATACTGCAGTCTCAATCACTGGCGGCTAGCGCCTTGCCGCTCACTTATTCATCGAACGGTCCTTATTTTTCGTCACTCATCTCACAAACAACTCGAAAACCGACGTTGTACACACGTTGGAAAGGTTCATAGTCAATTCGGAAACTGGAGGTAGCCCGTTCGGGTCGGTCGCGCCACGAGCCGCCGCGAACGATTCGCCTTGCATGAGATCCCTCGTCATCGCGGCGATCGGCTGATCGCGCGATGGTGCGAGTCCATTCGCTGGCGTTGCCGTGCATGTCAAACAGTCCCCAGGCATTCGGTTGATACGCTCCCGGAGCGACCGTCAGCAAAGCGCCGTCGTTGAATCTCGCATCCTTCGGGATCCAATCGTCATACTTGAGTGGATTTGCGAGCGGCGTATCGACGGTGTAGGGGTCGCTGGCGAACTCCGACAGCTTGGCGTCCGCCATGTTGGCAAACCGGGAAAAGTCCGTATCGACATCGCCATAATGCATTGCGGTATCAGTGCCCGCTCGGCAGGCGTACTCCCATTCAGATTCCGTTGGCAACGAGAATCTTTCACCGGTCTTTTCCGACAACCACTGACAGAATGCCATGGCTTCGGTCCAGGCGACTCGCACAACCGGCTGCTCGGGCGAATTCATGGGATAGCCGTGAATACCGAACTGATACGTGTTCTTCGATTCGACACGGCTGTCGTGATCCGGGGCAAACTGGTTGAACTGCTCGTTCGTTACCTCCAGAGTGGCCATCCAAAACGGACGTTCGATTTCGACACGCTGGAGCGCTCGTTCATCGACCGCGCCTGCCGGATTCCCCATGACGAACTCGCCCGCAGGAATCAGAGTTAATTGCATCGTCACACCATCGCCCAACTCAACGGCCCGAGTCGTTTCAGGCCCGGCCAGCGTTTGACGGCGTTGTGCTTCCGCCGCATCGAAGGGCCAGTTGGGGCAATCGACTGGCGCGACTTCGACGGCAGGAAGCGGCTGGGGAATGATCGGTTTGACAGACGAAACGGTCACGACGGGCACAGCTTCCGGATCGACGTCGATTCCGCCGTACAATTTCAACAATTCGCGCCGCCGCTCACGCTGGTTGCCGGGATCGTCCAACTCCTCGCCCCACGTGCCGTGGTAAGGACAGTTCATATCGATCCAGGTGATCAGCCGATCCCAGGCCTCGGCATCAAGCTGTACGTTGTGATGCCCTTTCTTCAGCATCTGGATCAATTGCGTGGTGTCGGCGTGGTATTCCATCGGCTCGAGCATGTGGTAATCGCTTTCGATTCCCGGCCGCCGCACAAAGCGATGCAGCTCGGCGTAACCCACCGAAAACTTCCCAGCGTGCCCGCCGCCGTTACCCGGCGTGATGGAACTCCAGTCCTTGATCATCTCCGTGCCACGCAAGTCCGGGATCGATGCACCGCTGGAGTCCAGTTCGCCGTTGTGGCATCCGACACAGTGCTTGTCGATGACGGGCTGGACTTCGCGCGCGTAGCTGAATCCGCGCGTCGGGCCGTACCAAGGCTTGATTGTCGAGGTCGCTTGCCACTGGGCCAGGGTCTCGCGAGCCTGCGGCGCGGCGCTGCGGGAAGCGTGGCAACCGACGCAAGACACCACTTCGCCTGGCATCGCGGTCGCCCAACTGCGCATCAGTTGCACGGCCTTGCCTTCTTCATCGAGCGGCTGGATCGAGATCGGCGTATTGGCGGGTATGAGAAACTTCGCGGAACCGTCTGCATGGACCGGCACCGTTCCGATCACTCGCTTGATGTCCCACGGCCCATCCATACCGATCACACCCAGCAACCCGCCCATATTCTGGTAGGCGAAGTGGTACGTGAACACTCGCAACGATTTGACCGTGTCGCGTGGGATACCGTGCAGCCCTTCGCCGGCATAGATGTCGGAGATGTAAATTGTGGCGTCCGTCTTCGTCAGATCGACTTTCTCGCCAATGACCGGCGGCGTCGGTGTTTTGCGGAGCGGTATCGGTTCCAGCAAAGCGTAGTCCGGCAGCTCTTTGATCAGCACCATGTTGTCAAACACATCGACAAGATAAATGCCCCACAACGACTGGGGTGTCGGCTTGCAGGAGACAAGAAAATACTTTTCGCTGAGCGGATACGGATGCAGGAATTTTGGCCAACTATCGTTTGTCAGTCCATCGCGAATAATCGATTCAACCTTCTTTCCGTGCCCAGGAATCCGCTGGACTGCGCCGTCCGCCTCACGGCGACTTTTAGCTGGATCGAACACGACTAATTCACCCATCCGTGGATTGTCATGATGCCCGCCAATCACCGACACGACCTTGGTGGGATGACCAGGAATCGGCCGGGTGTAGAAGAAGGAGTTGGGCCAGTAGGAGTTACTGCCATAATATTCGGCCTGTTCGGTGCCGTCGGGGTTCATCTGGAAAAGTAACCGCGTGTTCGAATGCGGCGTATCAGTGTACTCCCATCGCGTATACAGCACCCGGCCATCGTTCATGACCGTGGGGCACCAGTCGTGTTCCTGATCGAAGCACAGTTGACGGATCTGTTGTCCGTTCCCGTCCATCACGTACAAGTTCGCCACGTGCGAATCGCCGTACACACAAGGCACGCCGACAAAACAAGCGGTTGACGTGAATACGATCTTGCCGCTGGGGAGGTAACAGGCATCATAGCTATCGACGTCCGGCTGTTCACCGGTCAGTTGCCGCAGCCCCGAGCCGTCCGCCCCGATTTCGAAGACCTGCCAGCGTCCCTTGTCCCCCGGCATCGAAAACAACATGCGGTCGGCGTCAAAATGCAAGTCGAGATCACCGACAAAGCGACCGTCGGCAGGCTTAAACCGTGTTGCTAATTCGCTATCTTCCTCGGCCAGCGAGTACGTCACGATCTCGTCGTCATAGCCCGTGTGCGGCAAACTGGAGTTGCTTTGCCAGTTGCGCGGCAGACCGAGGCTGGGCGCGTTCGCGGCACGCTTGATGAGCAACAGCTTATAGAAGTCAACCACCGGGTTGTCGATCAGCAATGCCTGACGACGCAGCGCAGCCAATGCTGTGGTTCGCTGCTGCGACACATCCGCCGCCGTGCCGACCGCCGATGCGGCTTGATCTTCCAATGCATCCAGTTGTTTCAAATACTCACCGCCACGAGGATAACCAGCACCCGAAGTTTCCATCAGATCGACAATCGCGCGACGCAGCGCGGCGGTATCAACATTGTCGGCGGTGTACCGAACGTAAGCAGGCACCGGCGGCGGGCTGTCCAATGCACGAGCGTTGGGGCGAAGCAGTTTCCAACCATCGGGCAATTCCACTGACGATGCAAATTTCAAGCTGACGACGTGAGGAAATGCACCTTCACGTTGCAGCTTCAGTGTGTGCTTCCCCTGGGCAATCGTCAGTGTCGTCATCGACTCCCATTTTGCTCCGCTCGTATTCCAACTGCCGGTTGCCGATCGACAACCTGTTCCCACGTTCTTGCCATCCAGAAACAACTGCACAGGCCGGGCGTCGGCGGCGGCGTAATTGATGCTCAAGGCATATTCAGCAGTCACGGGAAAATCGACATCGTATTCGATCACGATCGGACTCTCACCGCCAAACGCCACCATCGGCTCCGAGTCCGCCCAACTCGAAGTGAATGTCCTGGCATTACCACGGTCGAAGGCATAGGCGGGAATCAGGAACGAGTTGGCATTGTTGCCTGGCGATTCGATCTCCAGCGTTTCCGCCCGGAGACAACTTGCCGACAAAAGCCAACTCAAAGCCAACGCACAAAACACGTTGGCCGATAGACGTCTGATATCATTCCATCGATTCGCGGTTGTTGGAACAATCGACATTCATCAACCCTCATGGAGACTATCAACGCGATTGCCATGGAAGAATAAAAACGCCGCGACGGCAGGAATTTTCGCTGGCCGAACCGCCGATACGCATTAAACACAATTCAGTCTAGCCAGTTTCATGGCAAATGCCAACCTCTTTTGGAATGTCGAGAGTCAAGGAGGGAATCAGACCATACACTGCTCGTGATCAGCGATGGCACGACCGTTGATGAAACAACGGCTTGTCGTGGGCAAACCACAACGGACGTTCCTGACGGGAGAAGAACTATGGAATATGCGAGATTCTTTGTCTGGTGTTTGTTACTGCCGCTCGGAGTCGCCGCGATTCTTGCTGCGGATGCCTCGGCACAGACCGAATCGCCGCACCCGCACGTGTGGCAGCGTTGGGAGCACGCTCTGACGAGCGATCGTCAACACAAGAATCCCTACGCGGACGTGACTTTGCAAGTTCGCTACACCGGGCCGGATGGTCGCAGTCTTCTCGGCTACGGTTTCTGGGACGGCGGCCAGGTATTCCGTATCCGTTGCAGTTTTCCGGCTCCGGGTGTCTGGCAGTGGGCAACCGAATCTTCCGATGCCAGTGATGCCGGGCTGCATGGCCAGCGTGGCACCGTCGATGTCGTTCCGTATCGCGATGAGAATCCGCTCTATCAACGTGGCTTCCTGAAGGTGAGCCAGGATCGCCGCTACCTGACCTACGGTGATGAGACACCGTTTCTGTGGATGGGAGATACAGCCTGGGCCGCTCCGATGCGGTCGAGCTACGATGAATGGAACACATACCTTGCCGACCGCCGCACGAAACACTTCACGCTGCTACAGGTGGCACCAGCGCCGCACTGGAGCGGCAAAACCGACCGACAAGGTCAGCCGCCGTTTCATGACAAAGCATGTTTGCTGTTCAACCCGGCGTTCTGGCAGGCGTTTGACCGTAAAATCCAGCGAGCCAATGAAGCGGGATTCGCGGTGTTGCTGGTTGGGTTAATGGAACCGGTTGACCGCTATCCGGAGCCCGCCGCAGCCAGCCTGTTCGCCCGCAACATCGTGGCTCGGCTGTTTGGCAATTTCGTGATCTTCTCGCCGAGCTTCGACAGCCCGTTCATGCCTTTGGCCGATGAAGTGGGGCTGGCCACTCGCCAGGCCACGGCGGTCCACTTGATCACGCAGCACCCTGGCACGCCTTCAAGAGAGCCGACTCCCATCTGGACGATGCAGTACTACGATCGTCCGTATCTGGATATCGCGAGCGTACAGACTGGACACAATGGCGGCAATCGACAGCGATGCGCCCATCACGCCATCGAGTGGATTCTGGACGCTTATCGTCACGAGCCACACAAGCCCGTCATCAATATCGAGGCCATGTACGACGGTCAGAGTGAGAACGGATGGCAGGCGGTAGACGCCCGCTCGCTGGCATGGCGTAGCTGGCTCTCCGGTGCGATGGGCTACACCTACGGTGCCGGCGATACGCCACCCAAATGCCCGCAAGGTAGCGGCGGTATCTGGAAATGGGTCACCGAACCCGAAAAACCTGATTACTGGCAAAAGGCAATCGGCTGGGAAAGTTCCACCCAGATGCAATACCTGCACGACTTTTTGGCCGGGATCGAGTGGTGGAATCTGAAACCGGCCCACGACCTGATCCGCAATCAGCCGGACGACGTGACTCGCCGCATGGTTCTGGCCAGGGTCACCGGACGTGATTTCGCCGTCGCGTATCTGCCAGACAACGACGCGATCGAGGTTAACCTTTCGGTGTTTTCCGCGCCGGTGGCGGCCCGCTGGTTCGATCCGGTTCTCAATCGCAACTCCCCAGTAACCGGCTCAATTCCGAACCAGGGCAACCACCGCTTCGCGCCGCCAGCCAAAGGCGATTGGGTCCTCGTTATCGAGCCCGCCAAAGGTGCCCACTGAATGCCCGCCGCTGGAAAGTATCAAGTCAGCAACAGGTTGTAATCCTGGTCGGAGTCTCTGAACGTGAGGCACTGCGGCACTCGACCCCGAACCGACGAAGGACGCTGCATGATTCCGCAGAATGTCGATGAATCGGAAGGCGAGGTCAGGGCGTGGCCACCGCCGACGGGCCGCAGCGATTGATTTTCCACTTGTGAAACGCCTCCACTGCGACTTCCGCGCATCGTGCTATTCGCCGACTCTGTCGCCTTGAGCAGCTCTTCACGCTTGCGAGCACGCTTATCGGCCAGCAGCGGATTGCGACACACGATGAGTCGTTCGCCAGGGAAATTGTCTTCGTCCGTGATCTCTGCCAGATCCTTTTCGTCCAGCAAAGAACGGTCGATTTTGCCTGCATCGACAAGCGACCGAATGCCATCCGATCGCAGCGCCGAAATCCATTCGAGCCCTTCCACGTCTCGCAGATCCTCGTCGATACGTTTCGACGTGATCATCCCGCGAACAATGATGACACATCGAACAGGATCAGCGTGCCATCTTTGAGATGCGTTTTCGCAAGCTTGTTTTCGATGCGTGTCTGTCGTTCGAGCAACCAGCCCATGGCATCGTAGAGTTCATGCACATCGACTTCGTCAAGCTGCAATTCCTGCGCGAGCGTGTTCTGCACCGCTTCCGGATTCAAGCCTGTCGCGCAACTGAGTTTCGATCCCGGCGAAATAATCCGATCGGCGATCATGGCCATGACCAGGCTTCGTTCGCGGCAGGGCCGAGCGGCGATGAACTGATCGAGTCCGATGTTCCGCATCGTCCCGAGCACAGCCGCGATATTCCCATGCGGTATGCTTCGGTGAATCTCCATCGTGCCTCCATCACCGACGAGCGGTCATCCAGTGGCGAGCCGATTTTTGATGACGGCGAGCAGTGAATTGGGACATGAGTCCAAAGTCTCGATCGCTCGCCTCTGATGTGCGAGCGGAAGAACACTGGAGCAATGAAAATGTCGAAGCAAATGGTCTCGATCGCTCGCCTCTGATGTGCGAGCGGAAGCTATTTTCTGGGGTCAGTGACCCCAGATGGTAAGTCTCGATCGCTCGCCTCTGATGTGCGAGCGGAAGGCGATGGGAAAAATTCAAGTTGATTCAGATGGGGTCTCGATCGCTCGCCTCTGATGTGCGAGCGGAAGCATGACGACAAAAACAACGTTGTTGAGTGACGTCGTCTCGATCGCTCGCCTCTGATGTGCGAGCGGAAGTTAAGGAAAAAAAAGATGAGACATCGCAGACCACCGTCTCGATCGCTCGCCTCTGATGTGCGAGCGGAAGACATTTGTCGGAAAGGCAAGACATGAACGTTTCATTCGTCTCGATCGCTCGCCTCTGATGTGCGAGCGGAAGAGAAAGGAGATGGAGAATAAAAAGATCAACACGTCTCGATCGCTCGCCTCTGATGTGCGAGCGGAAGTGTTTAGGAGAAGCTCTGTGGCAATTGAACAACCAGTCTCGATCGCTCGCCTCTGATGTGCGAGCGGAAGTTATGCGATTCGTTTCGGAGATACTAAGTCATGTCTCGATCGCTCGCCTCTGATGTGCGAGCGGAAGTAGAAGGTAGAGCTATTATGAAGAGGTTTATCGTCTCGATCGCTCGCCTCTGATGTGCGAGCGGAAGGAGCTTAGGTTATATGAGAAATCTTCGATTGTCTCGATCGCTCGCCTCTGATGTGCGAGCGGAAGTAGGAGGAGAGGTGGGGCATGATTATGATGTCTCGATCGCTCGCCTCTGATGTGCGAGCGGAAGTGTTTTTTTTTTGGAGAGATCGTCGTGGATAAGTCTCGATCGCTCGCCTCTGATGTGCGAGCGGAAGACGATTCTTACCGAAGGCGCAGTGGTGTTGCTGTCTCGATCGCTGGCCTCTGATGTGCGAGCGGAAGGGACTGCGAAGATGTCGGATACTACAGTAAGTGTCTCGATCGCTCGCCTCTGATGTGCGAGCGGAAGATTTAGAGGAGAAAGTTGCCATGAGCAACGAATGTCTCGATCGCTCGCCTCTGATGTGCGAGCGGAAGGCTGTTTTCCTGAAGGGGAAAATCATGAGTAAGGTCTCGATCGCTCGCCTCTGATGTGCGAGCGGAAGACGCCTATGGAAGAAATGATTAATTTGTGAGTGAACTTGTCTCGATCGCTCGCCTCTGATGTGCGAGCGGAAGAGCAATGACCAGTCGACCCGAGTTTGGGAAGTCTCGATCGCTCGCCTCTGATGTGCGAGCGGAAGCCATAATTCGATTTGGTCGTACAAGGGGATATGTCTCGATCGCTCGCCTCTGATGTGCGAGCGGAAGGGGTGGTGCTGGTGTAGGACGAGATTAGGGAGAGTCTCGATCGCTCGCCTCTGATGTGCGAGCGGAAGTTAAAATGTTACGAATCGCGAACCCGTTTGGGTCTCGATCGCTCGCCTCTGATGTGCGAGCGGAAGATGGCAGGACGAAAGAACATCAGTTCGATGAAGTCTCGATCGCTCGCCTCTGATGTGCGAGCGGAAGTTTTGGAACTTAGTAAGGAGAAATGCGATGCAAGTCTCGATCGCTCGCCTCTGATGTGCGAGCGGAAGGGTTTTTGTGGGTAAAAGGAGAAGGCGATGTGTCTCGATCGCTCGCCTCTGATGTGCGAGCGGAAGGGGTCTTGAGAAGGAACTAAACGTGAATAGCGGTCTCGATCGCTCGCCTCTGATGTGCGAGCGGAAGCAGAAAGCGAGGTGTCGGAAGTTAGGCTGCTGTCTCGATCGCTCGCCTCTGATGTGCGAGCGGAAGACAACACACGAAGAAGGAAAAGATCATGTTTGTCTCGATCGCTCGCCTCTGATGTGCGAGCGGAAGTTAGTTATGTGTGCAAGCACGCAGAAAAGCAGGGAAAGTCTCGATCGCTCGCCTCTGATGTGCGAGCGGAAGATTTGGTTTTGGAGAAAAAAATGGCGAAAGACAAGTCTCGATCGCTCGCCTCTGATGTGCGAGCGGAAGGAAAAGGAAACAACGTGAAAAATACGATAGAGTCTCGATCGCTCGCCTCTGATGTGCGAGCGGAAGTTCAAGAAAGGATTAAGCCCATGTTGGACGCATGTCTCGATCGCTCGCCTCTGATGTGCGAGCGGAAGATACTGATGAGTGAGGTTATTGCACAGACTGTCTCGATCGCTCGCCTCTGATGTGCGAGCGGAAGTTCTCTTGGCCCTGGTGGCCTTCGTAGTTTGGTCTCGATCGCTCGCCTCTGATGTGCGAGCGGAAGAATAATATAAAAAGCAAAAAAAAAAGAACACCTGGTCTCGATCGCTCGCCTCTGATGTGCGAGCGGAAGAATTGAAAGGGAGTTGGTATGTTCGCGATTCTAGTCTCGATCGCTCGCCTCTGATGTGCGAGCGGAAGTGGTTTTGCGAAGGTTTAAAAAATGGACTACGTCTCGATCGCTCGCCTCTGATGTGCGAGCGGAAGACAGAATTCCCTTATTGGGTACCTTCAATGGGAGGTCTCGATCGCTCGCCTCTGATGTGCGAGCGGAAGGAGGAGGTTTAGATGGCAAGTAATACTAAATTGTCTCGATCGCTCGCCTCTGATGTGCGAGCGGAAGAAAGGTGACTGTAATGACACAGCAGTTTTTTGGTCTCGATCGCTCGCCTCTGATGTGCGAGCGGAAGCACGAAAGGTGTTGTTATGAAACTTTCATTTTGTCTCGATCGCTCGCCTCTGATGTGCGAGCGGAAGAAAATGGCTAAGCGCAATGAAGACAGTCGATTGTCTCGATCGCTCGCCTCTGATGTGCGAGCGGAAGTGAGATGATCACGGTCAAAGTAAAATTGAAAAAAGTCTCGATCGCTCGCCTCTGATGTGCGAGCGGAAGTATGGGGGGAGAGGATAAAGGGTAGGGAAGAAGGTCTCGATCGCTCGCCTCTGATGTGCGAGCGGAAGATGGCAACAAGCACACTGCGTTCCACAAACGTCTCGATCGCTCGCCTCTGATGTGCGAGCGGAAGTGATTTCTTGGAGAAAGAAGAATGTTGCTTGTCTCGATCGCTCGCCTCTGATGTGCGAGCGGAAGATTTGAGAAGATGGAGGTGGATCATGGGTGTCTCGATCGCTCGCCTCTGATGTGCGAGCGGAAGAAAAAGGTCAAGAATAGAGGTATTCAGATCATGTCTCGATCGCTCGCCTCTGATGTGCGAGCGGAAGTGAAAATGGCTGGTATGTCAGTTTTCGCAACAGGTCTCGATCGCTCGCCTCTGATGTGCGAGCGGAAGACATTCTTCTGCGCGGAAGAAGGCTTTAACAAAGTCTCGATCGCTCGCCTCTGATGTGCGAGCGGAAGGGGGAATCTTTAGAGGAGATATACATGACGGGTCTCGATCGCTCGCCTCTGATGTGCGAGCGGAAGACCCCCATGATCACTAAGGAGATCAAAAATGTCGTCTCGATCGCTCGCCTCTGATGTGCGAGCGGAAGGATTCTGTATGTTCGCGATTCTAAAGAAAGGTCTCGATCGCTCGCCTCTGATGTGCGAGCGGAAGAAATCACTGTACAGAAGGAAAAGAAAATGAAGTCTCGATCGCTCGCCTCTGATGTGCGAGCGGAAGTTAGTAAGGAGAAATGCGATGCAAGTTTTCAGTCTCGATCGCTCGCCTCTGATGTGCGAGCGGAAGTAGAAGGGATAGAGCGATGAAAATTACGCAAATGTCTCGATCGCTCGCCTCTGATGTGCGAGCGGAAGTCTATTGCTTTTACCTCATCGACTGAATCCCGGTTGCAAGTCGCTGTACCAACACAGGTTACGTAATCGAAACCAATGCTGCGGTTCTTTGAAGTTTGCACAGTTCTGCTACTCCAAGCGAAATTACAAAAAAACGCCGGTTGTGGGGAACCGTGCATCGTGCCGCGATTCATATCAAATCCACGACATCCACACATCGATTCCATCCGATTGTTCGGGAGGGTCCTTACAAGGAAGTGACCCTGCCCTGCTTGTATAACACACCAATAAATTTAATCTCACTAATCAAGTTGTCAAAGATCCGCAATCAGCGTACCAATTGTCACGCAATGTGGTTGCGATTCTAACAAAGCCGCCGTTTCCTCGCGACTATCGCCCCAAAACATTGACGGCCGCAAATTGCTCCCCCTGTTCTCCCCAACGCCATCGTGATCGGTTGGCTGACAAATCCACTGGAATTATCTCAAACTCGTCATCGACTGCCAAAAGTGGTCCAATCAGTCGCCGGAGTTCTGCCAATTCGTCGGTGTCCAGCCAGACTTCAAACACGCTTCGCTGAAGTCGAACACCAAAACGTTCCAATATCCGTGAAATCCGTAATCGCTGATCGCCTTCCGAAATGTCGTAAGTGGCTATGTATCGGCTCATATATGCTCCATCACCTTAAAACCGGCTTCGGGATTCAACAGATGCCGATGCAAAGTCCGTCCCATTGTGGCGATCTGCCTGCGGTAGGATCGAGCGACTTCCTGCCCTGTCATGACACACTCGGTGGCTAACATACGAAAGACAGCCGCAACAACCGTGCGATACGTTCCCGCCTCCATCCTCAATGCAAAATGACTGTTTCCCGTCGTATGAAACTCACCGGGTGACAACGTGTGCGTCAATTCAATCACCACACGATCCATCAAATGCCGGTACGGTTCCTGGAGATCCGAAGCCAGCGCTGCATGCCGCTCACTTTCGACATGCATGATTCCAATAGATGTCGCAAACCCTTCGCGAATGAGTGTCAGGGTGATGAAACGATGCAGGATCGTTTGCGTCAGATTGAGCAGGACATTGACGGGATCTTCAGCATGAGGATGAACGCGACGCTCGAATGTGAATTGCCGATCGATTCGTTTGTCGAACTCACCATACCAAGCTGCCCCACCGGCTCCTTCCAGCCCCAGCAACTCCTGCACAGTATTGATCGATTTCACCTGCTCAGCAAGCGCATAAAGCCTTTCGACGAGTTTCCCTGATGCGTTTCGAGCCGGATAGGCCAGCGCCACTGCCGCATGGTTTCGCAGTTTGGCGGCTATCAGACGTTGGGCAATTTCCAGCGACCGCACCGCATCGCCGGCCAACGCGACTTGTGCGCGCACAAGCTGCGGCAATTCCTGCGGAGGCTCATCGCTGATTGCACAGGTCCAGCGGCCAGCATCATTTGCGATCAACATTCCCAACGATTCTTCTTCTCGGTCACGAAATAACGATCGATCCAGTGTGGGGGTCCCGAGTACGACCAATTCAGAAATCCGACGCCGTTGGAATCGATCTTCGGTACCGTTCTGCTGGCTGCGGCAGACAACATCCTTACCCTCGATCCCGATCCAGTCAACCTGAGGACCGACAATCCACAGTCCGGCCCGTGAGGTTTCGAGTCCCTGCTCACCAGCCAATGGATGTCGCGTGACTGGTTCACGCCCCTTCGGTGCCTCATGCCAGCCCAAATCCTCAACCTGCTTCAGACCGTCGCCCCGATACTGCCATTCCTTTTCAGAAAAGAAACGATAGCCCAGAAAATCAAATGGTGTTTTGTCAAGATCGAGCAGTTTCGTCTTGTCGTCATTCAGATGCAGTTTCAGATGGCTCGCCAGTTCATTGGCTCGTTCCAGGACCGACCGTCCTTTCCCTGGGTCGCGAAACAAGAGCACAAAATCATCTCCATACCGAACCAGGAATCCCCCATCGCTTTCGACCTGTTGATCGAAGTCCTGCAGGAACAGGTTGGCAAGCAGTGGTGAGATCACAGCTCCGGTCGGCAACCCGCGCCCTGGCTGCGGCGCACCCGAAACCACCCACTTCATCAGCAACTCGACCATCGAGTCATCTTGGATAAAGACTTCCAGTTTTTGTCGCAGCAGTCGATGATCAACCGAATCGAAGAAATGGTGAAAGTCCGACCGCAATGCCCACCGCCAGCCTGCATGATACGCTTTGTGAATCCGCTCCGCAGCGGTCCTGCGTCCCAGTCCCCGTCGGTAGGCCTGACAACTGTCGCTTAGAAATCGATCCAGGACCGGCATCAGGATTTCGTGAACGCCTCGCTGCAGGGCCCGTTCACTGCGCGAAGGCACAGCCAGCAAGCGAGGTTTTTCTCAGGGCAGCAGAAATCGAAAGACCGATTCCGGCTGGTACTCCGGAGACTCAATCCGGTCGGCAAGTGATCGGACATGTCCAGTCGATACACCCAGTCTTTGAGCTTCCTGCTCGACGATCGGCGCGTGTACAGCCAACTCGACCAGTGATTTGCTGCGGCGTGCTCGAAGAAACCTCGGTACGTCGCCAGGCAGCGATTCCTGAACCTCCTCGATGACATATCGCCCCAGACCAAATGTTGTTTTCTCGCCGACGCCAGCAAACTGCCCCCGGACCAGCATCCGCAATAATTCCTGGGAGGCCGTTTCGATCCTCATCCGGCCCATCACACCGAACAATGATTTGACAGAGTGTTTCGGACCATATTGCCACTTCAGCCAATGAAGATCGGCCAATCCTGGCGGCTCAACGAGTTTGATCTTCTCGAAATCCGATTCCTGCAGCGGACACTTCCAGCCGAAGTCGTCTGTTAAACGTCGGTGCAGTCGCCGCATGAGATCGCTGATCGGAAAACGATCCGTATCAAAGAAACCGGCCCGACTGTTTGGCTGACCATCACGTTTCCCGAAACGCGGCGGCAACTGCGCACAAAGTGGCGACAGCCATCGCAGGGTAAGACCCGACGAGCTTTTTCTCGCAAGTTCCAGCATCGCCTCGAACCAGGCGTCAGGAATCGCGACCAGATCGTCGGTATCACGATCGACCAGCGATTGAATCTGAGCCACCACAAAGTTGCCATTCAAGCCCCGTTCATCGACTTGAGTTGCATCGGCAGACACGCCGGATTTCTTCTGGTTCCGCTTCGGTTGGCCGACTTGATTCAGGCCATCGAGAAAGCGCGACCAACGCTGGTGGCATTGTTTGGGATCTTCGCCGGCGATTTGGAGTCCGAACACATAGGGTTCGTCAGCATGGATCGACATCCGTCCGACTTCGACCGCATCGGGCAAAAAGCCGACGGGCATTCCATCGCTCAGCCCCACGAGCGTTGCGGCACGTTTGACAATCGCGCAGACCATCGCCGCCGGATGGTGCCCCAACTCCACCCTCCGCGTCACCCGCAACGTAATCTGCATCGGGTAGATGGAATGCATGGCTAAATCCGCAGGAAGATTTGTCACAGCTTGAGCCGCTTAGTTTCATCGGCCCGTTCTTCAACAGGATCAGGCAGCGTCGTTCTGTTTTGCTTTGCAGCGATCCACCATGAAAAGTCTGCATTTTGACCATTGTGATCAACATCTACTGGAGGATATCGTACATTCAATCCGGACGGGATTTCCGAAAGCATATCAAGTAGGTTGGACTGCATCTGGTGAGTTTCTGAGGAAACGGCTGATGACTGCCATTCGTTGGTAAAAGTTGCGACTTTAGCCGTAGCATCAACATTAGCAGGCGTACCGGGAGCCGTCACACCCGTAAAGCTGTTTGCGGAATATCGATCTTCCGTATTGAGGACAACCTGGCATCTAATCGAGCACCGGCCAAGCCCCAATGGCTTGCCGTGCCCAATCGCATGAAATAGAGGATCGATGTCCTTAGAAAGACCTTGCAAAGACAACGCTGTTACAAGTCCGCCAAGTTCGCGATCTGTCAAGTTGTCAAAGTAGACTCGAAAGTTGAAGGTAATGTTCGGTGGCAAAAGGTGAACGGTTTGATTCTGGTCGCTTGATCGAACATTCGCCGGATTAGAACACGCTTCGCTTTGCCGTCGATACAGCTTTCGGCCTTTAATTCCGGCCTCAACCCTTCGATAAACCGGAAGATTTGCCATAGGATTCCGTTCACTAATCCCCGTCACAGGGGGCCAGCGCGTTGCCTTGTTGGTTTCCCAATTGTCGGCTGCGTCAAGATAAAACCCGGTCGCAGTTGGGTTGGGAGATGACAGGATGCTCAGTAGTTTTTTCGCAGCCATCTTTCCATTTGATCCCCAAGTGCCAGCCAGCACTCCATGTGTAAATCGTACATGCCCAGCGATCGCATCAACACGGTCAGAGTTAGACAACAACTTCTTTCGAACATCTCGGCGAATCTGTGTGAGGTCACGCGTCCAACCAAAGACTCGACAAGCGGGACAAAGACGTTCAACGACGCTCTTACAATTGGCGCACAAATCAACAGTGCCGTCGCCGCCTATGGACAAGTTTGAGCACTCGTCACAAATCTCATGATGGCGGCCACACGGATACAGCTTACGAGCAAGTAGATCACCACGAGACTCCTGATGGGTAAGTCTTGGGATAGCTATTGGGTACAACCCGCGAACTTGCTGCGTGCCCTGAGTTTCGTCGATTAGAGCATAGAATAAATCTCCGGTTTTGATCTCAACTGCTGCTTCGTGTCTCAAAATGAAATCGCTGGGCAAGGGCTTTCGCGACCATTTGTTGGCGCTTTCCTGTTGTTGCTTTCGTGGCGGGGTGGAGAATTCCTTTTTTACCTTCTTGCCATTCCTCGCGGAATACTCTTTCATCATTCGAAGCGCCGTTCTGTAAACTCGCGGCGACACGACGGTCTTTTTTTCTGCGTCGGACAAGAACGCGTCCAATCTCTCTCGCAAATCGTTCGTGAAATCTGTGTGAGACGGATTGTTGTACGAAGTATCTGCACTAAAAAAAATCAACAGCCCGCTTAATGATTGGGATTGAGCAATCGAACTTCGAGCTGGTTCAGGAGAATGATTCGTTTTTTTTTGAGCGGGATTTCTTCATGATCTTGTGACGTTCCTGTGACGCGAGCT
>Ga0154020_10002688_pt1 | contig 21660 bp, 20 predicted proteins | sample Klosneuvirus_201_FD_109709 | JGI IMG/M metagenome (GOLD analysis project Ga0154020, IMG submission 109709) | Active sludge microbial communities from wastewater, Klosterneuburg, Austria - Klosneuvirus_20160825_MG | ecosystem: Engineered > WWTP > Aerobic digester > Activated sludge | place... | reverse complement strand
CTTTTCCATGTGGATCGGGCTGGTCGCAATGAAGGTGTGGATGCGTCCCGACTTCGCCGGTTTGACGGCATCCAGCGCCCGCGCGATGTCCTTGTCGAAGGCGCGACACAGGCCGGCGACCGTTGAATCCTTGATCACCTCGGCAACCGCCCTGACCGCATCGAAATCCCCGTTCGACGCCGCCGGAAAGCCTGCTTCGATGACGTCGACGCGCATGCGCTCGAGCTGACGCGCAATCCGCAGCTTCTCTTCCTTGGTCATGGAAGCGCCCGGACTCTGTTCGCCGTCGCGCAAGGTGGTATCGAAAATGATCAAGTGTTCCTTGGACATGTTTATCTCCTGAGAATGCAAGGTTTCGCTGGCTACCGGCCCCTGATCCTTCAAAATCGGACGTCGTCGCCGGGGAAATGAGTAAAAATCGACAAGACCGCTCCTCGCGGAGGCGGGCACTATGTACAACCGGATTGTGGGAGGGGGGGTGTTTTAGCGCGCGCGGCGCAGCAGCGGCAGCAGCTTCGCGCGCAGCAGCAGGCGCGCAGCGAGCGTGCCGGTAACGGCGAGGAACAACGCGGAAATGGCAAACGTCGCAGTCATGGCAGTGACTATAAAGATTTTATTTCCGTCGCGCAACAGTTTTCAGCCGGCAGGTGGGCAGCGCATGAAAAGTCGGCGCCGGCGACACGGCGACATCGGGGCCGCGGCGGCATTTCGCGCCCCGTCACGCGCCCGAGCCGGCCGGCAATGTTCGGCATGAATCCCTCGGTTCGACGGGATGGGCCCCTGTAATTCCGCTCGACGGCGGATCCATTGCGCGCCATGCTCGCCAGAAATTCAGGAACTGACCGGATAACGCGCATCCTGTTCATTCACCAGAACTCCCCCGGCCAGTTCAAGCTGCTCGCCGCCCATCTCGCGCAACAGCCCGGTAATCAGGTAGCGAGCCTTGAAGAATCTGCAAACGTGTGTCGCCAGGCAGGCCTTCTTTGCGTTTCCGGTAGTCGGCTACCAGGCACCAAAGAAGACCCACCCGCACCACTACCTCGCCAGCTTCGGGACGGCAATACGCCGCGGTCAGGATGTGGTTCGCGCCTGCGAGCCGCCGCAGGTCAAGGAATTCGTGCCCGACCTGATAACCGGCCACGCGGACTGAGGCGAACTGTTATTCATCAAGGATGTGTTTCCCGCCGCGCGGCTGATCGCCTACTTCGAATTTATCTGTCATGCCGTCGGCGCCGACGTGAGTTTCGATCCGGAGTTTCCATCCACCGCCGACGACCGTTTCAGGCTGCGCATCCACAACAGTACGCAACTCCACGCACTGTCGGAGTGCGCTGGCGACAGCAGCCCGACACTCTGGCAGCGCAGCACCTACCCCGCACGCGAGCAGTAGCGCATCCGGGCGATTCACAAGGCATCGACCTGGACACCGTCCGGCCGTAGCCGAGCGCGGTGTTCCGCCTCGCCGGCGGGCGAACACTGACGCGCGCCGATACGGAAATCACCTGTGTCAGCCGACAGCTTGAACCTTACCGGGCTTCCATGTCTTCATACGCGCCCTGCCCGAACTGCAGCGGCGACTGCCCTATGCGGATTACCTGTCGCTGATGCAGGTCAGCCGGCTGCACATCTACCTGACCTATCCGTTCGTGCTGTCATGGTCGATGCCGGAAGCGATGGCCTGTGGCGCACCGGTGCTCGGGTCGGCCACCGTGCCGGTGCGGGAAGCCATCCGTGACGGCCACGACGGCTACCTGTTCGACTTCTTCAACAGGGAGCAACTGGTCGAAAAGGCGCTGGCCGCACTGGCGCACGACCAGGCGCAGACCGACGTCATTCGCCGTAACGCGCGGCACAAGATCGAGTTCCGATTTTCCTTCAAACACAACAGCCTGCCCGCTTACCGACAGTTGATCGCCGAGGTGATGAACCGGGGCATGCCGTGACGCACTCGACCCGGCAAGCGCCATAACTGTATTACTCGCCGAAGGATGCCGGCATTCCACTCGCAAACTGCACCCGATTTATGGCAAAGCGTGCATGGAAAGTGAAGTGGAGCGGAACTGAAGGCGGCTGTACAATTGACTCCCCGCGACTTCCGACTGACAAACATGGCGCTACGCGATCCCGTCGACAAGAGAATGCTGCGCATGGACGCGCGGCGTTTCACTGTACGCTGCGAAGCTGCGGTTTCTTCCATCGAACGCGCCGACAACTTGCGCGAAGTTTCCCGCCTGGCGACATCGGTCACCCTGCCCTACTCGCTGAGCACGGATGATGGCTCAAGGGACTCTCTGCGGCTGCTGCAGATACGTGCCGAAGACCGTGCGCGCGAATTGATCCAGGAACAACTGCACAACCTTGCCCGCGCCGACGAGGACCAGCGCGAGAAGCTCAGGCGGACAATGCTGGATGCTTGGGCCAACCTTACCGGCCCGCTGGGACATTTACGAACCTGGGCGCAGAACAAGCTGTTGGCAGCGGAACAGCAAAACGGCTGACTCATCGTTCCCGCAAACACCGGAATCCGGTGCTATCAGGCACCCGGATACCGGCTTCCGCTTATTTTTTTGGTTCCCCGATGGTATCCAGGCGGCGTAGTCGTTCAACAGAGCAAACGGACTTACCTTAGCGCAAGCGCTGATCTATGTATTGCGCCAGGTCCGCCGGCAAGCCGGGCAAGGCGCGCGCCTTTTGATAGGCCTCGCGCGCCTCTGCGGTTCGCCCGGCGCTGTCAAGCGCGATGCCAAGGCCTGCCCACCAACGGGTCTCGCCGGGAGCAAGGCTGACCGCCGCCTGGTAGCGCTCCACCGCCTCCGCAGCACGGCCGACACGATTTAGCAGCGCGCCGGCAAACCCCTGAAAATCCGCACTGTTCTCACCGACCGCAGCATTGTCAAGCAGCAGACCGAGCGCCGCCGGCACCTGGTTGCGTTCGACTTTCAGCCGCGCCAGCGCAAGAATCGAGGCGAGGCGCACCGGAGTCAGTTCCACTCCCTGGCGCAACACGTCTTCCGCCTCGTCGAACCGCCGGGCTTCAATCAGTAATCCGGCCAGAGCCTGGCGAGCCGCAGGATGTTCAGGATGATCGTCCAGTGCTGATCGGTAGCCGGCGACGGCCTGTTCCAGGTTGCCCTGGCGATGGGTTTGGACCGCCCGGCGATACTCGGCTTCGGCACGTTCGGCGGGTGACGGCAAGCGCTCCTGCTTGTCGATGCGTCCATCGGCGGCGACCAGAGGCGCTTTGGGCACAGGCACGGCCACGGATTGCCGGGGCAGCGTGACGGGCACGGACGGGCGCTCCGAAGCCTTGGGCGCTACCATCGCCTTGGGCGTCGTTTCGACCGTCGATGCGGGCATCACGGACAATGCATCGGCCATGCGCAACGTCCGCGGGGCGCTCGCCGGGTCGATTGTATCGGGCGCCGGAGCGGACGCCCGGACTGGTTCCGTAGCGGCTACCGGATCTGTTACCTGGGCGGCTGGCGGCGCTACGACTGCCGCCACACCCGAGGGCGGTGCAGGCAATGCGGCGGGCGCGACAGGCACGGCAGGCGGCGCAAATCGCCCGACTTGCGCGTTATTCAAAACCACCGCGCCCAGAATCGTGACGAAGGCCAACGCGCCGACGATCAATGGCGGCGAGAACCGACTCGGCTCCTGGCGTGCCGCCAGAGGCGTCACGGCGGCCGGCAGGGCCGCCCGCTCTCCCGCGTCAATCCGACGTGCATCCAGGTCGCGCAGCATCTTGTTGACCAGGCTCATTGGACTAGTTCTCTCCTTCGGGCCGCCCCGGCCAAGACGCGGATCACCACCGTCGCCACCAACCCGGTGCGGAAAGGCCTTCGGTATCTCCAGCGGCCAGAGCGACATGGGCGCGAGCGACCCTGGGCTTGCCCTCGCCGTACGCCAGCAGCATGGCCTTGTGCGCCAGGATGTTGACGAGACGCGGCGTACCGCTCGACCAGCGGAACAAGAGGCGCGCGCTGGGGGTGGGGAAAACATCCCCATCGCGGTGGCCGGCAACCCGCAGCCGATGGGCTAGATAATGCACGGCCTCCTGCTGCTTCAGGCCCGGCATCCGGTAATGGAACACGATGCGCTGGCGCAACTGGCGTACGGCGGGATCAGCCAGCTTCTGATCAAGCTCCGGCTGGCCAAACATGACGACTTGCAACAGCTTGCGCTTTTCTGTTTCGAGGTTGGACAACAACCGCAGGGCCTCCAGACTCTCAAGCGGCATCGATTGCGCTTCGTCGATGCAGATAATCACAGTCTTTCCCTGCGCCGCCATGTCCAGCAGATGCTCGTTGAATTGCTTCAGCAAGTGAAAATGAGAATCCATGCCCTGCAGCTTGAGCCCCAGTTCCTCGGCGATCGCGATGAGCAGCATGCGCGGATCCAGCATCGGATTAGGCAGATAGGCGACCACCTGGTTCTCGTTCAGCGTTGCCAGAAAGCGGCGGCACAGCAGGGTCTTGCCGGTGCCGACTTCACCCGTGATCTTGATGAAGCCCTCGCCCGTGTCGAGGCCGATCATCAGCGTGTTGAGCGCTTCCTGGTGGGCGTCGGCGGAATAGATGAAACTGGTATCCGGCGTGATGCCGAATGGAAATTCGCGCAGACCGAAGTGATTGAGGTACATCGCAATCCGCGCAAGTGCTACTGTGTGGTCCGTTCCGATGAGTACGCCCGCATGCGCCCCTGGACCTCCTTGATGTCCTGCATCCAGTCGCCGTCATTGTTGATGACGGTCGGCTTGATCAGGATGACCAGCTCGCGCTTGCTGGTTCCCGCGGAACGCTGACCCAGAACGTTGGCAAAAAAGCCCGAGGCGCCCGGTAACTGCGCAGTGCCGGTGTTTTTCTCATGGCGCATGAGGCCGCCAATGGCAACTATGCTCCCATTCTGGACGCGGACGATACTGTCGGTCTCATTGATATTGCTGGACGCCAACGGCAGAACGAAGGTACCCAGATCGCCAAGGTTGATGACCTTTTCCTTCTCGGTGACTGTGCTGATCGCCGGGTGCACGTGCAGGATGATGTTGCCGTCCTCGTCGATCTGCGGCGTAACGTCCAGCGAAATTCCGGAAAAATACGGCTGCAGGGTCAGGTCCGGGGCCGAGGTGGTTCCCGTCGTGGTGGTTGTGGTCGTCGAGGAAACATTGGTCACGAACAATTCGTCGGTACCGACTTTGAGTACCGCCTTCTGGTTGTTGAGCGTGGCAATGCGCGGCGAGGAAAGGACCGAGACGCTACCCTGGGTTTCAAGGAAATTCAGCAGTGCGGCAAAATTCGTCGACTGAAAAGCCAGGCCGAGGAACCCTCTGCCGAGCGCTGACGCAGCAATCACTCCTGCCGCACCGGGAAGGAATGCGCCGGCTCCGGGAAAAATCGAATCGCGTTCATTGGCGGCGGCCCAGCGGCTAGGAGTACTGACTATCGGTGTCCCTGACTGGGCACCGAGGATCGTACCCGGCGCGACCACGCCCACCGACGTCCTGTTGTTGCTGCCGTTGAAAGTCGACCAATTGATGCCCGCCTGAAAACCATCCGCCAGGGTGACATCGATGATCTTGGCTTCCAGCATGACCTGTCGCTCGGCAATGAGTTGGGTGGCCTTAAGATATTTATCAACATTGCGTAGTTCGGTCGGCAGGGCGCGCACCACCACTGTTCCGGAAGATGGATTGATGACGATGCTACGCCCGTCAGCATTGCCGACGATGGATGTCATCGCGCGGTTCAGGTCACCCCAGAAATCGCTGTCAGTACTCATGCTGACACGCGTGGTGTCGTCGCTGCTTGCCGCGGCGGTCGTGCCGCTGCCGGAAGGTGTGGCCGGGGCCGCGGCAGACCCAGCGATGGTGCTAGTCGGCCTGCCTTCAGTGCTCAACGAACTGCTGCTGACCCTCAGGTCACTGCTGCCCCGGCGCCGGCTTGACAGGTAATTGATCTGGAAAACTCGGCTCTTCATCGTATTCGGCTCGATGAATATCCGCTTGCCCTGGACCCGGTACTCGTAGCCGTAAAGCTCGCGGATGGTATCCAGCGCCTCGATCAAGGTCACGTCCTTGAGGTTGATGGTGAGACTGCCGCTCACATCAGGAGGCAACAACATGCTGTAGCGGGTGCCCGACACCAGGGCCATGAAGACTTGCGTGGCGGGAGCATTGACTACCGAAAGATCGAAATGTGGTTCTGTCGCAGGGGAATCCTTTACCAGCTGCGGCGCCAGTGGCGGCATCAGCGATGCGTCCGTCAGCGTAGCCGCAGGCGCCCGGCGCTCGGTGGCCGACTTGAGGAGGACATCATTGATTTCACCCATCACGTCATTGCCGGGACGCTGCGGTGCGGCACAACCGGCCAAGACACCTATCAGCATGAGTACCCGGTATGTGTCGAATGTCTGTCTCATTGGTGCACCGTCTCCTTTGCGGGCGATTTCCTGACAACGATCTTCTTCGCCGGTATTTTTTCTATGGCGGGCATGACCTTGAGCACTTCGCGTCCGCTTTCTCCCTGCAAAACGACTTCCCTTTCGCTGATCTTCAGCACGCGCTTGTCGCCGAACCTGTCACCGACCCGCAGATACTGGCCGTTAATCACGGCGGCAGATTTTCCGCCGGGCCGCAGAATCACCGTCTGGATCCCGCTGTCCACCGGCGCCGCAGCACCATCCGCGGAATCCTGCCCCACGGGCGGACGTGTCGGATCGGGGACCTGGGCAAGCACCGGATCAAGGATCACTCCGGTAAGCAATGCGGCGAATAAAACATTGCGCATCATACAGTTAACCAGCTGCGATCAAGGCTCAGGGTGTAAACACGCAGCACCATGATGTTGCGCGGATACTTTTCCACCGTGAGGCTGATGCTGTTCCACATCAAACGCTGGGGCATGCGCTCCAGTTCTTCCAGATAGATCAGCAGATCGTTGTAGCTGCCCGCCATTCGAAGCTCGATTCCATGCTGATAGATGCCTTCACCCGTAGCGGATGGAACGCCTGATGCGGCGCCTTCCTTGCCCGGATCGACACCCGCTGGCACCGACGTAGCGGCTGCCGCTTGGCTATGTTGCCCGGACACCGCAGCGCCCACCAGGGCCACGGGCAATGTCTTGAGGGAAAGCAGTTCAATGGCGCGGTTCTTCGCCAGCAGGCCTTGCAGAAAGGCCTGCATCCTGGCCGGCGGGACCATGCCCGTCTCGAATGCAGCAAGACGTTCACCTATCGCAACCATCTTCTGCCTGGCCTGCGCCAGGCGCTGCTTGTTGGCGGCATCCGGGTCGCTTTGCGCCTGGAGCCCCAGCAGACGTGCCTGCTGCTGCACAAGCTCCGTGCGCGCCGCAGACTCCGCCTGAGCCGCACTGCTGGATCTGAGTAGCAAGGGCTCGATGCCGAAATTGAAAATCAGGAAGCCGCCGCCGAATATCACCGCGGCCGCGACGATCGCCCGTTCACGACGGGTCAGCGTGGCAAATTTCTCCGACCACTGTCGCCATTGAATGACGAGCGCGCTCATGGCCTGCCTTCTTTCTTGTCGACCAGTTTCGGCATCAGGACAAAGTCAATGGGTTGGGCGGAAGTCGGCGCTGGCGACACGGCGACCACTTTTTCCGGGGCAGCCACCGGCGGTTCGGACCGGCTCATGGTCAGCGCTGCAAAACTGCGCCCCTGAAAAGCCGTTTCCGCGCCAAGACGCCGAATGTACTCGGGCAGGGCGGCAGCGGCAAGCATGCTGCCGCGAATTTCCATGTCATTGCCTCCGGAGCCGATGGTGAAGCCCGTCAGCCACAATCCTTCCGGCGCCTGACGGGCAAAGCCACGCAGGTACTCGGCAAAGCCGCCGGTACTGCCGACACTGCCACTTTCCAGCAGAAGGGCTATATGACCACGGCGCTCCAGCAGTGTCTCGACGGACTGCAGTTCCGCGATAAGGCGCGGGTCGGGTTTGCGATTTTCTGCGACAAGGGTCGCTGCGGCAACTTGATCCGTCGCTTCCTTGAGCTGGGCCTCGACAACCGCGACGGCCTCCTTGCGCTGTGCCGCGATCGTCCCGATCCAGCCGACGGCCACCACCAGCACGGCATACAGCGCGATAGCCGCGATCGCAACATTTCTCAGGGTAAGCGGATCAGGCTGTTTGAGGAAACGCGGATGGTAGAGGTTGATCTGTGCGCTCATGCCACCTCCGGTTCGTCGCGCAAGGCCGCACCGATTGCGCGCAGGCACTGAAATTGGCGCAGGGGATCGAGCAACGCGGGCACCGCGCCCAGATCAAGCACGGCTGACACCTCCAGCGGCTTGACGGCAACCGTCAGATTGGCGCGCAACGAGTCGAGGAAGCCACCGACACCGGGAATCGGCGCGACCAGAAGGTGGGCCAGGGGAATCGCACTATAGATTCGATCGAAATTGTCCAGCGAGCGCTGTATGTCAAGAGCGATGCGCTCGAACAATATGCCGCGGCGATCATCATCCGCCGTGATCAACTGTCGCGCCGTGATTTCAACATGACGCGCAACCAGAAGCTCGCCACTAACGGTAAAGGTAAGCAGGCCTTCATCGTCATCGAATACCAGCGTAGCCAGACCGCGTCCGTCCTGCTCAAACAGCGCCGCCAGGTTGCGCTGCGATATCTCCGGTAGGTCGATCGCGGCCAGCGGCACCTTGGCCGCCTGAAACGCTTGCACCAGCGGCGCGATGGTGGATTCTGGCGACACGGCGGCAAATACTTGGTGGGCACGACTATCGGACGGAATCGGCAGCAGGTCGATGGCCGCGGTATCGACAGGAAACTCAAGCTGATCCTTGATCTTCCAGCGCACCACTTCGCGTGCCTCGTCGGGCGGTCCAGTGACGGCATCAGTCTGGATCAACTGATACTTGCCGTGAGTAAGCAACGCGGTGCAGCGATAGCGGTCGAGTTGCATCGGCTTCTTCAATGCCGAAAGTGTCGCCGCAGCATCGGTACCCTTTTCGACCGAGTCCGCCAGCAACACTCTCGGTTTGTGACCCGCCTCGCGTCTCAAATGGACAAAGTCGACGCGGTCGTCCCGCATCACGATCGATAGCCAGCCCGGTTCAGCTCTTGGTTTGAAAAAGGTGCGCACCAGTTGTTTCGGGTCTCATAATCCAGTTAACTATACTAGCCAAAAAGGATGGGCAAGGGTGGATTTCAAGGAGGAAGGGTGCGTAATTTGCTCCGCTCAGCATCAAGAGGTCAGTAGCGTTCGCGCAGGTAGATATAAGGTACCTTCGGCGAGCCGAATCTGACGCGGGCGTTGGGGTCCCGGTCATAGAGCACACTGGGACATGCCGCGCTACCGCCCCACCTTCCTTGCAGCCAGGGCAGGTTGGCGCCGCTGATGGTGGGAGGATGGGTGGTATTGCAGGAGAGATCGATAGTGGTCGCTGTCGAATTGAGATTGAGCGCGATATCCGCGCTGCCGCTGGTGCCGGCGTTGGGAGCGGCAAGGACGATGGTGCCCAGCCCGTTGGCCAAAGGCAGCGCCGCCGCCGGTACCTTGGCGGCGCCATAGTTCGCGGCGGTCAACGTTCCCTGTTGGTTGCCGATCGCCAGATTGTCGCGCTGGTTAGGGATCATGGTGCAGGAATCAATCGTGTTGGTAACCCACGCCGTTCCATTCCAGTACATCGCGCGCAGCGGCACCCTTAGCGGCAGCAGCTCCGAGCCATAGGCACTGTCAAGCCTGAGAACTCCGTAATGGAAGAGGCTGCCGGAATCGAAGCCAATCGCGGCGGCGGCACTACTACCGCTGATGCAGGTCGGATTGCCCGTGATTACCGGCGCCGTGGCACAGGTGGCGGGCGTGGGCGCCCCCGCCTCGCTGTAGTCGTCGAGTTGCAGCGCCAGGGTGATGGCTGCCGTATAGGGTGCCTGCGGCACGGCCGGGTTGCGGTAGAGCGTCAGCTTGTCGGTGGTGCCGAAAGTCAGTGCACCGCTACCGTTGTTGCTTGAGACAATCGTTGCATCGCCGGTTTGCGTTGCGAGATTGGTGCCATCCCAGCCCGGCGTGGCGGTGCCGAGGGCATAGGTCGTGGTAAACCGGGTCGTGCCGCCTTGCCTGAGTGCGGCGCAGGTCTGGGTCGGCGCGGTACACGCGGCACTGCCGTAGGCCAGGGGTGTAGCCAGCTTCCAGATACCGCCGCTGCCCATGGCGCCGAGGTAGTTTGCGGTTTGCACCGGCATCGCCGCGCCGTTCATGGCCCTGACGGTCACGCTGGGAGTTGTGACGAAGCCGAAGGGTTGGCCCAGGTAAGTGAAGCTGCGTGTGGCGCAAACGGAGTCGAATGTTTGCAGTTGGGGTGTATTCACGTTGAGCTGGTAACTCGCCGGGACAAAGCGGCCCGTGTTGATCACCGCATTGGAGCGGAAGTAGCGCTGGCTGATGGTCGAGTCTGCCGCATCAACGTTGGCGAAGCTTCGATCCTCGACTTCCCAGCTGAAGGTTCCTGCTTCGCTGTAGGCGGCGGTGGTGCTCGACAGCACTCCGCTGGCATAGTTCCAGCTGTTGACGGTGAAGGTGCCTGGTGTGCAGGTGTACCCGTTGGTGGTGCAATAGGTGGGATCGGGAAAAACCAGATTCCCCGGCACCAGCGTCGGGTTGCCGGCGTAATTCGTGGTCGGATTGTTGAGCGCGTTTCTTGCGGTCAGTCCCGAGAGGGAAAACGGCTTGCCGGCAGCATGTACGTTGCCACCGGCGGCGGCGAGGTTGTTGAGTGATCGAGCGTTGCCGTTGGTTTGCCAGTCCGCGTCCCGGGCTGTCGCGCCGACGGTGTCGATGTACGAGGGACGGATGGCAAAGGCGTCATTGGAGCAGCCATAGTTAACGGGTGTTCCGGCGTTGATGATCTTGACTCGTACTTCGGGCCACGAATTCACAGGTGTCCGGGCGGGCAGCGAGAGGCGGATCTGGCCGGCGAAAGTAAGGGTGAATGCGGTCAGGCCGGCATCGGTGGAGATCAATGTCCAGGTTGAGCGACAACCCTTGCCATCCAGCGCCCCCGAGTTGTCATGGGCATCGAGGAACTGCACCGTGGCATTGCCGGTGAAAGGCGACAGAGCGCCGCCGCTGAGCGAAACCACGTCGATATTGCCGGAACTGGCAGCAAGGGTTCTTCCGGCGATCTTGGTGCGGATAACGCCAGCCACCGCAGTGGTTGTGGTGCTGGTGTCGAAGGCGTTGAAGTTACCGGTAGGGGTGCTGCAAATCGGGCACAGGCGCAGGCTGCCGTCGCGCTGCAGTCCGCGCCACTCGTTGGCGTAGATGGCGGCAATCTCGGTGTCGGCCAGTACCCGGCTGTAAATTCGGGGCTCGTCGATGCGCCCCTGGAAGCGGAAGCCGGAACTATTCTCGGTCGAGGCCAGGTTTTCGCCACCGATCGCCGCCGTGCCGGCATCCGCGCCCCAGGCGCCAGTGTAGGTCTGGTTGGTATCCGAGAGCAGGCTGCCACCCGCGTCATGGATCATCAAGCGGCGATTCTTGGTCGTGGCGTCATGGATCGCAACGACAAAATACCAGTTGTTGGATGTGACGACGGCCGGTGAATCGAAACTAATCGGGCTTACCGCGCGCGAGAAAAAGCGCAGCCGTCCCGATCCAGGGTCGCCGAGGCTGACGGCAAAGCCGCTGGTGTTGTTCTGGTCGTCGACAAAAATGCGCTGACCGCTCTTGGCAGCATTGGTCGAATTGATCCATGCGGAAATCGTGAAGCTGGTATGGCCGACGGTCGAACCCAGCTTGGGAAAGGCGGCCGGCAAGCCGATGTACCCGGTGCTGCCGTTGAGCGTGTCCGCCGTGCAAATGCGGCCCGTAGCGGCGAGACTCACTCCGCCCACCAGCGTGCCGTTGTAGGCGTTGCCGCTGAAGTCCGTCGCCGTGGTGCCGGCGCACTCGTCGAGACGGTATTCGGCCAGCGGCGGCGTCGGTTTGAAGAAGCGCAGTGCCGAATAGGCCAGAGAGTTGACAGTGGTCAGGTCGACCAGGACGAAATCAGTGGCACTCAGCTGATAGCCGACTTGCCCGACGCCCTGCGAGACATTGGCGATGTCCTTGTACTGGTATACGAAGTCACCGGTTTCATAGAGAATCATCTGAACGTTGAACAGGCTGCTGCCGCTGTTCCACTCCTTCATCTGCGACCAGGTGACGACAAATCGATTGGGCGCGGTGAGCGAAGCGTAGGTCACCCGCCCACTGCAGCCCCCGCCCCCACCGGTCGGGCAGAAATCCGCGCCATACACCCGCATGGTGTTGTTCAGGTTGGCGTTCGGGTAGGGAATCGTATACGTTGGCGGCGGACCGACAGTCTGGGTGCCCCAGTAGCAATAGGCGTTGTTGTTGAACTGCAGGCGACCGTTCGACATGATGCGCACGGTATTGTAGGTGCCGCTGCCATAGGGGTAGTTGAAGCCGATCGGCAGTTGCTGGCTGATGTCGTCGTCTACGCCTGCAGAGCCGCCGACGCACTCGGGCGCCGGGCCACCCGTGGCGCCGGTAAAGACGACATCGGTGTGAGTGGAGTTGTCGATCCAGGCCATTGGCGCAAGGGCGTAGCCGTAGGTGGCGGCGACGGCACTGACAGGAAGAAGAAAACACGCGCCGACGAAGAAGGCGCGAACCCACGATTTCTTCATGCGCAAGAAGATCGAAGTCACGATGCACTCCTTCGTTCCGCGTGGCCCACGAGCGCAATAGTCGGCGCTGGCGACACGGCGAGTGGACATTGGAGGGGGCTCATAGCGCGACGTCGATGCGGCGTTCAATGTAGTCGAAGCCGGCGGCGGGTGCAAGGTTGGGGCAAGCGCCGGCGGCGGGCTGATTGCAGGCGGTGGCGACAAGGGAATACACCGCGGGGGAATTAGTTGGGTTGTTGGCAGGCGCGTCATCGACCGGAGTACGAACGCAGGTAACGGTGACGGTGAAGGCCGCGAGGGTGGGCGCTGCCGGCACGAACGAGGTGGGCGAGGCGGGGCAGGCACGAGTATTGGGAAGGGCTGTTCCGACGGGGCCGGGCCCCGGACCATAGCTGAAGTTGTACGCAGGCGTGGCTTGCACCTGATAAACACCCCATTCGACCCCGGCCCGTGCTGCCTGGTAAGCCCGCACGCCCTGCACGTCGAGCGCCGAACCGGTCTGCTGGTTGGTGGAGACATTGACGATGAAGGCGCCGAGGGCACCCAACACGACCAGGATGAAAATCGCCGAGACGATGGCGAAACCACGGGAACCGGCACGGAGCTTAGCGAATTGCGGTGTCATGGTGCGTTGTCGATGCGGATTTGCTGGGACAGATTCACGCTTTCGCCAACTCCGGTCGCGGCGTCTACCTGGGTCAGCGTAAGGTTGATGAGCAGCAGGCCGTTTCTGCCGCTGGCGTTGGCGGCGTATTCGACGGTGCACGTAGCGCCACCGGCGAGTATCGCGAGGCTAGCTGGGGGGCTGGCGGGTGGAAGGGGGGTTTGCGTGGGAGTGAAGCCGTAGTTCCAATATCGCCTCAGGTCGCCGGGAGGATTGCCAACGGCAGGACAGGCATAGGTGACGGCTTGTGTGCCGCCTGGAACGACCTGAAAGCGTGCATCGGGCGAAGGCAGCGGTGGAGTTTGAGCGGCAAAGGGATTGGCGGTCAGGGTGATGACGTTGCCGGCAATGCCCAGCACCGTGGCGCGATTGCCCCCCGGAGCGGGAGCGGTATACGCATCGACTGGCGCATTGCCGGGGCCGAGGTTGTAAATGACAATGAAATCACCTGGAGCAATGGCTGGATTGGCTGGCCCGAGCACATCGAACGTTGTATCGGCGATGGTGGTGTAGCTCAGAAAATCGCCGCCGGTCGAGCCATCGCCTGTATCGCGGTAGCGTCCGCCGGCACTGGTCATGATGAACTCGATGTAGGTTGTTGTGGCGGTAGTGGTGACACGCAGGCTGTTCGGCAGCGCCAGCCGGATATCGCGCGTCATCCGGCGCAGGGCGACATCGGCCTGATCGGTGAGCTCGGCGCGGCGCACGGAATCCAGATAGCCCTGTATCGGCTTGCTGATGAAGACCGTGAGAATGCCCGCCAGGATGCCGGTGATGACGATGGCGATGATGACCTCGACCATGGTGACACCGGCAGTTCGATGCGGCGGGCGGCGGGTGATGGCGGGCGTCATGGCAACAAGTTTGGCACGTAACGAGTACGATAGCCTTCGACGGCGATCACTTCGTTGTTGAAGTTGATCGTCACCGTGATGAGCAGTGAAGCGGTGGCCGGGACCAGGCTGGCCGCCGGTCCGAGCGCACTTTGCGCGACCGTGATCACGGCACTGTAGCCAGCGGGTGCCGTTAAGTTTCCGGTGATGCTTGGGATAGGGCTGGCGAGGTTGCACGCGACAACACCCGGGCCGCAGCCGTTGTAGTCATTGACATTGTCGAAGAAGGGCGCAGGACCACCACGCGTTTCGCCAGCTTCCGGGGCACCTGGTGCCGTAACTTCCTGCGTGGCGCAGGCGGCCGCGTTGATAGCCGTCGCGGCGGACGGATCGTCCGGATCGCACCAGGTAAATGGCTGCGCGGCAACTTCGTCCATCAGGCCTTCGGCAATCGCCAGCATCTGCTTCCTGATCATCGGGTCGACGTTGGTACGGGCGGTGAGATTGAGCACCGTCAGCATCCCCGCCAGCGCGACACCCACGATCACAATGAAGACGATCAGTTCGATCAGGGTGACGCCATGCTGGCGACTTCTAGCGCACATAGCCCGTTTCCGCTTCGACATTGACCGTCAGGCTCATCATGGAGTCCGTGATCGTATAGGTGTATCTCAGCGCAGGTGGTATCGCAGATGCTCGCCCCAGTGCGTCGAAAGCGAGAGCAGCCGGACCCGCCAGAGCAACGTTGGCGTTGGGTGCGCAGATGGCATTGAGCGGGCCACCGCAGGCGGCGTCGGTCGCCGGCAGCGTCAGTTGGCGGGGGCAGGCGCCCGCCCCTGGCGTTTCCGGTGTGACGTTGTCGATGGTGAGCACCAGTCCATTGGCAGCCAGGGCGACGCAGACAATCCGCCGTTGCGCCACCGCCGACTTTCGTGCGAACTCGAGCGTTGCCCTTACCTTGTCGCGGTAGCCCGTTGCGTCGAACTCTGAAAGATTCATGCGTGGCACTGCCACGGCGGCCATGATGCCGATGACAATCATCACCGTGATGAGCTCCACCATGCTGAAGCCGGACAGGCAATGCGGGGGACGAGATGTCGGCTGAATCATCGGGTCAGTCTGACCAGTATGTCCATGGGCAGAAGCCGGCGCACTATCAGCGCCGGCTTTGATCCGTGCCATGGCGGGTCGGGGTCGCCGTAAATAGCTCGGCGGTCTGCCCGACATCGGTTTGCTCGTCCTGCCCGCGCCGGTTGTCATAAGCCGCAAGTTGCCTGCCGTAGGCGTCTTCTCGCGCTTTCGCCTGGTCTGCACGAAAGCGCAGCAGCAGCCCAAGAAGGATCGTCAGCATACCCATCGTGGTCCAGTCCTTGAGAAATTCCCCGATACCCAGAACTATGAACTCGATACAAACGAGCGGATCTCCGCCGCACAGTGCCGCCATTCAGGAATCCCCCTTGCCAACGCATTTCTGCCGTGTATTCCAGAACCGCAGAGCAGCTTACGGGGCACGGGCACGCGCCACCCGTTTTGCTCAACGCGAAACCAGGGCGCAGCGCGCTGGAAAAGATGCCGGGTTCGTCACGCGAACGGTGAAAAGTCACCGACAGAAATGACAAAAGCGACTGAAGCCGCTCTTGTCGCCGTAGTCAGACTCCGTACCTGCCGATCAATTCAGCCGGGCCCCTTTGATTGCTCCCGCTACCCGATCACCCAAAAACCTCAGCACCCAGTCGTAACCGCCGGTCCGACCACCGGCACGCCGCCAACCGGCGCCACAGTGTAGGGTACGCCACAGGTTGCCGTGTATCCCCCAACTGCGTTTTGCACCAGCATCCCGCCGGCAGCTGTCCACGAATATCCCTGGGCATTCAATTCCGCGACAGTGGGCCCGATCAATCCCGCCATCGGAACGGTCAACGCCAGCATCGCAATGCCCTGAAGCGAGTCGGCTGGATAATAGTTGGTCATCTGCGCACATGTCCCCGCAGCACCCTCGATGGCGATACCTAGACCGGCGCCGGCAGCGCTCGTTCCGGTAACGGCCAAAGTGCAACCGTTGATGGCCGCTCCGGTGGCACGAAGCAGGGCCGTTCCATGGGCCAAGGCAACCGCAGTCTGCATCGCCCCCAGGAGGGCATTCACCTTTGCCACGCGCGCATCGCGTTGCAGGTTGGTAAACCTCGGCAGCGCGGTCGCCGCAAGAATGCCCAGAATCACGATAACAACGATCAATTCAATCAGGGTAAAACCCGCTTGCCGCTTCATTCAAATCTCCTTAAGGTTGTCATCTTCATCCCGCCCGACGCAATGTAAGAACTGCGAATCTTGTTATCCTGCAAATCAGCTGAATTGCCTCAGTACCGCACCAGTCAAGGTACCAAGTATACCAGCGGCCCGCTCTCAGTGCCATACGAACGAAGTGGTGGAAAACACCCTAATTCCGCCTACCACAGCAGACCCCCCGGTATGCCCCCCGGCCAATTCCTCCGCCGAGCCGACACGCCAGCGCAAATCCCTTCTTCCCGGCTCGCGGAATTCAAGGCTTGCTTCAAGCCGCGGCCGATAGACAATTTCACGCGTCGCCTCGTCAAAACACCACTCACCGGGCGCCTTTGTCTTCCTGCAGACCCCGGCGTATCCCTCCGGCGGCTTTGCCAGAAAGCTCACCGGATTGACCCCGACGAGATCCCGGATAGACGACGCCTGCCCGCGAATTTCCCTGGTCCGGACCTCAATTTCCAAGCCCTTCTCGATGTTCAGCACCGTCGCTTCGATCACCGTCCGCTCGGCCTTTTCCTGTACATAGTAAACCGCATTGAGCAACACCGCCGCCAATAAAACGATAATGGCAGCAACCACCGAAACCTGAAACAGTGACCGCGAACGGGGTGTTACGCCGCTCACTTCCTAAGCGCCACTTTGCCAAGATCCCACAGTGGCAGGAAGATGCCGAGCGCGAGTATCAGGACCATGACACCGAGTGCAACGATCAGGATCGGTTCGATCTGCTGTGCCAGCGTCTTCAGTTCGTACTCGACCTCGTTCTGGTACATATCGGCGACTTCTTTCATCATGTCATCCAGGGCGCCCGATTCTTCGCCCACCGCGATCATCTGCAGCACGACAGGGGTAAACACGCCGGCAGAAATCGAGGTGCGCAGGATGCTCTCTCCGCGCTCGACACCATCGCGCATTTTCTCGACCTTGTCGGCAATGTAGGCGTTATCCACGGTCTCCGCAACATTGGTCAGGGCCTGGATGATGGGCACGCCGCTGCGCGAGGCCAGGGCGAAGCTGGCCGCAAAGCGGGCCAGAGTAGCTTTGCGGATAATTTTCCCGGCAATCGGAATCCGCAGCTTGAATCGATCCCAGGTGTAGCGACCGTTGACCGTTTTGCGCCAGGCGCTAAAACCGAAAAAGGCGACCACGATGCCAAGCAGCAGCGCGTGCCACCAATTCACCATGAAATCCGAAAAGCCGATCAGCAGGCGTGTCATCAAAGGCAGTTCGGCGCCAAACCCCTTGAATACGTTGGCAAAGGCGGGAATGACGAAGATATTGACGATGACAATGGCAACCGCCATGGCGGCGACCACGAATGAAGGGTAACGCAGTGCCGACTTGACCTGCTCTTGCATGAAGCGCTCGAAGGTCAGGTGGTCGAAGAGGCGGATGAAGACTTCTTCGAGCCGCCCGGTCATTTCGCCGACGCGCACCATGGACAGATAGAAAGGCGAGAAGACCTTGGGATGACGCGCCAGCGACAGGGACAACTCGCGGCCGGAATCCAGGCTTTCGCGTACATCCTGCAGGACTTCCCGCATCGCCGGATTGATGCTGGATTCCTGCAAACCAGCCAGCGCGCGCATGATCGGTACGCCGGCACGCAAGAGAGTATGAATCTGCCGCGAAAACAACAGCACATCAAGGTGCTCGACTCTTTGCCTGAACAACTGGACGTTGATCCCGGCACCGCTATCCGCCCTGCCGGCAGCCGCTTCGGCCGACTTGATCTCCATCGGCGTCACGCCGCCGCCAAAAAGCAGGTCGGCCACCGCTCCGGCGGTCGCGCCTTCCATGGTTCCCGTCACGATCTCGCCGGTGCCGTTACGGCCGCGATAGCTGAAGTTGGGCATCTGGTCCCTATTCGTCGAGCTGCGTGCTGATGCGCATGGCTTCGTCGATGGTGGTGCGACCACTCATCACCAAGCGCACGGCATCGCGGCGCAGGGTGTTGCCGGCCATCTGTTCCCGGCCGATCTGCATGAACTCGTTGGGATCACCGCGATTCACGGCCTCGACCAGGGCGTTGTTCATGTCGAGAATCTCATACACCGCCTGGCGCCCCTGATAGCCGGTGTTGGCGCAGTGACTGCAACCCTGTCCGCGCCGGTATTGCATGGCATCGACCTGGTCGCCCAGCTCCACCTTGAGCCACAGATGCTCGTGCGGCAAGGGTTCATGAGGCACGGAACAGTTCTCGCAGATGACGCGCACCAGTCGTTGCGCCAGCACCATCTGGATCGACAAGGCCACCATGTAGCGCGGCACACCCATGTCGAGCAGGCGGATCGGCGTCGATAAGGCATCATTGGTGTGCAAGGTCGACAGGACAAGGTGTCCGGTCATTGCCGCACGCATGCCAATCTCCGCAGTTTCCTGGTCGCGCATTTCGCCGAGCAGGATGATGTCCGGATCCTGGCGCAGCGCGGAGCGCAACACGCGGCTGAAGGACAAGTCGATTTTTTCGTGCACCTGCACCTGGTTGAGACCGGGCAGCCGGTATTCGACCGGATCCTCCACCGTGATGATTTTCTTTTCGCGCGTATTCAGTTCATTTAGCGCCGCATACAGCGTGGTGGTTTTGCCCGATCCGGTCGGCCCGGTCACCAGCACTATTCCCGAGGGCCGCGCAATGGAATGGCGGAAGCGTTCGAGGATGCGCGACGGCATGTGCAGGCGGTCGAGTTCCAGCAGGCCGGTATTCTGCGCCAGCATCCGCATCACGACCGATTCGCCGTGCTGCGTCGGCATTGACGAGATGCGGATATCGATCGATGTGTTGCGCAGCTTTATGTTGAAGCGCCCATCCTGCGGCAGGCGCTTTTCGGAAATGTCGAGCCCGGACATCAGTTTCAAGCGCAAGACCAGGGCGGTCGAAATCTTTGCATCAGCCTCGGTCTGGACATGCAGCACGCCGTCGATGCGAAAGCGAATCACCAGGAATTTCTCCTGCGGCTCGATATGGATGTCGGAGGCACGCATCTTCAGTGCCTCTTCGAACACCGTGTTGAGCAGCTTGACTACCGGCGCATCTTCGGCACCGGCGGTGAGGCCAAGAATATTGCCGAACTCGGTGGAAATATCCCCCATGTCCGCCGTCAGTTCCCGGGCCAGGCCGCTGATTTCCGCAGCACGGGTGTAGACGCGATCGATAGTCGAAAGCAACTGGCTCTCGGTAACCACAGCGAGATCGAGCTCGCGCCGAAGCACCCTTGCCAGTTCATCGAAGGCGGAGAGGTCCGTCGGGTCGGCCATGCCGACGACCAGCATGCCGGATCGCTCGTCCAGCACCAGCGCACGGAGCCGGCGTGCCTGGGCTTCCGGCAAAAGCTTGATCATTTCAGGCTGCAACTTGAAGGTCTTGAGGTCGACGAAGTCAGCACCAATCTGGCGGGCCAATCCTCTCGAAATCCCTTCTTCGGTTACATAGCCGGATTCCACCAGAACCCGGCCGAGTTTGCGGCCTGAGCGCTTTTGCTCTTCCAGTGCAAGCTTGAGCTGCTCGCCGGTAACGAGTTCCTGCTGTACCAGCATGTCACCAAGACGGATTTTTTCCGGACGAGCCATCGGGCGATCTCCAAAGTGGCCGTGGAATCAAGGCCTTTGCAGCCATGATTTTGCACGAAAGCCACAGTGCAATTTTATGATTTTTCGGAAACTACCGCTCCGAAGCGGCAAATCAACCTGCCAATGCCGCCTTGATCTGTTCCAGCGTTGACGGATCGTCGATGGTCGTCAGGTCGCCGGCATCACGGCCTTCTGCCAGTGCCTGGATGGAGCGGCGCAGCATCTTGCCCGAGCGAGTCTTGGGCAGGCCGGTGACAAAATGAACGCGCTTCGGCCGCGCGATGGCGCCCAGATTGCCGTCGACCACCTTCTTGATCTCCGCCTCCAGCGCCGCACGCAGTTCCGGCGTGGCGATCCGGGCCGGATCCTTGACCACCGCGAAAGCGACCGGTTCCTGGCCCTTCAACTGGTCATTGACGCCAACCACGGCCACCTCAGCGACGGCACTGTGGCCCTGTACGGCTTCCTCGATCTCACGGGTGCCGAGGCGATGTCCCGCAACGTTGATGACGTCGTCGGTGCGGCCGAGGATGTAGTGGTAACCCTCTTCATCCTTGATGCCCCAGTCGAAAGACGAATACACCTGCGGTTCCTTGAACAGGCTGAAATAGGTGCTGACAAAGCGCTCATCGTCGCCCCAGACGGTTGACAGGCAGCCCGGCGGCAGCGGCGGTACGATACCGACGATGCCTTTCTCATTGGCATCGCACACTGTGCCGTCCTCGCGGAAAATGCGCAGGTCATAGCCATACACCGGGAAGCTCGGGGTGCCGAACTTGATCTTGGTCTTTTCGATGCCTGGCACCGTGGACAGGATCGGCCAGCCGGTCTCGGTCTGCCAGTAGTTGTCGATCACCGGCAGCTTCAATTCGCCCATGATCCATTCGTGGGTCGGCTGGTCCAGCGGCTCGCCGGCGAGGAAGAGGTGTTTCAACTTCGACAGGTCATACTTGTGCAGCCAGCTGTTATCGCTCTTCTTCAGCACGCGGACCGCCGTGGGAGCCGAGAACATCACGGTGACCTTGTACTTCTCGACGATCTGCCACCAGATGCCCGGATCGGGACGGATCGGCGTGCCTTCGTACATGATGGTTGACATGCCGGCAATCAGTGGGCCGTAGATGATGTAGCTGTGGCCGACCACCCAGCCGATGTCGGAGGTCGAGAACATGGTCTCGCCCTCGCCGCCGGTAAAAATGTGTTTCATCGAGGCCGCCAGCGCCACGGCATAGCCGCCGGTGTCGCGCTGCACACCTTTCGGCTTGCCGGTGGTGCCGGAGGTATAGAGGATGTAGGAGGGTTCGGTGGACTCCATCCATTCGCAAGGGACTTCGGCATTCATGTGCTGGGCACGCAGCTCCGCGTAGTCGACATCGCGGCCGGCAACCCTCGGCCAGCCCTTGTCCAGGCCACGGTCGATCATCAGGACCTTCTGCGGCGGGAATTCGGCCAGCTTGCAGGCCTCATCGAGCAGGTGCTTGTAGGGCACGGCCTTGCCGCCGCGCATGCCCGCGTCACTGGAGACAATCAGCTTGGGCTTGGCATCGTCGATGCGGGTCGCCAGCGAGCCGGAAGCGAAGCCGCCGAACACCACCGAATGGATCGCGCCGATGCGGGCGCAGGCGAGGATGGCGAAGGTGGCTTCGGCG
>Ga0154020_10002687_pt1 | contig 21667 bp, 15 predicted proteins | sample Klosneuvirus_201_FD_109709 | JGI IMG/M metagenome (GOLD analysis project Ga0154020, IMG submission 109709) | Active sludge microbial communities from wastewater, Klosterneuburg, Austria - Klosneuvirus_20160825_MG | ecosystem: Engineered > WWTP > Aerobic digester > Activated sludge | place... | reverse complement strand
TAATGGCGCAGCCCGATGTCGACGGTGCTCTCGTCGGCGGTGCTTCTCTTCGGGCCGAGGAATTCCTGCAGATCGTTCGTTTTCACGAGGCTCCGGCAACATCATGATGACCCTGCTCTACACTATCCACGTCCTCGTCTGCCTGTTCCTGATGCTGGTGATCTTGCTTCAGGCAGGCAAGGGCGGTGGAATGGGCGCTCTTGGATCGGGCGCGACCCAGCAAGTCTTTGGCGGCCGCGGCGCCAGCTCGTTCCTTGAGCGACTCACCACCGCGACGGCTGTTGTGTTCATGCTCACGGCGGTGACGCTGTCCTATATCAACAGCCAGTCCGAGTCGGACAAGCTGGCCAAGCTCTCGGCCAAGAAGAAGAACGACGAGAAGTCGGCCAAGAAGAAGGCCGAGGACACCCTCAAGCAGCAAGTCGAAAAGAAGGCGGCCGAGGAGAAGGCTCTGGAAGAGAAGGCCAAGGCTGCTGCTGCCGCCGCTGCTGCTGCTGCTGCTCCCGACGTTGGAACTGGTGCTGCTGCTCCGACGGGCGGAGTGGTTGTACCGCCGGTGCCGACTCCTGGTACTGCTCCTGCTCCGACGGCAGCTACGCTTGTACCCAAGCCGGTGGCGGTTCCGGGCCAGCCCGGTGTAGCGACGGCTCCTGGTGCAGCGGCGCCGGCGGTAGCGACGAATCCGGTAGCAGCCAAGCCTTTGGCGGCAGTCCCCGGTGCTCCGACGGCGGTCACGAAGTCAGCTGCTCCGACGGCAGCGGCAGTCCCGGGACTCACGGCGACCAAGCCTGCGACTGCCCCAGTGGCTGCGCCGCGACCGACTGCTCCTGCTCCTGCTCCGGCTGCTGCGCCACGACCGACTGCTCCCGCTCCGGGCTCGGCCAACACGCCGACGCCGCTTTTCTAACCAAATCCTCGTGCGATCTCTGCCCCGACGTCTGCCGTTCGTGAAGATGGACGGCCTCGGGAATGACTTCATTGTTGCCGATCTCCGCCATCATCCGGCGTGGAGCGATGTGCTTGCCGTACCGTCGGTGGTACACAAGCTCTGCGATCGCCATCGCGGCATTGGAGCGGACGGAGTGCTGGCGATCCTAGGACCGGAGAGTCCCGGCGCGGTCGCGGCGATGCGGGTTCATAATGCCGACGGTAGCCTCGCTGAAATGTGTGGCAACGGTCTGCGCTGTGTGGCGCGGTTTCTCGTCGGGCAGGAGCCGACGCGGGATTCTTCGTCCGGACGACTGACGATCGACACTGGCGCGGGCGCTCTGCGCTGTGAGCTGACGAGATCAAGCCGCGGTGAAGTGTCGGCGATCGAGGTCGACATGGGAAAACCGTCGATTCCGACGCCGGGCAAGGTGATGCTGGAGCTTGAGCCAGTTTCGGAAACGCTCGAGCTGTCGCTGGTCTCGATGGGGAATCCTCATGCGGTGTGGTTCTGTGACATGGCGCCGAGCTTCGAGTCGCTGCGCGTCACCGCCGAAAAGCTCGGTCCACTCGTTGAAGTGCATCCCTACTTTCCGCAGCGAACCAACGTCGAGTTTGTGCGGGTCGGTGCCCGTCCCGATCGGTTGCCCTACCTGGAGGTGGTGGTCTGGGAGCGTGGCTGCGGCGTCACGCAGGCCTGTGGCACGGGCGCCTGTGCTGCGGTGGTGGCTGCTTGCCGTCGTGGGGCAGTGCCGTTTGGTCAGCGCTGCGTGGTTCGTCTGCCAGGCGGAGAGCTAGACGTCACCCTCGCTCCAGATCAATCCGCGGTGCTGATGAGAGGGCCTGCCGAGACAGTATTCTTCGGAGAAATCGAGACTTCGACAATAATGGCTCTAGATGGTGCCGCTCAGTGACGCTTCTCCTTATCCGACGCTGGCCCCGCTAGGGCCCGAGGACGAGATCCGTTTTTGTGGTCGGGCTCGCCGGGTGCAGCGACTGCGCGACCTGCTGGATGCGCATCGGATTGTGTCGGTGCTTGGACCGTGTGGGGTGGGCAAGACCTCTCTGCTGAGGGCCGGGCTGTGGCGGACGCTGCGTGCCGAGCTGGGTGAGCAGGTCATCGTGTTGAGCATTGCGCATCCCGGCCTCGATCCGTTTGCCGAGCTTGCGGAGCAGTCGCTGCCGGCGGCGGCGGACGACCTGGTGCTGGCGCTGCGGACGCTGACCAAGTCGGGTCGGAAGGTTGTGCTGATGTGCGACCACCTCGAGGAGCTGCTCTTTGCGGAGCCCTATACCCGGCAGAACCTGGTGACGCAGATCGAGTCGCTGGCCACCGCGATTGATGGTGGGCTGCCGGTTCAGCTCGTGCTGGTGGCACACGCTGATGCGCTGTCCGCTCTGTCGACGGTGGCGACGGGTCTCGCGGGGCTCTTGGAGCGTCAATCGCTGTGGTTGCCGCCGCTGCTCGAGGTCAGTGAGTGGACCGAGATCGTGCGCGGGCCGGCACGTCAGGCTGGGCTGCGGATTGAAGACGGACTTGTGTACGCGCTGGGCAAAGACCTGGATGCCTACGCGACGGCGCTGCAGGCGGGACAGCGCAGTGGGGCGGTGCTGCCGTTGCTGGTGGCGGCGCTGCAGCGAACGCTGGATATCGCGCGAATGGGTCCAACGCCACGAGTGCTGTCGCTCGATGACTACCAGTCGGCGGGAGGTCTTTTGCGGGCGCTGCCCGATACCGTCGAGGCAAGCTGGCGCAGTCAGCCACCGGCTCTTCAGCAGCTTCAGCGTCGGGCGCTGCTCGCACTGCTGCATCGGCATCACCTGGGCGAAGGTGAGGTCCTGTTTTCTCGACCTCGTCGTCGGGCCGAGCTGTTGGCTTTGCTTGCTCCGGACCGAGGCGAAGACGGTGCCACGGCGAGCGACGTGGAGGCGATCAGTCGATTGCTTGCGGCGGGGCTGATTCGCGAAGCACCCGGCAGTGATGTCGCCGAGCTGGCGCATCCGATTCTGCTCTCGGTGTGGCCCGAACTCGCGCGCTGGCCCGAGGAGGAGCGCCGCTTCGAGATCTGGCACAGTGAGCTTCTGGCAGGGCTCTCGCGCGAGGGAGGCAGCCTGGCCGGTCTGAGCAGCGTCGGCAGCATTCCCCTGAGTCAACCGCAGCTGCAGCTGAGCGGCTACAAGCTGGCCGAAGCTGAGCGTTGGCTCTCGGAGCGACCAGCGCAGATCGATATGCGGGTGGCTCGCTTTATCAAGGCGAGTTCCCAGACGCAGAATCGACGGACCCAAGCGGGCCCACCGCCACCGCCGCCCCGTCGTCGCTACGTGCCGTGGGCGTTGGCGGGGACGCTGGTGCTACTCCTTGTGGGCCTGCTCGCCGAGCGCCAGCGCTTGCTCCTGCTCTCGGCTCAGCACGCAGATGCGATTTCGGCAGAGCAGGGGGCCCGCGCGTCGCTGCTGGTGCAGCAGCCTGGACAGGATGGGGCAGCGCTGGCGCTGGCGATTGCGGCTACTGCTCCGTCGCTGCGGAGTGGACGGATCGTGCCCACGGCGGCCAAAGAAGGCCTGATGCTCACCTACGGCACGGCCAAAAACTCGCTGCCGCTACATGGACATACCGATCGGATTGAGCTGGTGGCGTTTGACCCGACGGGGGAGCTGCTGCTGACCGGGAGTCAGGATCAGACGGCGAGGCTGTGGAATGCGCGAACCGGCCGACCCCTGCGCGAGCTGAGCGGTCACGGCGGTCTGCTGACGACGGCGGTGTTCTCGCCCGATGGCAGTCGCGTGCTGACCACGAGTCTCGACGGGCTGGGGCGACTTTGGGAGGTCGAGACCGGCGAGCTCAAGGCCACGCTGCGCGGCCACAGTGAACCGATCGAAATGGGCGCTTTTTCGGCGAGCGGCGACCGCATCATCACGGCCAGTCAGGATCACACGATGCGAGTCTGGGACGCCGCGACCGGACTGCCGCTGCGGGTGCTGACCGGTCACAGCGAACGTGTGCCCATGGCGGTATTTTTGCCGTCGGGAAAGATGGTGGTCTCGGGCAGCTTCGATCAGAGCGTACGGCTGTGGGATGTCGCCTCCGGCACCGAACTGCGGATCTTCCGCGGTCACAGTCACCGGGTGAATCTGGTGGCGGTTTCCTCTGATGGGCGGCGCGCAGCGACGGGGAGCTGGGATGGTACGGTCCGACTGTGGCCGCTGGAGCCCGGACTGCCGATTCCAGAGCAGGGAATTGAGCTTCCGCAAGGCACCCCGCTGCATGCGCTCCAGTTTTCTCCCGACGGTGGGCTACTGGCTTGTGCGGGCGCCGACGGGGTTGTGAAGCTGTGGGATGGTCGCTCGGGCGAGTCACGCGGCACCCTGTATGGACATGTCGGAGTAATCGATGCGCTGAGCTTCACCACCGACGGAAGATATCTGGTCACCGCAGGGCACGACCGGATTGTCCGCCTCTGGGATGTCGGCAGTGGCCTGGAGATCGCGGTGCTCCGAGGTCACTCCGGTCCGATTTATGGCGTGGCGGTGGCTCCCAAAGGTGGCAAGGTCGCGACGGTGAGCCATGATCGGACGGCGCGCATTTGGGATGTCCGCTCGGGACAGCCGCTGCTGGTGCTGCCGGGGCACAGTCGCTACATCTCGGCGTCGGCTTTTTCTCCTGATGGAACGCGAATCGCGACAGCGAGTCACGACCACACCGCCAAGCTCTGGAAGTGGCCAAGCGGCGAGCTGGTCGCGACGCTGACCGGCCATGAGCACGTCATCCACAGCGTGGCGTTTTCCAGCGATGGGACGCGGATTGCGACGGCCAGCTCCGACGGGACGGTTCGCGTGTGGGATGGTCAAGCGGGGCGACGACTGGCGCTGCTCAAGGGACACAAGGGGATGGTGCAGAGCGTCGCTTTTTCGCCCGATGGCAAACATCTGCTGAGCGGTGGTCTCGACGAGACGCTGCGCCTTTGGGACCCGGCCCAGGGGCTTTTGTTGCGCAGTGAACAAGGCCATCACGGCAACTTGATGCAGGCGACGTTTTCACCCGACGGCAAGCTGCTGGTGACCGCCGGCTCCGAGGGTGAGACGGTGATTCGCGATGGCTCGACGCTGGCGGTGCGGCGGAGCCTTCCGATAAGTGGTCAAGTGGTCAGCTCCGCGGTGTTTTTGCGCACGCCGCAGGGCCAGAGCCTGATCACCGCCGCCGAGCGCGTGGTCAGCAAGTGGGATGTCGAGACCGGTCAGCAGAAGGTGCTCCTGACCTTGCCGAGTCCAGTTCAAATGGCGGTGCTGTCCCCGAGCGGCGATCACCTGCTGGTCGTTGGGACCGATAACTCGCTGCTGCTGTGGGACATGGCGGCGGAGATGCCGCTGATGCGCTGGCCGACCCTGCCGTTCGAGCTGTCGGATGCCAACTTTGCGGCGCCGGACGGGCGGTACTTTCTGCTCAGCACCGCTGACGGCAAGACGCTGGTTTATCCCGATGAGTATCGAGGCAACCTCTCGGGGACGCTGACCGACGCCTGCAAACTGCTGCGCTACCAGCCAGACTTCCGCGCCGTCGCCAACTACTGCCCGTAAGCGCCTAAGGGTGCGGCTTGCCGGGGTTGACGAAGGAGCCTCCCCAGTTCTTGGACAAAAATTCGACCAGCGCTTCCCACTCGGCGCGGGTGCGGGTGGCCGGGAACGGCTCGGGGCGAATCGGGTCGGTGATGCTCTTGACGAGATCAACGGTGCCGGACTCGGTGATGCGGCCCAAGTAAAACGGCTTGTAGCAGTGGTGATTGCCCGGATCGACGCGAATTTTGCCGCCCGGTGCGTCGAAGGTCTGTCCCGCCAGGCGCTCGCGAATGCGGGCAATCTGGTCGGTGCCAGCCGCTTGTACGGCCTGCGCCCACAGGTACACACTGGCATAGGCGGCATCCATGGCCGCGCCCGTCACTCGATAGTCGCCGTACTTGCGACGGATGTTCTTCACGAACTCGAGGTTCTGCGGCGTCTTGAGCGAGTGGAAGTGACTGGCCGCCAGGTACTCGCCCACCATGTCCAGATCGGCGGTCTGCTGAAGCTCCGGCTCACCGACGGCAAACGAGACCGTTGGGATCTCCTTGGCGGTGATCTTGGCGGACCGCAGCTCGCGGAACAGCGCCGGGTTCGAGACGCCGATCATGAAGTTGAAGATCAGATCCGCCTTGCTGGCGCGAATCTTGTCGATTGCGTTCTTGAAGCCGGTCTCGCCGAGAAGTGCGAAGTGTTCACCGACGACACTGACCTGCGGGAAGGCCTTCAGCTCATCGCGAATCAGCTGCGCCGAGATGTTCGACGACAGACCGTCGGTACCGATGACAAACAGCCGCTTGAGCTGACCCTGCTCGACGAAGTAGCGAATTGCCGGGCTGACCACCTGATTGGGCGTGCTGCCGCAATAGATGATGTACTCGGAGTCCTCCATTCCCTCGTCGCGAGCCGGGAACATCAGTAGGCTCTTGTACTTCTCGATGATCGTCTTGAGCGTGCGGCGGTTCGAGGGAGACCAGCCACCAAAGATGGTGATGACCTGCTTTTCGGCCAGCAGGCGTTCGGCTTCCTTGGCGAAGGTCGCGTTGTCGCTCTTGCCGTCGGAAACAACTGCCTCGATGGGCCGTCCGAGCACACCGCCACGGCTGTTTAGCTCCTCGATGGCGAGCAGGGTCGCATCGATGACCGGGCGCCCGCTGTCGAACAAGGGTCCAGAGAGCGAGTTGAGCACGCCGACGCGGATAGGAGCTTTGGCGGGACCAACGCCGCCTTGACCTGCGCCACTGCCGTCACCGCTGCTTGAGCCCCTAAGTCGCCACCACGCGACGCCACTGGCCGCCGCGAGCAGGCCAATGCCGCCAAGGAGCGCCGCGCGCCGCGAAAAACTGTTCTGGTTCGGTGTCGGGTCGCTTGCCGGTGGTGAAGCGCTTGGGGTCGCGTGTCCCTCGGATAGCTTGTTGGCGCCCGGGCTGCCCTGCGAGTCTGGGCTCCTCGGTCCACTCTCGCTGCGCAGACGGGCCGCCCCCGAGCCGCGCTGTCGCGACGAAGGACGAGCCGCCGCGCCCAGCACCAAGAACTCAAAGGTCGGACGCGGTGATTCCTCGAGGGCTGCGGTCAGGGCCGTCAGCATCTCCGCCGCAGTCTGATAACGCTCCTCGGGACGCTTGGCAGTCGAGCGCTCGACGACGCGAACGATCGACTCCGGCACATCCGGGGCCAGCACGCGTGGATCGGGCACCCGGCTTTTGCAGTGCTGGAGCATGATCTGCGGCACGCTGCCCGTCGGAAACGGTGGACTTCCGGTGAGCAGAGCGTAAAACGTGCAGCCGAGCGAATAGATGTCGCTTCGCGGGTCGAGAGGCTGCGCCGTACACTGCTCGGGACTCATGAACAGTGGCGTGCCCACAACCACGCCGGACTGCGTCAGCCCCGCGCTGTCATCGATGTGCAGCTCTTTGACGAGCCCAAAGTCCGCCAGCTTGGCCGTCCCTGCCGGCGAGCATAGGACGTTGTCAGGCTTGATATCGCGATGGATGATTCCGGCTTTGTGCGCAGCGTCGAGAGCACTACAGCACTGCATGATCGTCTGGGCCGCCTCGACCCAGGTCATGCGCCCCTTTTGTTTGATGAAGGAGCCCGCCGAGCCCGGATTGAGCAGCTCCATCGCGATGTAATACGTGTCGTGCTCGAAGCCGATGTCGTAGATCGCGATGATGTTGGGGTGGTTGAGACGACCGGCGACCTGCGCCTCGTTGATGAAGCGCTCGACGGCGGTGGACTGCTGGCGACGCGACTCGGTGAGGAACTTGACGGCGACGCGACGGTTGAGAAGGGTATCTTCCGCTTCGTAGACCTGAGCCATGCCACCAAGCCCAATCAGCCGGGTCAGCTTGTACTTGCCAAAGCGCTGACCGATCCGCGGGTCTTTTTCGTCGCTCGATTCCTTGTCGTGCGCCGCCTGCTGGTTCTTGTTGCCGCTCGGTGGTTCGGCCCGACTGAGAAGCTCACCGCTGTCGGATGCAGCATTATTGCCCTGGCGCAACGACATGGTTGAACCGGGCGTCGAGTCTCCGGAATTCGATCCGCCGGGCTCGTCCCCTTGCTGCTCTGGGGTTCTGCTCACCGCAACATGATCTGAGACTTTGTACGGTTAATCAAGCCTCACCTCGGGCTTTTGCTGCGGGCTCAGCGGATGAGCATCTGCCACTCGGAGTCGGCATCGGAAAATGGTCCGGCGCTCACATTTTGGTTCAACCCCTCACGTAGGAACGAGGTGTCGATCATGTAGAACGGTTCGCCGGTTCGGTAGTTCACTTGGACGGTTGCGGGCCCGTTGCTAAGTGAAGCCGGACAGGAGACCGTGGTGCTCTCGGTGTCAAAAATTCCGACTCGCAAGGTCAGCTCTTTGAGATCGAGCTGCTCACACGACACGTAGGTGGGCCGACAGCCCGGCATCTTGGACGGGTCGCACGGAGTTGCAACCTCCGTCACCAGCTTGAGCGGATGACTGCTTACCGACGAACAGCCTGCCATTGCCAGCCAGAGAACCGTTGCCCAGTACGCACGCATGCGCCTTCATAGCATGATTTCCGGCGGATGGAAGTCGTGGCGACTTTCGAGTCATGGCGCGAAGCAAGTCTGCTTCCGGATCGCAGAAGCGAGGCCGCAGGAACAGGTTGCGGCTGGCTTGGCGGACGGGGTATGTCCTCGGCATGAGCAAGCCATCGGAGACTCCGCAAGCGACTAGCAACCAGACGGGCGAGCCAGCTGACGAACGGGCTGATGGGTCGACGTGGCTGCCGTTTCGTTTGGTCTATCTGGTTCTCGTCCTCAACTTTGCGATTCCGGCGCTCGTGTATCTGGTGGCGCCCAACTTCGCAGTCGACCGCTTCGAGGAGGTGGGTCGGACCTTGGGGGATGGCGCCTATCCGTTGCGAGCTGGCGAGCTGGGCCTTTTGTGGCGAGTCCTGGCGGCGGGCAATGTCATGACCCTGGCGTTTATGTGTGGGCTCATCCGGTGGAATCTGCGCAAGTACTACGTGGTGCTGGTGCCGCTGGTGTTTCTGAAGGGATTCAGTGCGATAGCTTACTTTTTTGTGTATTTTTTGGCGCTTCGCTATCGCGGCTTCCTGGCCATCTTCGTCCTCGACAGCATCGCCGCCGTAGCCATGGTCCTCTTTGCTCGTCGCGCACATCGTTTGCTTGAGGACTGAGCGAGACCGGGTTTCCGTCGCTAGCAGAACGAGGGAAACTTTGGATTACCCCTTCCGATAATCGAGGTAGTTCGATTTTGTAAGGGGTCTTTACATGTCGTTTTTCTCGTCGATCGCGGAAGCTCCGGGCCACCTCATGCACGGAATGGGCGAGATGGGCGAGGCCGCCGGCAGCCATTTTGGTGGAATGATGCACGGCGCTGGCAATGTCATGGGCGGGATGGCTCACGGCGCTGGCGATGTCGTGGGCGGAATGGCGCATGGGGCTTCCGATTACGCGCACGACGTCGCGGACGGCGCTCATCATGCGTGGGCGGATGCCAAGGAAGGGCATCTGGGCGCAGCCGTCGGTGATCTGGCTGGCGGCGGGATGCACGGGATGATGCACGCGGGCGCGGACATCGGCCACGGCCTGATGGATGGCATCGGCCACGTGGGTGGCGGACTGCTGCACGGCGCGCAGGACGTCATCGGCGGCGAGAAGAGCATGTTCCAGCACCTCATTGCCGGTGGCAAGGAGCTAGGCAAGGGCTTCTCCCCGATCGGCAAGGGCATCGGGATGTTCAAGAACATCAAGGGTGCCTGGGACCTGATGCACGGCAAGGGCGACGCCAAGGAGCTGGAGCACGCTGGCCTCAACGCTGGGGAGAAGGGCGGCAAGGCGCTCAAGGAACTGTTCGGTGGCGACGAGAAGGGCGGCAAAGAGGGCGGCGATCACGGCAAGGCCGAAGAAAAGGATGGCCTCGACAAGGCCGTCGAAATGGGCAAGACCGGCGTCGGTGGCCTCAAGAGCTTGATTCAGCTGCCGGAGAAGTTCTCGGGTCTCAGCAACACCATCGGCAAGGTGATCACCGAGGGCGTTCCTGGCGCCGGCATGATCGAGAAGATCTCAGGCGGTCTGCTCAAAGAGTCGATGATTGCTGAGAAAGCTGGCTCGGTGCTAAAGCCGCTGCACGGCTTCCTCGAGAAGGGCGGCGAGGCGCTGCTCAAGGGTCCACTCGGCAAAGTCCTTGAGAAGGAAGCGGTCGCGGGCGGCTCGAAGATCGTCAGCAAGTTCGCTGGCAAGATCGTCCCCGGCCTCAATATGGCGACGGCGGCCCTGTCGGCCTTCGAGAGCGGCAAGTCAGCCTACCAGTCCTTCAAGAAGGGCGACGTCGGTGGCGCGGTCATCGAAGGCGTCCACACCCTGACCAACATCGCTGGCGGTCTGCCGATTCCGGGCGCGGGCCTGATCGGCGTCGGTGGCGATCTCGTCGCGGGTGCCGCGCACTGGCTCAAGGACGGCGGCGCCAAGAAGATCGGCGAGTTTGCCAGCGGTGCCGTCTCGTCAGCGGGAAACGCCGTCGGTGGCGCGATGAAGGCAGTCGGTGACAGCCCGGTCGGTCAGTTCGCCAAGGGCGCGGCCAAGACCGTCGGAAACATCGCCAGCGGGGCTGGCAAAGCGATGGGTGGCCTGGCTTCTGGCGCACTCAAAGGCGCCAAGAAGGTCTTCGGCGGCTGGTAGTCCACTCCCGCTCTCATTCCCGTTCCCACTTCCAGCGACGCGCGCCTTGCCTTTGCCGTAACATCATTTTTATGGTGAAGACACTCTTGGCCGCTGTGCTGCTCGCAACCTTGGGAGGCTGTGGGAGCGGTACTCTATCGGCGTCCAGTCTGCCGGCCTGGTTGATTGGTGCGGGCGACATCGCGATCTGTGGCAGCTTGCCTGCCTCGGAGAGCATGGCGGTGCGGACAGCCGCGCTCATCGATGCCAACCCTGGCACGTCGGTCTTCACGCTTGGCGACAATGCCTACGTGAACGGCACGATCGAAGAGTATCGCACCTGCTACGGTCCAAGCTGGGGACGCTTTCAGTCCCGCACCTATCCGGCCCCCGGCAACCACGAGTACAACACCTCGGGAGCGGATGGCTATTTCACCTACTTTGGCGACCGAGCCGGCCCGTCGCGACAGGGCTACTACTCCTTCGACATTGGCAGCTGGCACATCGTTTCTTTGAACAGCAACATCGACGCTGTCCGAGGGTCCGCGCAGGAAAAATGGCTCCGTGCCGATCTGGCCGCGCATCACGGCCAGCGCTGTACGATGGCGTTTTGGCATCACCCGGTCTTCTCCAGCTCGAGCGTTCATGGCAACGATCCCAAGATGCTGGAAATCTGGCAGACGCTGCAAAGCTACGGGGCCGATCTCGTTCTGTCTGGTCATGACCATGACTACGAACGGTTTGCTCCCCAAGATGCAGATGGCACTCCGAATCCTCAGCGCGGGATTCGCGAGTTTGTCATCGGTACTGGCGGTGCGTCTCCCTATCTGTTTGGGACTCCTAAACCCAACAGCGAGTACCGCTTAGAGAACACCTTTGGCGTGATCCGCTTCGAGCTGCGCGAGGGTTCATATGAGTGGGAGTTCATTCCGTCCACTCCCTCGGGACTGTGGGACTCTGGACACGCACTGTGCAACGACTGACTGGGGCCATCGCACTACCTCTTCGGTGGATTCTCAGCAACGACTTCGTGATACTGGCAGGTCTTGCCTTGGAAGTTGCGGAACGTCCATTCGTATCCTTCGTGTGCGAGCGTATAGGAAGGCCCGAGCGGAATCTTACCGTTGCCTCCAGGCAGATCGAGCACGTACTGCGGCACTGCCACTCCTGAAAGATGACCACGCAGCGCCTGCATCAGATCGAGACCCTCTGCAATGGTCGTCCGAAAGTGAGTCAGACCCCGCGTCAGATCGCAGTGGTGCAGGTAGTACGGCTTGATTCCCAACGTGTAAAGAAGCTCGCGACAGAGCGTCTTGAGCGTCTCTGCATCATCATTGATTCCGCGCAGCAGCACCGTCTGATTGAGGAGGACAAAGCCGGCCTCCCGCAGGGTTTGCGCAGCGGTCTTGCACTCTTCCACAATCTCTTGCGGATGATTGAAGTGTGTCACGATGCAGACCATCAGCCGACCTTTGAGCGCAGTCACCAGTCCCTGATCAATTCGCTGCGGCGTGACCACCGGCATTCGCGTATGGAAGCGCAACATTCTCAGATGCGGAATCGCCTCCAGCTGCTCCCGCAAGTAGGTCAGGCGTTGGTTTGACAGAATGAACGGATCTCCGCCGGTGACAATCACCTCCAGAACTTCGGAGTGCTTGCGCAGATAGCGCAGCGCGGGCTCGAGCGCTTCCGAAGAAAACTGATCATTGGCATTGCTTAAGGACTCCTTTCGGAAGCAGTGCCGACAATACACCGCGCACTGATACGTCGGATAGAGCAGCACTCGATCTGGATAACGATGCGTGAGCCGTGGGACCGGACTGTGGACCTGATCACCGATCGGATCGGTCAGCTCGCGCGGATCAAAATCAAGCTCCTCTGCCCTAGGAACGGTCTGAAGTCGAATCGGATCACGCGGATTGTCCCAGTTGATCTGCGACAGATAGTGTCTAGGAATCCTCACGTTAAACGTGTGGGCGGCCTCCTGATTGCGCTCCTTTTCCGTCGACGAAATGGGAAGGGAATCGAGATCACTTGACCTGAGTACAGAGCCTGGCAAAGAGCTTGCAAAAGAGCCTGGCAAGGAGTCTGACATTGCGTCGTGCAGAGACGTTCGCAGAACAGAACTGGGGGCGCTTCCGGTTGGTTTCTCGAGCGGGGACATGTGCTTTGGGTTCCTGTGCGATGAACGTGAACTGCGTGCATCCTGTCGTCTAAGGTGGGCGTTGACAAGGCCTACTCATAAGTGAGAACCTTCCACGAAGAGTCGGTTTTACCTACCAAGAGAGGTTCCCATGTCGACCCAGCAGATTGAGCAGTTCATTCAAAAAACCATCGAGTCGCTGATCCCGCTTGTCCTTGATGTTGGCGGCAAGCTCCTCGGTGCGATCGCCCTGTGGATCGTTGGGCGGCTCATCATTTCAGGGGTCCGTGGCTTGGTTCGTCGCACCACCGAAGGGCGAAAGGTCGATCCGACCCTGGTTCGCTATCTCGACTCGGTGCTCGGAGTCCTACTGCAAATTCTGCTGATCATCGCAGTACTCGGCGTCTTCGGGATCCAGACCACTACCTTCGCCGGTCTGCTCGCTGCGGCTGGCGTCGCCATCGGCATGGCCTGGTCCGGTCTGCTCTCCAACTTTGCCGCGGGAGTGTTCCTGATTCTGTTTACTCCGTTCAAGGTTGGCGATCGCATCGCTGCGGCGGGAATTCTGGGAGCGGTGCATGAGCTGGGACTGTTTGTGACGGCGGTTGATACCGACGATGGAATCCGCGTCTATGTTGCCAATAGCAAGCTGTTCTCGGACAACATCGTGAACTTCTCCACCAATCCGTTCCGTCGCGTGGACATGGCCGCCCAGCTTGCGCACGGAGTGAATCCGGTCGAGGCTGCCAAGCTCCTCCAGCAGCGCCTCGCCGCGATTCCTGATGTGCTCCAGAATCCCGCCCCGATGGTCGAGATCGACAAGTTCAACATGGCAGGAACCGTGCTGCTGGTCCGAACCTACACCCACGATCGGACGTACTGGCCGGTCTACTTCGCGATGACCAAGGCGATTGCCGACGAGTTCACCAAGGCCGGCTACCCGACCCCCGCCGAGCATCGCGTTCAGCATAACAAGTAGTCACTCCGCAGGCGCCGCTGCCTGCGCGAACCCCGATTCCTCCCTCCCTCCCTCCTTCTTCTCTATCCTTCGCCGCCCTTCGCTTCCGAAGTCCTTGTCACGGACCGATTCGGTACGGTAGACATGGTTGATGCAACGTGCGGTGACTTCGTCCACAGCGCTACGCTCTCGAGCGCACTCTCTCCTCGCTCGCATATCGAGTGCGGCACTATTTTTCTATTTTTTTGCCGTGCTATTTGCCAAACGGGCGGACCTTTATTTGAATGTATACACAGTTGGTTCGATTGTCCTAATTTATTGGATTTTCGCGCAGAAACTGCAAATCATTGAGCGAATCAATGGCGCCGCGCTGTTTGTTCTGTTCTTCTGTTTGTCAATATTATGGGTAAATAATATCGCGGTTATCCCCGTTAGTGATTTTGCTGAATATTATGATCTGGCCAATCGCTTTGCCAGCAATAAAATTCATGATCTGTACTTCGTGGCGCAGTCGCGTTCACCCTTGTCAACGCTCTATTTTGGGTCGGTATTTCTGCTCTTTCATTCATCTTTTTTTGTGGCAATGATGTCGTCGATTGTGATGTGGTCATTTCATCCGGTGGTGTTGCGTCTACTGGCGCTTGAGCTGGGGCTGGATCGAAGACTGGCAGCCTTGGCCGCGATCATTTATGCGCTATCGCCAGCCATGATCTGTTTCTCGCCGGTCATGAGCTCTGAATCGGTATTTATCCTGATGATTATGCTGGCGATGCTGTATGGCGTGCGCTGCGTCAAGGCGCCGACGCCGCGTTCGCTGCTGCTCTTTGGGCTAACGCTTGGCGCGAGTCATCTGTCGCGTCCCAATGCCTTCTTCTTTGCCGCACCGCTGGGAGCAGTCTTCCTGTGGAGGACCGTGGCTCCGCCCTTCAGTGTACCTCGCCTCAAGCTGCTGGCCCTGGCCGCGGCCCCATTGAGTGTCTGTCTTCTCTTTCAACTCTTTTTGAATGTTACCTATTTTCATCGCTATTCCTTTTCCTCATCCGCTTATGGTGCATACAATCTACTGGCCGGTACGAATATGAAGTCTTCTGGTGGCTGGAATATGGATGATATTCGACTGGCCGGATATGACAAAATCAAATTTGCTGACCCTGAGTCGTTGGAATTAGCAAACAGTCAGGCCGTGCGAATTGCCACGCAACGGATCATGGAATCGCCCATGCGATTTGCGAAATTTGCTCTGACAGAAAAATTGTTTCACCTATGGCATGGCGATGCTCAAGCGATTTATTGGTGCAGAGGACAAGAGCTGTCTCCTGATGACAATAACGTAATTAAACGGGCGACGAAATTTTCGGATATATATCTCTATGTATTTGTCGTCTTGACGATGCTGGGTTCGGTCCTGCTATTTTTTGATAAGCGCAGAGGCACTTCCTTGCTCGGTCTCGGTCAACTTCTGATTACTATGGTCGTGCTGATCATCGCGGGTATGCACCTCTTTCTGGAGGTCCAGCCCCGCTATCACTGGCCGCTCTATCCATTTATGGCGATCATTGGCGCGTATGCACTGTCCCCGAGACATTTCGCCTGGCTCAGTCGACGCAGCGGATGAGCGCCCGATTGACGACCGCAGCTCGCTCTCGGGAATCCTTGCCTTCCGGGGTCCGCGACAAACGCCAAAGCGCGGCTCCTGATCCTTAGCGTCGGGTGTCTAGAAAATCAAACGTCGGTAGCTGATCGATGTGGTACGCGCGCAGCGCCAAGGCATCGAGTTTTGCAAAGTCCCGTCGGCGGAATGCACTGCGCAAGGAATCCTGTAGCTCGGGTGAGATTTGATCGAGCTGGGGAACGCGAATTCTTCTCAGGTACTGGGCCTGAAAGCGCAGATAGCCACCGCGCATCTTCACCGCGTACGACCACACGAAAAAGAGGGCGACTCGCGAGCTAAGGAGTCCTCCCAAGACCTCCAAGTCAGTGTGTTCTGCTGTCACATAGTAGAGATTGTGGTGGGGGTAGTAGTGGCCCTGATCAAAGGCAACTTGCAGCGCGCCCGCGATGTCCGGAATCAGCAGCTTCGGCGTGTTGGTCAGCTCGGGATACACGCGATCGATGGTGCGAAACCAGGACGTAGGGTTTCGTTTGGCGATGTGACGCTTGCGCAGGGATTCATCATGCGCCAGCAGGTAGTCGCGCAGTCGCGGATGATCTGCCAAGGTCACCGGCTGTCCATTGGGCGCGAACGTGTTGATGAGGTAGCGGCCGCCATCCCGGACGGTTCCCATCCACAGATCCTTTCGCGTCACCAGCGGCAGTACACGGTCCGACTCGATCTGCTCGGCGCGCTGGCGATCGAGCAGATAGACCGCATCATTTCCTGTCGCTACACCGATTCCTATTCTCACTCCGCCGCAGTCCTCTACCAGCGGATGCTCGCGCTCCAGTTGGCGCAGCATGCGGAGCTGATGGGGCTCGCCGATCAGCCATGGCTCCTCACCCGCAAACCAGGAATCGTAGCGCTTCAGCGACAGCCCCGCGTGTTCGGGTTGCTGATGAGAGGAGTCCCTGTGGAGCAGTGTTGCTGCCTGTCGACATTCGTCAACAGAGGCACTCCGCAGAGTCAATACTTGGACAGAGTGTGGCTGAGTTTCCGTCGGAGAAACAGATTCCTGATGCGTCTTTTGAGAGATCACGAAGATCGCAGGATAGGCGCTGACCTCAGAATCGAACGGAGAAGTCTGGGAGAGATCGAGATAGCTCTGCACCGTGTAGCGTTCGGAGATCAAGCGACGCAGCGGGGCTCCGTAGCGATTGCGAGTCCAGCGATCCGCACAGATGAAGGAAAGCACACCGCGAGGATGTAGCAGAGACAGCGCCCGCTCGATACACGCGACATAAAGATCGGCGCGATCAAAGAGGGATGCATACTGAGCACGATAGGCAGCGAGCAGGCGCGGAGGAATCTGCTCGATGCGAACATAGGGCGGATTTCCGACGACCACATCGAACGGTTCAGACTGTGGCAGCAGCAGAAAATCTCCGCACATGATCCACTGTTTGAGCAGGCGCTGCGCGATACGAGGCGGAATCTCTTCCTGCTGAAGGAGCGCGGCGAGCTTGCTTCGCGTTTGTTCGACTTGACTCGCCGCGACATCGATCGCTAGGACGGAAGACTCCAGACTGTCGAGGCTGCAATTGTGCCTTCTAGCAGCGCGCAGGAGTCTGCGGACAGCGGGAAGAACGAAGGCACCTTGTCCGCATGCGGGCTCAAGGAATCGCAAGCTCGCCAGGTTGCGCTGCTCGGTATAACCCGCCAGATCGAGGATAAGCTCGACGATGTGGGGTTTGGTCAGGACCACGCCGTGGGTCCCGCCGGACGCTCGTAGCCCATACTCATAGGAGTAGTCCGTCATGGATTTGGAGAGGAGGACTCGCTCTGTGATCAGGGTCCGCGCTGTTCCTCGCGGAGTCGATCTTCGAGTCTGCGCAGGGCATCATCGGCGTAGTTTTGACAAGCATGCGGACTGCGCAGGGAGTCGGCTCCCCCAGGGCTGCTGCGGGCCGCCAGGCGCTCGAACAGATGTGAGAAACCGGGATGTGCAGAGATTAAAATGTCGCAAGGGAAGCTCCGCACCGTGGAGATGCTGACGCGGAAGTTGAAGAGATAGGCGGGATCGGCAGAGAAGCGGTATCCAGGCGCGGAGACTGAGTTCAAGCTGTCGGCATAGACCATCCGCAGACAGCGATTCCCTTTGCAAGATTGCCACGTATAGCTGGCGGAACCGGGAGTATGTCCGGGGGTGTCATGGATGGTGATGCGCAGGGGTCCAATTTTCAGTTCATCACCGTCGGAAAACCCGCTTACTTCAGGCACTGTTGGGAAGCGATTGGCGGAGCCAAATCCGACCTGTGGATCATTTGCAGGAGCATCACCAGCATGTAGCGCCAGGGCTCCTTTCCGACTGGCCGCGACTTTTGCTCCGCTCATTCTCTGTAGAGCCGCAATTCCGCCCGCGTGATCAAAGTGCGCGTGTGAGTTGAGAATGTAGCGGATATCTTGCAGGCGGAAGCCGAGCGCGCGGATGTGCGCAGCGATCTGGGGGGCCGACTGCGGCAGCGCTCCGTCGATCAAGATGTGACCTGCCGGCGACGTGATCAGCACCGAGCTGAGACCCTCTGGACCGACGTAATAGGTATTCCCATAGATGCGGAAGGGCTTGTGCTCCGCATTCCACTTGGCACAGTCATCGCACTGGATGGGAGTCAGATCCGCGGACTCTGGAGCAGCCAGTGCCGATGAGAGAAGCGCCGGTAGCGTGTGGACAATCGACAGTCCGAACAGCAGAGTGAGTGCCTTCATGGAGAGCGCCTTTGTAGAGGCGCGTACCTTATCACCAAGCACTGGCGAAGCAAGAACCGTGCAGGGAATCTCGTGCTTCCGCGGTCTGCCTACCCTCGATCGAGCTTTCCTTCAGACAGAAACAGCAGCAGCTCGGACTCGCTGGTAGAGACCATGACCGAGATGCCGTCTTCCTGGGTGTGCTGAGTGAGTTGACGGACTCCTCCGGAGGACCGCACCAGGACTCCGCCGCGCTTAAACCTGCGAAAGAGCAGGGGACGTATCCGTCGCATGACGGACTCAAATCGGGGGTCACTACGACGAGGAGAATCACGCAGGTCTACCAGCAGCGCAAAGCGGGTCCTTGATGAGCGATCGATGGCCCGGAACATGGCCTGATAGGAATCCTCGACATCTTCGAGCTGCAAAAATTCGGAGCTGGTTCGGGCTACTCGCACGAGTCCCCCCATCGCGTCTCGCCACGCCACAAGATGTTCGTTGCGGAAGATCTCGACCATCGCGCTTGGGATTATCGGAGTGTTTGCGATTTAGCACCAGAGGCGCGAACAGCGCTCGCTTGCCTACACCCACTTTATGTCTGCGGTTTCGCGGTGTCCAATTGGTGGTGATTGTGTTATGCGTCCGTGGCGGAGAGTACATGGACAGGCAAGCGGGTGTCACAAGTGCAGAGTCTGTTGCGACCAAGTGGCCGCTGGGGAAGGCGTTTGTCGTTGCGCTGTTCATCTTTGTGATGGCGCAGCATGCGCTGTGGTGGCTGCCTCCCTATCACGATGCGGCGCTGCACTGGGAGTCCGCGCAGGTCTTCTTTGCGCGACCGTGGTTTCCGTTTGTTGTCGAGCATGACACCGGACATCCTCCTCTTATTGCATGGACGTTGGGAGTGCTGTGGCACTTGCCCCTGCCGCGAGTTCTGACGATGCATCTGCTCGGCTGGGCGGCGGCGGCGCTGCTCTGTGCGGCCCTATTTGATCTCGGTCGGCGGACGCTCGGCTTTCTGGAAGGACTCTGTCTGGCTGCTCTGGTCGGACTGCATCCGCTGGTGCTCGCGCAGGCGCTGCAGCTCAACCTCGATTTGTTTCAGGTGGCGTTTGCTTGGACCGCGGTGGCGGGAGCCGTGGCGGGTCGTCCCTGGCAAGTTGCGCTGGCGCTCACCGCGTCGAGTATGACCAAGCTCAACGGTCCGTTTGCGGTGCCGCCGATGGCGGTGTTTCTGCTGTGGCGACTGTGGCGGCAAGGAACGTGGCGGGAGCTGCGGCGGGTGGCTTTTTCGTTGTGGCCAGTGGCAGTTCCCACTGCGGTATTCCTACTCTATCATGCGCTCAAGTGGCGTCTTACGGGCCACTTCCTGGTCGGTCCAGAGTTCCGTGAAGAGAACCTTGGCTTCGTCGGTGGGACGCTTGATTATCTGATTCGTCTGTGGCACTCCCTGAATCAGATCTTCGCGTTTCACAATTCCAACTTCGTGCTGCTGATCATGATCGTGGGACTACTGATCGTGCTGCTCATTCTCCGCCGCGATCCGCAGTGTGCCCGCGCGCTTCGCAGGCAGTTGCGTGCGCTGCCTCCGACGGCAAACTTTCAGCATACCTTTCGACAGCTCAGCACTGCCGAGGCGCTGTTTCTGGCTTGGCTGACCGCCCTGTGTCACATCGGCTTCTGGACACTTCGCCAGTATTTTGCGCTCGTTCGCCACATGCTCGGTGCGTATCCTGCGCTGGCGCTGACTTTGCTTGTGACTGCGTGTCTGGCGTTCCCGCGGCAGCGGCGACGGGTGCTCGGGGCGGTGGTGTTGCCTGTACTCGCGCTGTCCTTTCTGACCAGCCATCCGAGCCATACTTCCTTCCTTCCTCCGTCGCTGGCGGAGCATTTCTATTTTCCACCGACCGGCATTGCCACCAATCACGAAAACAATCTGGAGCTGGTCGATGAGCTTGCGGTCGCGCGAATCTCTCTGGCAGAGATTGAGCAACACTTTGGTGCTACCGCGACCATCGAGACACGCTGGCCATTCAATTTCTTCTTTCGTGATCCGAGCTTGGGAATGGTGCGCACACCGATGCCTGTGGTGAATCGGAATGCCGACGTGATTTTCCGTCCTGGCTGTTCGGTGGAGGGTTCGGTGGAGTCGGTACTAACGCCTCCTTCTGGCTATCAGCTGTGGTCTTCCCACCGCAGGGGGCGGGTCGTCGATGCGATCTTTGTGAAAGCCTCCGCAACCCTGACGACGCCCGGTAAGTAGCACCCCAAGCACGAAATGCTGCGTGCGGCGCTCGGGTAGGGCAATCTTCCGGAGCATCTGATCGGGCAGGATCTACGCGCCAAGCGACTGGTGGGAATTGAGCTGGAAGCGTGGGGGGAAGATGAGCACAAGCTCTTTCTGTCGGCGGTGCGTCGACTGGAGTTGACGTTGGGACCGGAGCACAAGTCGGTGCCCAAGCGACTCACGGCAGTCTGTCTGGCGATTGAGAGTGCTCCGCTGCCGCGAAGGAATCGCCAGACTCGGCGATGAGTTAGGAATGCGCTATCCGACGGTGGGACAGCCTACGGTGAACACAGTAGAGGAGTTATTGGTCTCGTTGCACTCGTTGAAGCGACCTACTCCTTTGCCATCGTCATCTACGACCACGCGTACTTTATAGGAGACACGTGCATCTCCCGGCGGCGTCCAAGGAGTCGAGACGACCTGAGAGCCACCCGCCAGAATCGGAACCGTGGTGAGAACAGTGGCAATCACTGTACTTGTCCCGGCTTGGTTCACGTAATAGAAGGTCACTGGCACGCCCGCCATCGCTGTCGCTGCACCCTGATTGAACACCGTAGTGACCAGGGAGATTTGGCCTTGCGGACACAGATCGATGTTCTGGCGTGGACTGCGGGGAATGAGATCCGGCGCCGCAAGAGTATTCTGGGTCTGCACATTCTGACGGAAGTTGTTAAGCCCGACCTTGGTCCAGTTGTTCTGCTCGCTCATCGGTACGGTGCCGTCGTCGTTGATGTTTGTGACATGGTAGGTGTGCTGATTCCAGATGCGGCGCGTGCGGACCCAGCGATTCTGTACGTCTCCGATGACCTTGAATCCCGTCGAGGATGCGCCGCCGGTGTCACAGGTTCCGATCGCGTAGTTGTTGGCCATCACCACGATCTCGGCGTGATCATCGGCATCGACATCGACGATGACTGGGTTCTCCCACAGAGTTCCCGAGGTGTTGCACAGCTTCACCAGGACACTCCCCGTCTTTCCATCGTAGACGCGAAGGTTCCGTTCGTCGTTGTAGACAGCCTCTGCCGGACCATCGCCCTCGAAGTCGAACACCGACGATCCCGTAACGCGCGAAGACGTATCTGTAGTGGCCGTAGACTGCCATAGCACCCCCCCCGTTTGTCCATTCAGCACCAGATAGCCATACCCTCCCGCAGTCGCCACATCCGGCTTCCCATCGCCATTGAAGTCCGCCACGGTTGGGGTGCCGCCGCCTGAGGGGCCTGATGGTGTGGGAACTCCGTTGTTCACATCCTTGGGCCCCCATAGGAGCGTTCCGTCGTGCTTGAAGGCGTAGACATTGTGTGTCGC
>Ga0154020_10002686_pt1 | contig 21672 bp, 30 predicted proteins | sample Klosneuvirus_201_FD_109709 | JGI IMG/M metagenome (GOLD analysis project Ga0154020, IMG submission 109709) | Active sludge microbial communities from wastewater, Klosterneuburg, Austria - Klosneuvirus_20160825_MG | ecosystem: Engineered > WWTP > Aerobic digester > Activated sludge | place... | reverse complement strand
TCCATATCCATCTCCATATCCATATCCATTTCCATATCCATATCCATTTCCATTTCCATATCCATTTTTAAATATTAATGGAATTGTTAAGAATTGAATTATATTTTCCATTCTGGTACAGATTCTATGTTTTTAATAGCTTTATCAGTACAAGTTAATATTTGAATATAATTACTAATTGTACCTTCTTTATTTACAACTGTAAATTTACAATATTTAGGATTTTTAACTCCTTCTAATGCTAATTGTTCAATAGCATTTGCTCCTGACCAATAATATAATTTTCTTACATTATTTAATTGAACTTCTAATTGATTTTTAGCTACTAATGTACCATAAAATACACCAGCTTTATCAGCTCTTACAATTACTTGTTTTCCAATTTGATTATTAATTTCTGTGTTCATGTTTTTTAAATTAAATTGTTAATATTATTTATTTTTAAATTGTTCAAAATATTCAACTATTTCAATATCTGTTTTACCAGACCCTTTCATACTCACACACATCTTTATAATTATATAAACTTCTTCCTCACTATACATTCTTTCTTGTTTCCATTTAGCACCAAAATTAACAGCTAACTTAATAAATTCTTTTAATCCACCTGTGGGATTCAAAGATTTCATTTCTTCAAAACATCTTTCAGCAGCTTCTTCAATGGTTTCTTGTTTAGGTATAAATTGTTTAGAGCTATCATTAAGAGTAAATTCAACACCTAAAAATTTTGTTTCGGATTTACTATACCCTGTTTTAGTTTGTTCTTTTGGAATGATTATTTTGTAATAAAACTTTTGTTGTTTTGAATTTAGGTTATGTATTTCTAAATACATATCCCTAACATCTTCATCTGTTGGACCAATATCATGTCCCCAACCACCTAAACGGAAATTATTAGTTTTTAAAAACACTTCTTTTGTTTCTTTATCAGATAAATTTTCCCACCACTCTAATATTACTTCTTCTTGACAAATTTTTTCAACATCAACATATTCACAACTCGGATTCTTTACAAACCATTCTAAAAATTCATCATCAATAGATTGTACACCATTTTTGATTAAGTCGAAATCTGTTGTTAAAATAATTTTTCTAAAATTTAATGGATTAGTTCTTGTAGCATTATTTAAAAGCACATCACCATCTTCAAAAATTAAAGTAACTTTACATATAACACCTTTACCGTCTTTATGTAGACACCAATTTCCTTTTTTGATTTTTTCATCAGAAACAATGTATAACTCTTTGGGATTCCAACAATTAGTCCATCCAGAACTAATATCTAACTTTAATCTTAATTCACCAACTTTAATATTCTTACTCTCATCGTAGATATAAGAAGCTAATTTAGAGTTGTTGTTTTGTGTTGATAATAAATATAAATTTTTCATAATATTAAGTTTTATAATTTTATTTAATTAGTTGTCTTTTACAGCTAAAACTATTTAAAAATAGAAACTGCTGTGCTCAAGAACTTGCAAGGTTATTAAGTTTTTTAAAAATTACTTATCCATTTCTAGTGGAATATTGCTTACGTTGCTTCATAGTTTCAACAATATCTTTACATATTAAACACAACTGCTAGAACAGTTTATAATCTAAAGACTCTATATTACATAAAGTTCGTTTACATGTAGATTACGTTTACCTTCAAGTAAGTAATTTATTTTTTCTTGAATATTTGTGAACATTCAAATTTATAATCAAAATCAGATAATCTTGATAATGATTTAGCTTGATTAATTGCATGTTCTTCAGGATTTTTAATATCATTTGTTATATCTACGATATAATATGGTGCTTTATTTCCTGATTTGTCAATTGGTGTTACTTTAAATTTTAACATGATTATTTGATTTTAAATTATAGTTTATTTTATTTTAAAACAATTCTTTAAGTAAAGATTCTAAAGTAACAATACCTTTTTCTAAACCTTCAATTAAATCTAATTGTTTAATAATTTTCTCGCTGGATAATACTTTTTGAGATTTTAATTCCTCTAATTTGCGTTTCTCCAATGTTAGCTGACGTTGAGTTGCCTTTAGGTCTGTTTCCAACTGTAATTTGTTGTCCTCCACATCGTATTGCAACTGTTCCTGGTCTACTTGTTGTTGTGTTTTCTGACGTAGAATTGCATATTTCTCCACTCCAGTTGGTTGTATTAATTGTTTGTCCATGATTAATTTGATTAATGTTAATATATTTGTTTAATTGTTCTATTGTGTATGGTGCTTTACTTGAATTTAGTTGGATATCCCAAAAGTTATTTTTATTCCATGCAATACCAATCATTTGTGGTGTAAAAGTAAAGTTTTTTGTATCACGACCTGATGTAGTTAAATAATTTACTAATAATACTATTTGTTCACCTTTACACTCACAATAGCCTTCTTCAGGAAATTCAGATAATTCATTATCAAAATTTAAACCTAAAGATTTATTTAATTGATTATTATATTCTTCTTTAGTTGATACTGTAAAAGATTTTTTATTGCACCATAAATAAGTACTAGGATTATATTTACCAGTTGGAATATTTGAAGTTACTATAATAGAATTGGTATCTTTTCTTGAATATTTATATATAAAATCTTTTATTATATAAGTACTCTCATTAACAACAGCTTTTAAATATAAATCTTGTAAATCAGGATGAGTTTTTGGTAAATAGTCTATTAAATCTAATATTGATACTTCTGAGAATTTAGATAATGTGTATCCAAATGCAGCTTTTTTATATTCATGTTTACCATTTATATACATAACTTCTGAAAAGAATAAATTATTATTTACAATATTAAAAAATTTAATAGCATAACAATTTATATAATCACTATTTGTATACCATTTACCTATTTGAAAGTCTTTTAATTCCATAGTTATAAGTTTTCGTTAACGTATTTATCCCATTCAAAAAATACTCTATGTAGTGAATCCTGTTTCCAACCATCTTTACAGTATTGTCTTATTTTATTACCAAATTCAATAACTTCTTCTTTACTCCAACTATTTTTAGTTGATTTATTTTTAAATACTTGAGCTTTTTTAAAGTTTTTCATGATTATAAGTTTTAAATTAATTCTACACTATATTCTGTACCATGATATGATTGATTATTTTGTATTTTAAATTGTTTATTACATTTATTAATAGCATTGTTTTTATTATATGCTTCTACAATGTATATACCATCTGAACCAATACTATCTGTAACTGTAACTTGATATTTATTTTTAGGTAAATTAAATCTAACTTGGCAGTGAAATAATAATTTACCTTTTAATATGTTTTTAGATAATAAGAATTTAAGATAATCATCTGGTACCTCTTTAATATACTTTCCTTTATGAATGCCAAATTTAAGTTTTATATCATTGAATGGTGTTGTCATAATTATAAGTTTTTTCTAAATATTACTATTACAAGTAAGATTGATATTAATAATGGGTCAATTAATGTTGCTAGATAGAATCCTATTAATATTAGGATTATTAATAGGATTTCTTTCATGGTTATTATGTTTTAGTGGAGGTGGGGAGAGTTGCACTCCCGTCCAAACTACTTTTATTAATACAATTTATACAGCTTATAGGGTCAAGCTAGGCTTAACGATCCACCACTCTATTTAATCTAATAGAGAAATCTTTATTCAATTTAGGCTGCTAATTCAAACTCAATAATATCATTTGATTTAACTTTAGTACCACCATTTAAGATGTTATGTACTACAGTCATGTTAGCTTTGATTTGTGAGTCATCTCCTTGAGATACTACACTTAATCCATCAATTCCATTTAATTAAATTCACCTTAGTTTACAGTTATCTCTCTGGCTGATTGTATTAATTACTAGTAACCTGTCAAAACTAGTCACCCCCGTTGATTGTTAAATAATATGTAGTTTTAATATTGTTCTATTGTTTTGATAATCTTTTTCATTTTCATTTTCAAAGAATCTATTCAATATTAAATATTGTTTGTTATTATGTTCTACAATAACAAATTCATATTGTTTACCTTCTGGAATAAAGTCATAAACAGTTATTAATATTGGTTCACTAATTATAGTTACTAATACAGCAGGTTGTTTATGAGTACCAGCTAAAAGTAATCTTGGCAAACTATATGGTAAGGATAAACATTTTGAATATGAGTTATCTTTTGGGTATAATTTATCTCCTATTTTTGGCATGATGATATATTTATATATTATACAATTAGCTATTTTTATAAGTGTTTGAGTATTTTTAGTGTTTTTAGGTATTATGATGTGTATGGTAGGGAGTTTAGACCACCACACAGCATCACCTAGTCATTTAATTATCAAGTAGTTATGTAACATCGACGTTTCAATAATCATATTATTATGCTTACAACCACTCTCGTAGGTCACCGTTGATTGGATACAAGGATCTTATGGATTACAAGCCCAATGAGCATTATATAATTATTATTAATCAATCTAAATTTTTAATCAGTTGTATTTAGAATTAAACAATCAATTAGTTCCAATCTCTATTATCATAGTTTCACAAGCTTCATAGTTGATTAAATCTCTTTCTAAATCAACATAAACAGCTCTACTTGCAACATATAATAATGTAAATACATCAAACTCATTTAATGTTTTTAAGTCACTTAATAGACCTAGTAGATCAGCATAATCTAATGATTCAACTACATGAGTTGGATGATGTAGTATAGTAAGTTTTAATTTATCAGATAACATAATATTTAAATTTAGAATTAAACATGTAGTGATGTAGACCTAGTAGAACTATTAGGCTTATTTAAAAAGAAAAAGGGTGTATTTCTACACCCCTCTAATGTTGTTATTAGAACTGACTATCTACTGATGCATCAACTTTTTCAACAACTAATTTACCCGCACCTAATACCTTCTCCATTTCCATGGCTTGCAAAGGTGTTACGTTACCAATAACATTGATATTCCATACTTCCATATCAATACCATCTTTACCACGAACTGTAACCTTCTCTTCAGTACACCAATAAGGTGAACCTTCAATAAGATTTCTTTCTGTAAATACACTACCATTTATTAATGATGTATGTGCTCTACCCGCTACGATTGTACCGATGAATGGTAAGTTACCATTCTTGTCTTCAGTAAACTTTCCATTTTTGTTGTTTACTTTGTTGAAAATTGCTACAAAATTTCCCATGTGTTCTAAGTGTTAAATGTTTTATGTGGGGACTATTCCCCAAAAATAAAAAAGAGTGGGTGGGTTTGGTGGTTTAACCCACACACAGTTCAATACGGGGGTATACAAACCAATTCATTAAAACACCCGTACACTTTTTTATTAAAATATTTGCATATGTTAAATATATATGTTATCTTTGAAACAAAAAATGGATATTAAAAAATATAACAGAATGAATAAAGTATATGATTATTATATCAAATTACATAAATTACATAATAGTAACTTAATAGAAAAGAGTATTTTTAATAAGACTGAACAGTTTTTAAGGAGTACAGATATTAATTTACAGAACTTAGGTATAGCTTTAATAGATAAATTTAACAATAATTAGCTATTTTAAGTTTTTAACTTTTTTAACATTTTTTAAATATATATATTATATTTGTAAAATAAATCTTACATAGTCTTTATTGAATGACGTATCAACCTAATGCTAAGTGTAAACGACTAAGGGCGTAGGTGTACAAGGGTAATAATAAAGATGCTGAAACATTGGATGTCCCGACAAGATAATAATTATATGGTTAACTCACATGCGCTAGAGGGTATGCTTTTAAAGTGAGTTTAGGTAGTAGAAGTACAGCACTGCCATATAGAACGTCTTGTAAAATTATCCATTACTGATATATAATACATATCGGTAGGGGTTTACTTTTTCTAAAAGTTAATAAGTGTTATATGATTGTTATAGCACAACGCACAACCTATATTTAAATTATATAGTGCCCAACTAGTCATTTGCATTAGTGCTGCACTTTAAAAAAGTGATTAGACTCCCTAGTGGAGTCTTTTTTTTTGAATTATATTTGGAAATGTCAATTATTTATTCTAACTTTGCATTAGAATTAAACTAATGATAATATGAAAGAAATAAGTTACGAAGAATGGTATGATAAAATAAGGTTCTTAAATAATAAAATAATAACTCCAGATGGGATTATATATAACAAAGAGATATTTATTACAAAGGACGGTTTTGATGTAGAAGAGTTTAATAAATTTTTAAAAGAATTATATAATGGGAAAAGAAATTAATTTAGAAAACATAAAGAATTATATAAGTGGAAATTTAAGATATGTTAAAAGTAAATTATCTAAACTAGAACCTCATATTCAAGAGCAGATAGAGTATAGATTATTTACTTGTAGACAAGATTGTAAGATAACTGGACAATGTATTAAATGTGGATGTAATTATCCTGAAAGAAGTTATAGTTTTACATCTTGTAATTTAGATAGGTTTCCAAATTTAATGAAAAAGGAAGAGTGGGAGTATTATAAAAAAGTAAATAATATTAAATAATGAAATACTATCAAGGAATATTTAATAATGATTTATCTAGAATATCACTTATAGAAATGACAGATAATTTTTTTAATGTTAAATTACAACATTTATTAGGTAATGGAATTAATAGAGAAGAATTTAATAAACTTAAAGATATGTTAAAGTCTGAAGATAAGGATGTTGAAAAGTTAGCTAAAGAGATTATTAATTTAAAATTATTAACATGATAATGTCTAAACAAACAGAACCTAATATAATTAAAACGTTTCTGTTAGCAACATTAGATGATTTATTAAAGCAATCTAAAATAACATTAGATGAATGGTTAAAGTTATCTGAAATGACAAAGTCATCAGATATTAACACAACTAACTTAGTGTATGAAATAATTAAAACGAAATAAATGAATAAAAAGAACAAATTACTTCGAGAGCAATATGAAAAGACTCTTGATAAATTTAATACAACAAATAAGATGAGCCCATTTAATTTAATAGATAGTGAACATATTAATAATTTAAATAACAAACTTAAAAATGATAATATACAGTATGATAGTGAACCTGTAAGTTGCTGTTCACATTGTAAGAGTTTATATTTAATTACTGATGATGATGATAATGATACATGTGTAAGTTGTCATAACTCTATTAATGAAATAGAAACTCATAAAAATATATATGAATATTTAAAATTATATGGAGATGACAAATAAGAAACAAGCTTTAATTAAAACTAATAAGAAAGATTTCTTTAAGTATTGGTTATTATTTACTAAACCATTACATCAATTAAAAGGTCCTGAAATAAGTGTTTTAAGTTTGTTATTATTTTATTATTTTGAGTTAAAAGAAAAAGTAAGTGATGATGATTTAGTATATAAGTTATTGTTTGATTATGATACTAAAATGAAGATAAAAAATGAATTAAATTATTTAGATCAAACTTTACAAAACTCATTAACTTTATTGAGAAAATTAAATGTAATTAAAGATAATAAAATATCCCCCTCATTTATACCAGATATAAATAATAATAGTAATGAATTTACATTAACTTATAAATTTAATATTAATGGTAATTAATAATAATGCATTAATAAGTAAGATTAAAGAATTAGCTAGGGTTCATAATATTCCAGAAGCTGTAGTTCAAGATGTATTTAACAGTCAATTTCAATTCTTTAGAGAAGTGGTTGGTAATTTAAATTTTCATGATGAGGTTTCAGATGAAGAAGTTATAGCAACTAAAACTAATTTTAATTATAAATATTTAGGAAAGTTTTATACTCATCCTAAAAGAGTTAAAAAAATACAAGAAATAAAAATTAAAAATAATATTGAAGATGAACGAGATTAATTTTATACCAAGAGGAAGTAATATTTTAGTAACCTCTCATTTAGTTAAAAAAAATACTAATTTATTTGTAGGTAATACTGCACCTGAGATTAAAGAAATACAACAGGTTGTTGCAGTTGGACCAGATGTTATAGGTTTAAAACCTGGAGATTGGATTGTGTTAGACACTAGTTTATTTGTACAACATGTTAAAACTAAGTCTAGTATTAAAGCAGGTATTGGTGGTGCTGATATGATTACAGAGCAAGTTGTAGTACCATTCTTTTCATTAGCATGGTCTGATGAAATTTATATTAAAATAAATTCTAGAGAAATACAAGGTACTATTGTAGATTATGATAGTTTATCAGATGAAGCTAAAGTTTATATTACGTTAAAAGAATTTACAAAGTCACAAGAAGAAATGAAAAAATTAAACTAATGTTAGTTTTAAAATATACAACTTTTGAAAATGATATGGGTACAGTGATAGAAAATATCGTTGTACCCACTATTATTAATAAGAAATTAGTAGATTCTATATCTCCATTTTATACAAATAGTGGTAAGTTATATAAGAATGTATCTGTAATAGATTATGCAAATAGATCAATTAGAGTTGTTGGTAATTATAAAGAATTAAGTAATAGATATAAATTATTTAATGAAATTGATAAAATAGGATATAGATGAAATTATTTGAATTAAGTAATTGGAATGTAATTATATCAGAAGAATCTTATATGCTTAAACCATTTAAAGTAATAATTGATAAAGATAAATCTAAAAATAAAGAGGTAGCTTTAAAAGAATTAGCATTTTTATGGTTTTATACAGACATAAAATCTGATTATAATTATTTATTAAATGAAAAAGAAAAGGCTGAAGAAATTAAAAAGGATTTAAATTTAGATTCTAAATGGACAATTTCTGAAGATTTAAAAAAAGCAATAGAATTTTATAAAGAACGTACTACTACAGTATCTTCAGTAATATTAAATAATAGTTTATTTATTGCTAATAAGTTATCTAATGAAATGAGAAAAGCTGTTGAGGAAGGTGATTTATCTATAAATGATATTGAAAAGATATCTAAAGGATTAACACAAATGCCTAATATAGTAGCATCTTTACAGAAGTTAGAACAAACTGTATTGAAAGAAATTAATGAAAAAACTGATAAAGTAGGTTCACAAACTAAAGCACTATTTGAAGATGGGTTATAATTTTAATAAATATCAATCTCAAATTCCAGATAATATACCTAAAAAAGTATATGAAGATTTAATTGAATATTTAGAAGCTATACCTTTTATTAAACATCTAATTGCTCCTGAGAGTGTTAGAGGATATGCTAAAGATAAACCTAGATATTCATCTTTATCTGATGATGATGAAAATAAATTTTATTATGATAATAGAATTATTGTAGATATTACAAAACCACATATATTAGAAGATTTAGATTTCTTTAGAGAACGTGCTATATTTTATGAGAAGAATAAAAAATATACTAATATAACACCCAATCCTAATCCTAAATCTGAATATGCTTTATTCTGGAAAGAAGAGTTGCGTAGATGGAAAGAAGGTTTAATAAGACCTAGTGATGGTGAATGGATTCCAGGATATTTATATTTCTATTGGAACTACGCACCTATATCATTAGTTGAAGAAGATAAAAATAGTAGTAATAAAAGACGACAAAAAGCTGAACGTAAGAAAGCATTTCCAAAACCTTGGTTAGGAGATTATTTATTTTATCATTATTTAGATCAAGCTCAAAAAGCTGGACAGCATGGTAAATTATTAAAGATGAGGGGATGCGGATGGTCTTTTAAGGCAGGTTCTATATCACCTTGTAATATTTATATTTATCCAGGTTCAGGTAATCCTAACTTTCATTTAGCATCTGAAAAAACATTCTTATCAGGAGATAAAGGTGTATTTGGTAAAGTATTAGATGTATTAGATTGGATTGCTGATAATACTCCTTTTTCAAAAATTAGATTAACTAATTCAATAAAAGGGATGGAAGTACAACTTGGTTATATAGATTCATATGGTACTAGACGTGGGTTATTATCATCTGTTGTAGGTATATCATTAAAAGATAATCCTGAGAAAGCTAGGGGTATTAGGGGACCTTTTATTCAATATGAAGAAGATGGTTTATTTCCAGACTTAGAAACAGCATGGAACGTTAATAGAGAAGCTGTTGAATCTGGTAGTGCTACATTTGGTATAATGGTTGCGGGAGGGACTGGCGGAACGATGGGAGCTTCATTTGAGGGATCTAAAAAGTTATTCTATAATGGTGATGCTTACAATATATATACTGTAAAAAATGTATATGATAAGAATGTACAAGGCGACGCTAAATGTGGATTCTTTTGGGGAGCTTATTTAAATAGACATAGATGTTATGATGACAAAACTGGTGAACCAGATGTAATCAAAGCATTAATAGAGATTATTGAAAATAGACATAAAATTGCCAAGAATGCATCTGATAATTTAGCATTAACACAAGCTAGAGCTGAGAAACCTATAACTCCTCAAGAAGCAATAATGCGAGTTGAAGGAACTATATTTCCTGTGTCAGATTTATTAGATTATTTAAACGGTATTAAACCTGAAGAACAAAGATTCTTAGCACAGCATTATGTAGGTGAATTAGTTTATGATGCTGTAGAAGGAGTTAAATGGAAACCTAATGCTGATTTAAAACCTATTAGGAAACATGAAACTTCTGTTAATAGAATAGGAGCTATAGAGATATTTGAGTTACCTAAGAAAGATTCATCTGGTAGAATACAAACTGGTAGATACATTGCAGGAATTGACCCTATTGATGCTGACGAAGGGGAATCTTTATTTAGCATGCAAGTTATGGATTTGTTAACAGATAGAATTGTTGCAGAATATACAGGTAGATATCCTAAAGCTGAACAATGTTATGAACAAGCTTTGAAACTATGTATATTTTATAATTGTCAAGCTAACTATGAAAATAACTTAAAAGGATTATATTCTTATTTTAAAAATAAAAATGCATTACATTATTTAGCAGATACTCCTGAGATATTAAAAGATATGGAGTTATTAAAAGCATCTATTAATAATCCTAAAGGTACTAGAGCTACTGTACCAATTAATAAATGGGGTAGAGAATTGCAAGTAACATGGATGTTAAATGAAGCTTATAGTCAAAATGAAGAGGGTAATAAATTAAATTTACACACCATTAGATCATTAGGTTATTTAGAAGAATGTATAGCTTGGAATAATGATGGTAACTTTGATAGAGTGTCAGCTGCTAATATGTTATTTATTTTAAGAGAAGATAGATTAAGACAACGTGAATATCTAAAAAAGGATGAAGTAAAAACTAAAAAATCATGGGAAGATAGTTCTTTCTTTGAAAAAATATTTGGTAACAAAAGTAAAAATAATGATGAAAAGTATCAGAGTATATTTGATAATTAGCCATTTTATAATTTTAATTAATTGTAGAAATTACTATAATAATTTATTATATTTACTGATTAAATTAAATGCAACATGTCGACTGTAATAAGTAAAATGCCTCGTCAAAAATTATCCTATAAACAAAAGAATAAACAATGGAGGATTGAAAATATAAATCACGCTGACAAATTTTCATTTTACAATAATGAAAGGGTACGTCAGACATTAAAAAATAGAATTATAAATTTAAATCTGTATAATGGTAGAGTTACACCAAGTGACATTGTAAATACTTTAAATCCTCATGGAATTGATGCAGATTTTATAGCAAAAGAAATACCTCATCATCCTATATTAGTTCCAAAGATTGATATATTAGTTGGTGAAGAATTAAATAGACCATTTGATTGGTTTTTTACAGTAAGTAATCCTGATGCTATTACTAAGAAAGAAGAAGAAAAATCTAAATTAGTAAAAGAAAAATTAATTGATTTATTATCTCAAGATTTAAGTAAAGAAGAAATTGAAAAAGAATTACTTAAATTTAATAAATATTTAAAGTATGAATTTCAAGATTCTAGAGAACGTGCAATAAATCATTTAATTAAACATTATTACGAAGAATTAGAATTTAAAAGTAAATTTAATATAGGATTTAAAGATGCATTAATAAATGCTGAAGAAATATATCAGTGTGATATTGTATCTGGAGAACCTACATTTGAAAAATTAAATAATTTAAAAGTTCATTCTGTAAGAGCGAGTAATTCTTCACGAATTGAAGATTCAGATTTAATAGTAATAGAAGATCATTGGTCACCTGGTAAAATTATAGATTATTATTATGATGAACTAAAATCAGCAGATGTTGAATCTATAACTGAGTTTTCTACATCTAATAGAAATGGTTCATATACTTCTGATGATGAAAATCATCTTTTGTTACGAGATAATCAAGCCGATGTAATTGATAGTTATATTACATTAGCAGAATTAAATGGTCATACATTTTCATCTAATTATATTGATTCATCAGGTAATGTAAGAGTATTAAGAGTATATTGGAGATCTCAAAAGAAAGTTTATAAAGTAAAGTTTTATGATGAGTATGGTGAAGTAGATTATAAATATGCATCAGAAGAATATATTCCTGATCCAGATTTAGGAGAAGAAGTTATAACTTACTGGGTTAATGAATGGTGGGAAGGTACTAAAATAGGTAAAGATATTTATTTACGTATGCGTCCTAAACCAGTTCAATATAATAGATTGAGTAATCCATCTGTATGTCATCCTGGTATTATAGGAGAAATTTATAATACTAATCAAGGTAAAGCTGTGTCATTAGTTGATAGAATGAAAAACTATCAATACTTATATGATGTATTATGGGATAGAACCAATAAAGCAATTGCTAAGAATTTAGGAAAAATATTATTACTAGATGTATCTTTAATACCAAATGGGTGGGAACCTGAAAAATGGATTGCACAAGCTACTAATTTAGGTATAGGTGTAATTGATGGTTTTAAAGAAGGTAATAAAGGTTCTGCACAAGGTAAACTAGCAGGACAAATGAATGGTACTAATATTAGATCTCTTGATTTAGAAACTGGTAATTATATTCAGCAACATATGAATCTATTAGAGTTTATAAAACTTGAAATGGGTGAAATAGTTGGTATTACTAGACAAAGAGAAGGCGCTATTAGTAATAGAGAAACTGTAGGTGGTGTAGAAAGATCCGTTACACAATCATCTCATATTACAGAATGGTGGTTTGCAAAACATGAAGATGTTAAAAGAAGATGTTTATCTGTATTTTTAGAAACTGCTAAAATAGCATTAAAAGATAATAAGAAAAAACTTCAATCTATTACTGATGATATGAGTATTATCATTTTAGAAATTGATGGTAATGAAATTAATGAAGCTGATTATGGTTTGAATGTAGTATCTAATAGTAATATTAGAAAAGTTCAAGATACTTTAAATGGATTAGCTCAAGCGTTTTTACAAAATGGTGGTTCATATTCTGTAATTATAGATATACTTACATCATCATCATTAGCTGATATCAAACGTAAGATTGAAAATGCTGAAGATGAAAATAAAGAAATGTTGTCTAAGCAAGAAGAATCTAGAAATCAAATTGAACAATCTAGAATTGAACAAGAAGCTGCTGATAAACAAGCTGATAGAGATTTAAAAACTTATGAAATAGATACTAAATCTGCTACAGAAATTCAAAAAGCAATTATTCAAGCTGATTCATCAAGTGAAGATACATCAGATGTTGATTTACAAAAACATAAAGATAATCTAATGTTGAAAATAAAACAATTAGATAATGATATGAAAAAGCATAATGACACTATTGCTACAGTAAAAGAAAGAAATGCTATTGCAAGAAGTAAATCTAATAACAAATAGCTATTATAATTTTTAATTAATTAACAATAAAAAATAAAAGTTTTATACTTTTGTTTTATAAATAATACAATCTATGGGAGAAGATAAATTAGGAATGAATTTATTTTTAGGAGATGACTTCTATGAAGAAGATGAACCTACTAATATTGATGATAATAAACCAGGTGATGATCCTGTAATAAATAATGATGATGAACCTATCGAGGATGATAGTCCAGAGGGAGTAGATGGGGATGATGCAGAGGGGAATGATACCAATGAAGAAGATGACGATAAAAATATATCTTCTCCCCCTTTATATAAATCCTTAGCTTCTGTTCTTCATGAACAAGGTGTTTTAACCTCTGTTGAATCATCAGATTTAGAAAAAGTAGAAAGTGTACAAGATCTAGCAGATTTAATTACTAAAGAAGTAAAGGCTAAAGAATTATCTGATTTAACAGATTTACAAAAAGAAGCTGTTGAAGCATTTAGAAATGGTGTAGATCTTGAATTTTTTCAAAAACAAAAAAGTGTAGAATCACAATTAGATTCTATTACAGAAGAAATCTTAAATGAAGATCAAAATTTAAGACAACAAATTATATATCAAGATTTTATCAATCAAGGATTTTCTGAAGAAAAAGCAAAACGTTTGACAGACAGAAGTATTGCTGCTGATGATGATATTGAAGATGCTAAAGAAGCATTGGAAAGTATCAAGAATAATTTAAAAGAAAATTATAAGCAAGAGCTTGAAAATAAAAAACTTGAAAAAGAGAAATTTGAACGTGAATATAAAGAACGTCAAGAAAAACTAAAAAATAAGATATTAAAGTCAGAAGAAATTATACCAGGTTACAAAGTAAATGATGTTATTAAAAAACAAGTTTACAAAAATATGATAGAGCCTGTTAGTAAAAATCCTAATACAGGAGCTGATGAAAATTCTTTAATGAAAGAACAACGTGAAAATCCTGATGAATTTTCAGCTAAATTATATTTTGTATATACAGCTACTAAAGGATTTACAGATTTTTCATTTTTTGGTAAAAAAGAAAAAAACAAAGCTATAAATGATTTAGAAAGAGCTTTGAAAAATAATCAACATGTTATAACTGGAGGTGACCCATCGTTTATTGATGATGGAGATGCATCTGATTTTGTAGTAGGAGATAAATTAAATTATTAATAAAAACAATTAAATTAAATAAAAATTAAATTATGTCAGTAGGTAAATTTATTATGACTAAGGGGCAGTACTGGAGTGGTTTGACTACTCGTAACCACCTTGGACAAATCTACCAAACCAAACCAATGGTTGCTTCACAAATTACAGGTATATTATTAGCACAATCTGGGATGAAAAACTTAGATACAGTGTTAAATTTATTTCCTGTTAAATATTTAGAAGATGAAGGTGATTTCATTTGGAAAATGGTTGGTTCTCACGAAAGAAATATACCTTTAGTAGAAGCTAGATATCAAGGTTCTGTAGTTACAGATTCAACATCAAACGTTGGTGCGAATCGTGCAGAAATTGAATTAGTATTTGCTGAAAAATATTTCACAGATGTACATGTTATTGCAGGTTCTAAACCAGATGTATATCAATATCGTATTTTAGCAGATCCTAAAGCAGAAGGTCCAAATGGTCCATATGTATATACTGCTGAAGTATTTGGTGGTCCAGAAACTTATCAAGGTGTTCCAGGATCAGAATTGTTAACAGGTGAAAGATTCTCTATCGAGGGTGCACCAGTTGAAAGAACAATGTCAATTAAAGGTGCTGATATCAATTTCAGTTCTCCTTATACTTTGAAAAATACAATGTCACAGTTACGTGTTGAAACAACTGTTCCAGGTAACATGATTAATTGTAAATTAAATAACACAGATGTATTTTCTGCAAAAATTGAGTCATTAGATAATACTGGTAAAGTACGTGTATCTAATACTTGGATGCAAGAAATTTACTGGAGATTTGAACAACACTTATCTAGATTGAAAGCTACTAACATTATGTTTGGTAAATCAAACAGAGCTGAAGATGGTACTTTCTTAAACGTAGGTAAATCAGGATTTAAAATTGAATCTGGTTCAGGTATCCGTGAGCAAATGGAAGTATCTAATGTTGTAACTTATAACTTGTTCTCATTGAGAATCTTAGAAGATATGTTACACGAATTGTCAGAAGGTAAATTAAATTTCAACGAAAGAGTATTTATTTTAAGAACTGGTGAAAGAGGTGCTAAACAATTCTCACAAGCAATTAACCGTGAAGGACAAGCTTGGAAAGAGTTATCTTCAAATAACCCAGCTGTAGTTCAAAAAACTAGTTCTCAATTACATTCAAATGCATTCAAAGCTGGTTATCAGTTTACAGAATACGAATTTGCTAACTCAATTAAAGTAATGGTTGAAGTAGATCCAATGTATGATGACAAAGTTCGTAACAAAATCTTACATCCAGACGGTGGTGTAGCTGAATCTTATAGATATGATATTTTATATATCGGTTCTACAGAAGAGCCTAACATCCAAAAAGTAATGGTGAAAGATAACGAAGAAATTAGAGGTTATCAAGCTGGTTTCAGAAATCCATTTACTGGAGAAAGAGGTTCTGGAAATATGGGTAGAATGGAAGATAGTGCTACTATTACTGCATATTGTATGCAAGGTTCAATGGTAAAAGATCCTTCTAGAACTGCATCATTAATTCCAAGTATAATCTTACAAGGATAATAAATATAAAGACAGGGATATCCCTAGTTAATATAGAATCGGGTCTTAGGGCGTACCTGTTAAAACGCCCTTATTTTTTAAATAACAATAAATAATATTATGGGAGAAGTATTAGAAAAAGGATTTATATTACCAACTGAAAAAGTTACAATTAAATTTATTAAACGAAATAGAGGATTAGCAGCAGATGTATCAGATTCACATATTATATCTGGTGGAATGATTGAAGGAGCTACTCGTAAATTTTGTGTACCATTATTGAGAAATGGTGGTTTAAAAAACGTATTAACTGCACAAGAAAAAGAATTTTTTGAAAAAGATCATTTCATGGGAGTTAATTTATCTATATATAGTGATTTTTGGAAAAATCAATATGTTAGTTTAGAAAAACTAGATACAATATTAGATTTATCAATTCCAGAAGACTACCTTAAATATAAAATTTTATTAGCTTGGGATGATGTGATAGCACCTTCTTTAGATGAATTTAAATCTAAGAATAAAGGTACATATCAATTTTACATTACAAGAACTGGTGAAGAATTAAAAGATAGATCTAAAAAATTAGATGCTATTAAAACAGCATGGAAATCTTACTATAAAATAGAAGATAATAGAGAAATTTTAATATCTATTATTTATTTATTAACAGGTAAGAAAATATCTGATAATTCAACAATGAAGTTTATAAATACAGAAGTTGAAACATTAGTAGATACAAGAACAAAAGATTTCTTAAATTTAGTAGAAGACCCTAATTTTGAAACAAAAACATTAATTGCTTTAGCTGAAAATGCAGGTATAGTATTAAAACGTAATGGTAAATATGAAACTGTAGATGGTCTTACATTAGCGAAAGATGGTGAAATTGCAAGTTTACAAAATGCTGTAAAATATTTAATTGATCCTAAAAACCAAGAAGTAAGAGAATTGATAGAAGCAAGAGTAAAAAATATTAAATAATGTCAATAAGAGAATTTGCCGACCAATTTGATATCCTCTATAATAATATAAGCTCTAATGCTGCACCAAATTTAGATTTATTTGAAAAGTCTTCTTATCTTACTAAAGCACAATTAGAATTAGTTAAAGAATATAATGGTATTTTAAATAAATATCAAGAAGGTTTTGATGGCTCTGATAAAAGAAGAACTGATTTAAAAGAATTAATTGTAGATCATAAATCATTGGTGTTTTCTGTAAATACAAATAGACTTACTAATGATTTAAATTCTAAATTTTTTAATATTCCTTCTGATGTATTTTTAATAAAATATGAGAAAGGTAGATTCACACAAGGTGCATGTAGTATTGAAATAGATATTGTACCAATAGCATTAGATGAATTTAATACTAAAAAAAATAATCCTTTTAAAAAACCAGATAAAACTGTAGCTTGGAGATTAGACTTTAATTCTACTGGTAATAATAAAGTTGAAATAGTAAGTTCTGAAACTATTACAGAGTATCATATTAGATATATTAAATATCCAGAACCAATCGTTTTAACTAATTTACAATTAGATCCTCAGTTTTCAGGAATGAATTTAAGTATTGATGGTGTAACTACACCTCAAACTTGTAAATTAAATCAAGAGATTCATTCTGAAATACTTGACAGAGCTGTGGAATTGGCATTACGGGACTATAGAGAAAATACTTTATCAAATAAAATTCAAACAAATAATAGAAATAATTAAATTAAATTAAAAATATGGCGAGTATAGTTTCACCAAAAAATGTTGGGAAGTTAATTATAGCTGATGCTTTAGCAACCGAAAGCACTAATTCAACTTTTAACGCAACTGCATCAGTTAATGAAGTTGCAATTATTAAGGCAGATGGTGCCGCAGCTGAAGCTGGAAAACCATTTAAAATTATAGTAAAAAAAGATACATCTTTGACAGGTGTAGATTTTTCAGATACTATTGATCCTAAGCAAATTGATTACGTAAAAGCAGTTGCATATGAAGCAGAAACTCCTAAGATTATAACCGTAAGTGGTTTTTCTGGAACTGTAAAAGCTAATGCTACTTATCGTGTATCAATTCGTAAATACGATCATATTCAGTCACCTGAAAACTTTAGACATATTCATGGATTTGTAGTTACTAAAGTTGGTAACACATTAACTTATAGTAATATTTTAACATTATTACGTGACTCTTTAAATGCTTCTTTAGCTAAAGAAAATGCATCTAAAGAAATTGTTGTAAGTGTATCAGGAACTACTTTAGTATTTACTGGACAAGTTCAAGGATTTTATTTAGGAAAAGGTTTTGGTGATGTTGTAGATTTTGATGTAGAAGTATCTGTAAAAGATAACTCTCCTGCAACTTTAGCTGAAGCTGGAACATCTTATGATATTTTAACTGTAACTACTACTCAAAGTTCTAGTCAAGGTAAAGGAACTGGTAAACAAATTGCATTGGCTGAATATTCATTAAAAGGATACGAAAATGGTGATTATGGTAGAGAAGTAGGTTTCCCTAACAACTTTAACGTAAATTATCAAGCTGATAAAAATGGTACTTACAATACAGTAATTATAGGTTTCCATAAAGATCGTGAAGGAGTAAATGTTGAACGTCAATTTAAAGAAGTATCTGTAGTATTTAATGAAGATGCAGTAAGTACTGTTACTGACGCATTCTTAGCTGATTTAAGAGCTGTTACTGGTATAAGTGATACAGAATTACCAGATCTAGAAGTAGGCGTATAATAAGTCTAAAATTATTAATAACACATAAAGGAGTGGGGTATATTACTCCATTCCTTTTTTTTTTAAATTATACGAATGGTATATATTAATGAAATCTCAATAAGTAATGATTCCAAAAAGTTACAAGTTAATGTTGAAACTAATGTAGGAGCTAGCATTACATCCATAAAATTATGGGATCATAACACATTTAAAGAATATGACCAAGCAATTGATTTAAGTTTTAAATTAGAAAATATAAATAATAAAGAAGTATTCATTGTTGAAAGTTCTGAAATAAATATACCATCATTTACAGGTATTTATTTTTTAGAAATAGAAAGTGATTATGAAGAAGAAGAAGCTTGTATATCTTGTACAAATACTGTATTAGGTGTAGCAACTAATTTTAATTCAATAAATACTTTAATATTAGATATGATATTACAATTAAACGTATGTGATGATTTTGATAATTGTAATAAAGTAAATAAGAAAAAAATTATTAATAATACATTAATGATAGAAGCTGTTTCAAGAGCACTATTATTTGGTTATTATGACGAAGCAATATTTATTTATAATAAAATATTAAAACTTAATAAAAACATTACTTGTAATACTTGTAAAAATTTAGCAACTCCAACTTTTAATAATGGATTGAATTATGCTATTATAAATAACACTTTAATATTACAATAATGAATATTATAGACAGTAATAAAACATTACTAGGGACACTATATAAATACATAAATGAATCTAGCGTTTACGGTAAATCATTTGATTTAGAAAATTTATATTTATTAAAAATAATAAATGATTTTAGTTTAAATTGTTCATCTAACTTATGTCAAGATGTTAATAACAAATTAAAAGAACTTTCTATTAAAATAATGAATAAAGATTCTAATATATGTATATATAGAACTCAACAAAATAATTATACTAACATAAAAGGAGATAATAGATTATTAGTACTAAATAATAGTACTATTAAAGTAAATAATACACCTCCTGAAGTAGATGATGAAACCGTAGAGTTATGATATTAGAACCAAACGAAGAATATGTCTTTACATTAAATAATTTTCAAAAAAATTATTTTGATAAAGAAGGTGATTTACCAAATGAAATATGGATATTATCACTACCAATATATGGTACATTAAAATATAATAATGAATTAGTTGAAATAAATGATATTATTAAAGTTGAAAATTTAGATAAATTAACATATACTAGAGTTTCAAATGATGAATATCAAGATGAAATTCAATTTAAAATAAGTGACAAAAACCCAAATAAATTATTTAGCAAAATGGCAACATTCACAATATCAGTAGATGCCTATGTAAATTTACCACCAGTTATTGGTGATAATTCAATAACAATAGGTTATGCTACAACTAAAGTATTTACTGTATCAGATTTTACATCAAATACTACACCTCCATATGCTGACCCAGAAGGTGATGGACCTTCTAAATTAAAAATATTATCATTACCTAGTAAAGGTTTTGTAAAACTTAGTGGTATTAATGTTACTGTAAACCAAGAAATATTATTTACATCAATAGCATCTGGATTATTAACATATGTTTCTGATAATACAGATGAAGATGGTTATAACATAGACTTTGATTTTGCAATATCAGATTTAGGTTCTGGACAATTCTCAACATAATATGGCAACATTTAATATAAATATAAATCCAGCAAGCGGGGTAATTGAAATACCAGTATTAAATATAACTAGTCCAGCAGTAACTTATACATTACAATTAAAATATACTGGTACAATTACAGTAGATTGGGGAGAAGGTACTATTGAAAGTATTACATCTACAGATAATACAATTACTAGACATTTTATAACTCCAACTTTTACTAGTTATAATGGTACAATTAGAATTATAGGAAATATTGATAACATTAAATATTTTTATTTAATAAATAATAATTTTGGAACTAGCGGTGGAACTTTTTTTATAAAATTTAGTGAATTAACTAAATTAACAACTGTTGAAACAATTGTTATTTCTGTTCCAACACATGGATCAGTTGGTAATTTATCAGAAATATCAAATTTACCATTAAAAAAATTATGGTTATCTAATGGTAATACATTTAATCCTACTGGTAATATTAATTCATTAATACCAACTATTGATGATTTAACAATTACAGGTATAAATACTATAACAGGTAACATAAATCATTTTATAAATATACAAAACTTTGTAGTATTTGGAAATAATACATTATCTGGAGATATTAAAGATTTACCTACTACATTAAAAGAATTTAGAATATTAGGATTTAATACTATAAATGGAGATGTTGAAGATTTATTCACTCCTGTTTTGTTTGATATTAATGTAGTTGGTAATAATACTATAACTGGTGATATAATTAATTTACCAAATTCAATAATAAATTTAAACATACAAGGTCTAAATACATTATATGGAAATTTAAATGATT
>Ga0154020_10002685_pt1 | contig 21674 bp, 19 predicted proteins | sample Klosneuvirus_201_FD_109709 | JGI IMG/M metagenome (GOLD analysis project Ga0154020, IMG submission 109709) | Active sludge microbial communities from wastewater, Klosterneuburg, Austria - Klosneuvirus_20160825_MG | ecosystem: Engineered > WWTP > Aerobic digester > Activated sludge | place... | reverse complement strand
TGATCATCTAGCCGTCGACGCTTATCGCAGACCTGCCACCATCTGCATATGTCACAATGGGTAACCGGGTCTGGGTATAAATCTGGCCTTTGGGCTAATTGATCTATTAGCCGGCGTTGCATCAGGCGATGGTAGGCTATATAATCCTGTGTGCGAAATGGCGTGTCAAAAAAATTGCTATCATCAGGAGTAACTATGTGCATAAATTCCGGGAGGAGACCTTGAATTTGTGCAACTACTTGAGAATAAAGACATAACTGGAGAATAGCCCCGGCTTTTGTTTCACTGGCAAGCTTGGTATCCTCCACTTCATATGACCATCCTCCAAGTTTAGAGGGAGTTTCGATTCGTTTAAGAAAATCGGCTGTGCCACTCCAATCATCAGTCTCGAGCCATGCCTGATAAATATAATCTACGCCCTTTCTCATTTCAGATAAGGTTCGTTCAAAACCCTTCTCAATATTATCTGTACCAGGTACTGCAATGGAAATACCTTGTTTTCGTAGATGATCAAGGTAATCCTTCTCAAATTGAAGACCTCTTTCCTGCATAACAGCAAGCGAAGGGTCTAGCCATTTAGGCTTTTGAATTTTTCCCTCTACTGCAGCCAGATTAAGTTGAGTCAAATGGGCGCATCCAAGGTGATTAGATAGATCTGAAGGTGAAAGTTGGAAGCCTTCTTCGGTTTTCTTCATTAGAGGTCTTATTTGGTTTAGGGATTGGTAAGAACTACATCAGATTATGCCACGTCGTCTCATTTCCCAAAAGCATTTAGCGGTGATCTCAATATCAACGGAGGCATTATGTGCTTCATCAAATGATTCATTGAATAGCTTATAGTGTAATTCCGGAAGCTTTGGCCATTTAGGTCCATAGGGACCGGGAATGGCGCAAAAATCAGTAGATGCCAGCATTGTACAAATCTTGCGCTTTGAAGGGATGCCGTTTGTCATCCCATTTCGCAGAAACTCAGCTCCGACAATGTTTTCATCAAAACTGATGTTGTGGGCAATAAGGATTTTTGAATCTGAAACCAGCTTATGAAAATTCTGCAAAACTTCTAGTAATGGCAAACCTTCCTTTAATGCGCGCTCATTTGTAATGCCATGTATATTTGAAGAAGGAACAGGTATACTGTAGCCTTCGGGTTTGATAATAAAATCTCCCCGGTCAATCTCTGCGCCATCGTTGTCATAAAACAAATAGGCCAATTGAACCATCCGAGGCCAATTATTTAAGTTTGTAACAGGTGCCTTCCAGCTTATTGGAAGACCTGTCGTTTCCGTATCAAAGAAGAGGTACATATTTTTGGTTTTAGGATAAAATAATCTTATAAAAAATAGCTTTTAGACTTTCACAAAAAAAATCTTAGGTGTCTCCGGTACCACTGGTTGTTGACTCTAGTTCTTTTAAGATTTTGTTGACATCCTCCTCAGTGGTAGTAAGTTTGGCCTTACATGTTTTAATCAAGAGAGCTGCACGTTTTACTTTATTTGAGAGTTCATCAACGGTAATCTCACCTTGTTCGATGTCAGAGACAATAGCTTGTAGCTCATCAAATGCTTCAGTGTAGTTAATAACTTCTGTCATGGTTCTGTTGGTTTTTCCTTATTAGTAACAATGCTTTCAATATTTCCTTCAAATAGGATAGTCTTGAGGATATCTCCCTGAGTTAAGTTTTCAGTGTTTTTGACTGCTTTGCCATCGTGCATAGTAATACTGTATCCTCTTTTCAATACATGCTGAGGGCTCATGATTTCAATATGCTTTTCAAGCATAGTTAGTTCGTTCTTGCTGTTTTGCAAATGAACTCCAACTCGCTCGCTTAGCTTTTGAGACAGGAGGTCTGTATTACGTCTATTAGCCAGGATTATTCTTTGTGAACCGTTCTTAACTTGAAAAGTGCTTTGTTGAATACTCATCAAAAATTGTCTGATCTGAGCATTTACATCCTTTCTGATGCTTGTGGCAATGAGTACAATATCTTGTTTCCAGGTGCTGAATTGTATAGCTGCACCTTTTTTTATGGCTTCCTTGATTGTAAAAAGATATTCTTTCTCATTCTTAAAGACGAAACGGGATTGTTGAACAAGGGTTTGAGACAAGCCGTTGACATTATTTCTATTCTTTAGGAGTATGTTTCCAGTAACTGATCGAAAAAGCTTGACCTCAGATTGCAATTTTGTCTTTTCTTCTAAAATCAATCGCCTTGATTTATCAATAAGCAACTTTTCAGCATCCTTAACCGGAACAGAAAAGTTGTGAAATTTTTGGATTAGCAATTCTGCAAGCTTGGTTGGCGTGATCGCATTTGTATGGGAGACCATCTCTGAAACAGTTTCATTTGTTGAGTGTCCTATCCCTGTTAGTACAGGAATTGGAAAAAGGGCTATAGCCTTACTAAGGTCATAATGATTATAGCAGGTTAAACCTATATCACCTCCTCCACCCCGTATAATGGCTACAGCATCAAAATGGTGTATGACTTTCTGAATTCGCTTGAGTTGTCCTACTATTCCATCGACAGCCTTGTCTCCTTGTAAGAGGGAAGGAAAGATGAGATGAAAAAACTTATAGCCCCAGGCGTTCTTATTTAAGACATCTATGAAATCTGAATATCCCTTGCTGGTTTCTACAGAAATGATTGCAATTCTCTGTGGAACAGTGGCAAGTTTTGTTGATTTGTTTTTACCAAAAATTCCTTCTTCCTTTAATTTTCGAATAGTCTCCTGCTTTTCTCTTTCAAGGTCTCCAATAGTAAAGCTTGGATCTATATCCAGGATATCTAATGCTAAGCCATAAGTTGGTGTGTATTTGATTTTGGCATTGATTAAGATTTTGATGCCATCTTTCAAGGGTTCTTTTAGGATTTCAATGAAATTTCTGTTAATTCTTTGGTATTCTGCTCCCCATAGGTTTGCCTTTATCTCAGCTATTATTTTGCCATCAACTTTCTCGACCAATTCCGGATAACAATGGCCTGATTTCGGATAAAAATTGAGTTTATTCATTTCGGCTTTTATCCAATATGAATTTTTATATCGGCTCTCAATAGTCTTTTTTATACTATTGGTTACTTCCAGTAACGAAAATACTTGCTTATCATGGATGACCTCAGGCATCGTGAAAGTTAAAATTGAATTGTGAAATAATTATATTCTCAATCATGTAATCCTATGCTTCCAGCCCCCTCACCTTCTTATCATATATATCATTAAACCACATACGCTTAAACATTAAATTTACCTTGTCCTCTGTGAGCTTGTTGTAGAGCTCAAGTTTCGTGTTGATAAAGTTAAGTAATTCATTGTCGATCTCCTCGTTGAATTTGTCCTGGATGTTCGCTTTGGTGTTGTCTTGGTTGAAGAAGCTCATGAGCTCTTCATTAGCGTAGATGTTGGTTTTCATTCGCTCAAATTCGACCTTGTCCTCTTGCTTCAGGTCGAGGCCATAAGTTTCATTAAGGACCTTGATGATCTTGGTCAGCCACTCCATTTCTTCAACTGGCTTTTTGCCACCTCCATCCGGAGTCATCCCATATGCTTGCGAAGATTCACTGACCAGTCCAAGGTCTGTTGTGTACTGGTGTTGAAGTTTATAACTGTCAAGCCCGATTTCCCCCAACACATCCCAGGGAAGAGGTGATTTTAAGACCGGAAGGACTTTCATCAATGCACTTAGAAGGACGTAGTATTTTTCAAGCTGGACATCTGAAAAGGAAATGATCTGGGATAGAAATCGGTAGAGCCGGATATAGGTTTTTATTTTGGCCTTGATATCTACCTTCTGATCATCATCCAGCGTCTCATTATAGCGTTTGACTATTCCAGCCAGTATAGGTTGTAATAGTTCCTTATGATCACCAGGCTTGAAGAATAGCCCGGCAAATACTTCAAGTTCATTAGTGTGAATCAATTGTGCATCCTCAATATGATGGAGTACATCATACAGACTGTTAGGATCTGTCTGATCATCTTCGTCCATATAAATACCCCCATAATACTCCTGGAAGTCCTTTTGGATCATTTCAGGATCATTGACGAAATCGAGGATCATCGTGGAGTCCTTGCCATTCTTTGTCCGATTGAGTCGGCTTAAAGTTTGAACAGTATTGGCACCCCCTAGCTTTTTATCTACAAACATGGTGTGCAACAATGGCTCGTCAAATCCTGTCTGAAACATATTGGCGACGATCAGGATTCGGTATTGAGGCAATTTGAAAGCTTCTGGGATTTCAAATTTTCCACCCAGGTTGTTCATGTTTTCCATCGTATAGTCCTCACCAGTCTCTGCATCTGTCACTGTGCCACTGAAAGCGACCAATGCACTATACGGAAGTTTCATCTCGCGCATGACATCATCAAACTTGCGCTTGAACCTGACTGCATGGAGTCGAGATCTTGTCACTACCATTGCTCGAGCTTCTCCTTGAATCTCCTTTTGGGTCTGGCTGACAAAGTGCTCGATCATCACCCGGGACTTCTTCTCTATTGCATGGTCCTGAAGATCTACATAGGAGGAAAGGAGTCGAACCGTTTTTTTCTTATCATATTCCTTATCCTCCACTTCCGAGCGCTTGACGATTTTATAATACCGTCTCCAGCTCATGTAGTTTTTAAGTACATCCAGAATGAAGCCCTCTTTGATAGCCTGCTCCATGGTATAAACATCAAATGGTTCTTTCTTTCCATTTTGAAGTGTCCCGAAGAGTTCTATCGTTTTTGGCTTGGGTGTAGCGGTAAAGGCAAAGAAGGAAATATTGGGCTGATTCCCTTTCTTTTTGATTTCTTCTTCGATGAGCTCATCTATAGCCATCTCTGTTTTGTCTGCAGACTCTGCTTCTTCAAGCGATAAAGCTTTCCTAAGATGCCTGGCGGACTCACCGGATTGTGAACTATGTGCTTCATCGATGATCACCGCATAAGTCGTATCTTTTTTTTGAGATAGCATCTCAGATATTACCGGAAACTTCTGAAGTGTGGTGATGATAATCCGCTTATTGCTTTCAATAGCATCCTTCAGGTCCTGTGAAGTTTTATTTTTATCGATATAGGCCACTACACCAGGTACCTGCGCGAACTGACGGATGGTGTTCTGTATCTGTGCATTCAGGACCCTTCGATCTGTGACCACGATGACACTGCTGAAAAGTGTTTTATCATCATCCGGATGTTGGTAGAAATCAGACAACCTATGCGCAAGCCAAGCTATCGTATTTGACTTGCCAGAACCTGCCGAATGATAGACCAGGTACTTTTGCCCGACACCATCTTTACGGACACCGTGGATCAGTTTTTGGACCGCCCTCCGCTGATGATATCGTGGAAAGATCAGGACTTTTGATTCCTTTTCTTTAAGTTCCCTTGTTTTCTTATCAAAGTATTTATCCTTGTTGGTCTGCAGATTGACATAGTTCTGGATCAGATCCAGCAGAGAGTCTTTGCTCAGCACCTCTTCCCATAGATAGGAAGTAGCGAAACCTTTTGGATTTTCGTTGACCAGAGCCATATTGAAAGGTAGAAAGTGTGTATCCTTTCCTTTCAATTCCGTACACATGCTCACCTGTTCTGTTCCAACTGCAAAATGGACGAGGCAACGTCTGAATTCAAGGAGGGTTTCCTTAGCATCACGATCACGCATATATTGCTTGATGGCATCCAGGTGGGTCTGCCCGGTCAATGCATTTTTCAATTCAATAGTCATGATCGGTATCCCGTTCAGAAACAGGACCAAGTCAATGGCATTGCTATTAGTTTTGGAATACTGCAGTTGACGTATGACCGTAAACCTATTTTTTTCATACCATTCTGCATGTTCAGGATTGCGGGAGTGGACAGGTTTAAAGTAAGCCATATTGAGGGTTTGGCCCCGGTCTTTAACATTCTCACGGAAGACATCTATAGTCTTTCTTTTACGGATTTCCTCCGAGACTCTTTCCGCTATTTTTTCATGCGTCTGGGCATCATATTGTTTATAAAGGGCTATGACCTTTGTTGGCTGGGTGTCATCTAAGAATCCATGAAGATCTTCCCGGATAAGACACAGATCTTTATCATAGACGGATCTGTCTTTAAGCACAAAGCCATGAACTTCCACCAGGTGCTTGATGATATGATCCTCCAGATGTATTTCTTTTGTGCCTTCGGCCATTTGATTTACTTCATTCGATTTGATAATCTTTTAATCTTCTTCTGCTCCATCTACAAAAAGTCTGCCCTTTTTCCATAATCTTACCCTTATCCTAATGGCATCTTTTGGCAATCGACTATTTATCGTCAGGAGTTGCTCAATCTTTTCAACTGCCATTTCACAAGTAATAATCCTCTGGGCTAATAGTTCGTCAAAAAGATAGATAATACCTCTGACTTCAGTCCCGGCAGCTGTTGCCAATTTTCGTAGGCTCCCATCCCCTGTCACTAATATACCTCCAAGTTTCCGGCTGTAATACCAGGTTGAGCAATCTTCCCAGCTTAACCCACCACCAATTTCTAGCAAACCATTGATACCATCAAAATCTTCATCATTTAAGGTCGGGATCACGGTAAGGTGACCTGCCTCTATGATTTTCGCTATTAGTGCTTCCTGTGTATCCTCTATTTCAGCCAGGATAAAATCCGTAGTACACATCTCAAACTCCAAAAGACTGAATTCCTGCAGCAGTTCTAGCTCAATCAGGTCTATCAGGATATTGGCATCATTGATCAGTATTTTCATACCGATGCGTTTAAAACATAGTACTTTCCCGGAGCTCGCTGATGCTACGATTGAGTAGTGATGATGCTTTACTTATGCTGATATTTTCCTGGGACAAAGCCCGAAATACCAGCTGTTGAAACCGCTCTGACTTTTCAGGAGTGGCGAAACGTGGTTGATCAATGATTCTTTTTAATTCAGGATTAGAATTGATAGCTCTATAAAAAGTAGCTTTTTTGTTTTCATGAATGATACCTGCATCTACAAGCCTGTATATGATCGCCTGTATGCTGATGCCATATTTTTCCTGCACGGCCTCCAACTCTTCGATGTATAAAGCATTTCGGGCTGGTCCAAATTCATACATCACCATATCTCTGGGAAATAAAAACTCAGCCGCAAAGAGATTACAGAAATTTTCTTCCATCTTTCGATCACATTCAGGGAGATTCATTAAGAGATGTCCCAATTCATGCAGCAGAGTAAATCGCTTACGCTCGACGGTATAATGGCCATTGACAACGATGACTGGGTACTTGTCATTGACGAAAGTGGCAAGGCCATCAAAAGAGTCGTCCACGTCATGGAGTTCTACCACTTTGATCTCCTGATCTTCCAAAAGCTGGATCAAGTTATGTGCGGGATCAAGACCAATTTTCCAATCATTTCGAAGTTTTAAAACGGCAGCGACTACATCTTTGGCTGATTGGATTTCTATTCCTCCAATACTATTCTCAAATGAATAGTCTATCTGGAGGATATCCTCTATCCAGAGGTAATTTTCCATCTCAAGGCGGATTTTCTCTTTGAGGGCATCTTGCTTTTTGGCTGAAAAACTTGCCTTCTTACGGAAGTTGACCTGCCCTATTTCGACCTGGAAAGGCCTGAAAAAGTAGTCTGACTTGACCTTAAAGAGCCTGGCTAGCTGGATCAACTTTTCGCTGGTAGGGCTGGAAAGGCCCTGCTCGTATTTGTTGATCATCTGCTTAGACACTCCCAAAGTATTGGCGACTTCCTGCAGGGACAGGCCATGCAGGAGGCGTGCGTTCTTAATCCGGTTAGCTACTATTGGGTTCATGATTGATGGATTGGTTGACAAATGTACATGTTTAAACATAAATGTCAACCATAATGTTGTTCTTTGGTTTCCTCGATTTCTACTTATTCAAAAGGTTCCACAGGTTCGAGCTCATACATTTGAGACATCTCAACGAGCGCTTCAGGGAGATGTTTTTTGTTTTCCATCGCCTGTGACTTTAGTTTGATGGCTGTAACTCCCGCACATCGATCTTGCCAGTTACAGCCTCTGAGATCAGGGATTGGCGATATTCTTTGAGCCTATCTATTTGTGTCTGTAGTTTCAGCGTTAAGATTTCATGCCTTTGCAATTGGCTATCCAACCAATTTGAAATTTCAATTTGCTCAGTCACTGATGGAATTGGAATTAATAAACTGCTAATGAAATTCCAACTGGCTCTGGGCATTTTGGCCCCATAGGTAGAACTATTTACCGTTTCTATAAATGAAGGTGAAAGTAGGCGATAAAAGAGAAACCTAGGATGAACATTACTTTTTGGACTTAACACCAACAATTCACCAACAGATATGCCCTCCGATTCAGCTAGAAAGACTTTTGCTAAATATGGTCGTAATTTGTTAAACAAAACATCTCCCTTCTTAAAATTATTACCTATCCCTTGAAAATCGACATGATCTTGTGATTTAATAAATTTACCAGAAAAACTCTCAATATTCTCTAATGCAACTTTAAATATAGTTGAAGATTCATCTGTAGCCACTTCATTGTTGTTGAGATCAACCAGATATTTTAACCGATTTGCATTCCATTTTTCAGGAATATCACCCAACCACTCAATCCTACTATCCTTCATTTTTGCCTTTGGATCAAGTCCTTTGGTGACAGCTTCATTGATGGTCGCCTGACGGAGTAGCTGGAGGCGTTCGATCAGTTGTTCCTTTTTGTTAATCAGGTCGTCAATAATAGTGCATTGGTAGTCGAGGTATTCACAAATTTGTTGCTGAACAACAACTGGTGGCGCAGGTATGTACAATTGTCTTATCAAGTCTTGACTAATATTCGGCTGGCCACCACCATAAGATCTACTTATAATATATTCTCTGCCAAACAGAAAAATATAAAACAAATAGCGGTTAATTATTTGAGAGGAATCCGATATAACACAGCAAGCTTGATTCGTTGTTGTTTCAATTTTTAGTTGCCCTAATTTGCCAATAGTGGCACCATATAACGCAATGACAACACTTTCCGCCGGAAATATTTTAAGTGTTGAAAGATCCTCCAGAGCAAACTGAGTAACTTTCCTCTTTGTTTCATAAATAAATGAGTCATTTAAGTCTCCGGTGTTTAGCCAATTTATGCTACCACCTTCATAGTATTTATCAACACTTGTATTTGGTGTAGTACCGCTTCCGATTTTATGAAAAGATCGACCAATCTTGACCTTAGACCATGATTCAGGAATAGCCCCGAACCAGGAATTATTTATTTTTTCTCCAGTTATTGAATCTTTCATTATCCGATTAAATCTTTTAGAAGCTCGGCAATACCCTTTTCAACAGAACTACCAAATTCCAAGGTTCTTATTTCAGCCTTTATTTCTAAAGAGGTGCGTAGCTCAACTGATTCATAAAAATATTTAGAAAAATTTATCTCATATCCAATTCGAGTCTTATCATAATCAATCCATGCATCAGGAACATGAGGTAGTATTTCATTTTTAAAATATTCTTCAATATCAGTGTTTAAAGGAATATTTTCTGTATCTCGTTTACTACTGTCAGCTTTCCATCCACCCTTCTTGTCTTTGATAGGCTTCCCCTTTGCATCATATTCAGGTTGCTCCACTGTTACCTGATAGTAGCCAAAGAATTCGTTATCAAAGATTTTAGAATATGGTCCTTCCTTGAATTGGGTGTATATGTCTACAAGGTTCTTTATATGGACTTCTTCAATTTTGTTTCGCTTGTTGCCCATGCTCCGTTTTTCGGGCCGACAGAAGCCTTCGATTTCGTTTGATTTACTTTCTGGTACATTGGCATTTATCAGCTGGACTTTGCCTTTGCGCTGATCAGGCTTGTTGTTGTTGATAAACCAGATATACGTATTGATACCAGTATTGTAAAACAAGTCTTTTGGCAGGCCAATAATGCACTCCAGCCAGTCATTACTGATGATCCACTTACGTATGTCACTCTCACCTCTGCCGGCATCGCCAGTAAAGAGAGGTGATCCGTTGGTGACAACTGCGATCTTACTTCCCTCCGGTTCCATCTTGCTGATCATATGCTGCAGGAAAAGAAGCTGCCCATCTGAAGTACGCGGCGTACCAGCATAAAACCTTCCGGCTGGATTGGCACTTTCGTTAAGGATAAACTGAGCATCCTTGCTCCAGGTCACGCCATAAGGCGGATTAGCAAACATATAGTGGAAGTGTTTGTCCGGAAACCGGTCTTCCGTAAAGGTGTTACCATGGCGGATATTGTCAGCAATCTCGCCTGTGATCAGTGCTTCGGATTTAGCGATGGCATAGGACTGCTCGTTGATTTCCTGGCCATAGGTGCGAATCGTAGGTGGTTGCTTGTTGCCCTTACAAAGCACATCCAGGACATAGTTCTTGGCGAGATTGATCATACCACCTGTCCCGAGAGCCGGATCATAAATGGTGCGGATGATCCCTGGCTTCGAGAGTGCTTCCTTCTCTGTACTGAAGATGATCTCGATCATAAGCTGGATTACATCTCGGGGAGTAAAGTGCTCTCCGGCTGTCTCATTACTCTGCTCATTAGAGATGCGGATAAGCTCCTCAAAAATGGACCCCATACCATGATGATCTACTTTCTTTTCATGAAGATCCACCTGGCAGATGGCATCTATCATTTGGTACAGAATCTTGTTCTTGACCAATCGTCCAATGACTTTCTCAAACTGGAAGTGTTCGATGATCTCCCTCACCTCACGGTTAAACCCATTGAGGTAGTTATGGAAGTCGATCTCAACCGTCTTTGGTGACTGACGAAGAGATTCAAGGGTATGCTTAGAGGTATTGTAGAATTGGAGTCCTCCGGATGCTTTGCGCAGGATTGGGTCCAGCTTTTCCTCACTTACCTTGTCCTTAAACTTGTGATAGGCCTCCCTGACTTTCACATTAACCGGATCCAGGATACAATCCAGGCGGCGTATGACGACAAATGGGAGGAGGACATCACCTATCTCGTTCTTTTTGAAGATGTTCCAAAGGACCTTGTCAGTGATCTGAAAGATGAAGGAGACGTCTGTTTTATGATTAGAGGACATTGAAGAAGAATTGATTTTGCAAAACTAGAGAATAACTGTGCAGTAGACATGCATTATTCTTCGAATAGAGTATTTATATCTATGCCTTCTGGGAATCTTGAGAATTGTGGATAAGTTCCCACGGAGGCAATTATCATCTGTCTGAGTTTAGTTAGCAATGCTTTATTAGATTTTCTGTTATCTAAGTAGGCCAACGAGTAATAATCTATACCTAAACTTGCAGTTTTTTTCTGACCATTTGATAAATAGTAAACAAAACTATCCCCACTCTTTATCCTTACATAATCACTTATAATATGCCGGTCATGTTCATCTTCAATAATACCAGATTGTATACCAATTAAAACGACTGCAGGGCGAGGACACTTTCCCTTAGCACAAGAACGAATCCTCCTTGCTACCATATCAAGATTTGGACCCTCGTCATAATTTTGGTTTCCTTTTGGTACATGAGTATTAACCTGGTATACAAATACAAATGTAGAAGGGGACATTTTACCGTTTAGCACATTCTTGACAAATTTTTCAATATTACACTCGGTGAGACCTAAATTTCCTCCAATTTCTGGACCTTTAAAAAGATATCTATCTATAATATACACCACGGAAAAGGGTAAAGCAAGAAGATCAATAAAACTCTCAAAGGTTATATCATCCCCAAATAATTTTTGTCTATGAAATTGATAATCTGAATTTATTATTAACTTCTTTAGAGTTTGTACTTCTTCTCCAACTGAACCAATTAAGAGAGAATGTTCATCCCGATAACGATTAATATTTTCATCTTCAAGAAGATATATGCCACATTTTGATGGGAATGAATCTCGCGTGAGTGGCCTTCCTTGTATTGCATCCTCTCCATATGTTAATTGTTTATCCTCATTAATTCCATCAAAAAATTCCTCCAACAATATAGACTCCTCCTCATTGAGATCAACCTGGTTAAAGTTGAAATGTATATCAAGTTGATTCTTGACCATACGGAGCACGTCTTTACCACCTTCTGATTTATCAACACTTAAACTAAATTGAATAAAGTTGGGTTTGTCAAAGAAAACTTTCATCACTCCATCATTTTTTTAACAATTTTCCTGGTCTCATCAAAAAATCCGGTTCCAAATTCTTCAATAAATTTTCCATCCTCTCTATATGGCATTTCCTTTTGCTTTAAATCTGTGTCAAAATAAAAGACGCAAAATGGGTTATCATTGGGCTTAATTTCTAATTCATTTTCTTTAACAATTAACTGTGTTTTTCTTACCAAATATTCTGAATGGGTTTCAACAATCAAATTAATTTTGTAAACAGAGTATACCTCATAAAACAAGTCAGCTAATAAACTTTGTAATGCAGGATGAAAGTTAAGCTCCGGTTCCTCAATAACTACCGTAGAAAAATTAAAATCAGAGGAAAACTCATAAGTTGAAATCCATTTTCGGGTACTAATCAATTGTATAAGTGAGGATATTCTTAATAATATAGTCATAGCCTGTAAAGATCCCATGCCCTTATCTGATAAAGAAATTTTTTCTTTTCCTGAAATTATCCTGACCTCATATGCCTCTCCTCCATATAGTTTGATTTCAAACGAATCTCCAATTTCGAAACGTTTAATCCACTTTTCAATAAATTGAAAAGCTTTTTCTCCCTTAGTAATTCTACTTTGATAAAATTCATGAATTGCTTGGGCAAGAGGGTTTTGTTTGTCTCGGATTAAAAAGATGGCTGACTGCTTTGTCGTTTGAGCAGCGATATAAACCAAGTTCGAATGCGTAGTGTACATATTAAATTCCTCAATAGAATTTAAGATTTTATCAGCATCAAGCTTTACACCCCTGTAATCTTCAAAATTTTCTGATGGTTCCTTATTGTTTTGTATTTGAGGGAATTCATGGTCGTGCCAAATTACCGTCTCTTCAACCAAGTGAGTGATGAGAGATTTAATGTCAAATGTTTCAGAAAAATCACTGGATACTTTATAAATAGAAAAATCTTTATTCTTGTTAAAATCAAATCTATATAAATTTAATTCTTTCTCAAGATCATTCAGATTATCTAATCTGGCTTTCATTGAGTTCATTTTATCCACTAGTTCCAGATATTCCTTGCTCGAATTTTTTAGTTTAGTTGAATTCAATGCTGCTTCGAGCTTTAGATATTCTAACCAATAGGGTTCTTGATTTTCAAATCTATCTCTGTCTTTTTCGTTGAACTGAGCGAGACGAGATAAGTAAACAATCCCCTCAATCGGCTTGATTTGATACTTAAAGGAATTTTCACTATCAAAAATATCAAGAGAAATCACATTGGCATATGTGTTATCAATATTCCCGGTCAAATGAATGTCAATTTGAAATTTGTCAAATTGATAAAAGAACTTGATTGAATTTACATTGCTTGAAGCGTTCTTTGCCCTTCCAAAAGTGACAATATTTGCATTTTCAATGGATCTATCACCAAAATGGAACTTGGAAAAGTCTCCAGATTTAAAATATTCATTTATTAATAAAAGAGCCTTTACAATGGTTGACTTCCCGGAATTGTTTCGACCTACCAATAAAGTGATACCTCTATATTCTATTGGGTTGAAATCTATGAATTTTCTGAAATTTTGAAATCCAATTTTATACATGTGATTTGGTTTTATATGCAAGCTCCTTAGAAAAACTTGTATAATTTGTATTCATCTGCTTAATCTTCTTGGCCAATTTGCTTCTCAGGCTTTTAGGTTTGAGGACCTCAACGTCCTCCCCGAAAGATAAGAGTAATGCTTCAAATTCTTTGTTTGGCATCAGATCAAGTGAAATCAAAGTGGAGTCATGATTAGTTTCGAGTTCCCTCTGAGAGCTATGAATGGGTTTCGTCAGTATCCATGGTAATCTACGATTATTGACTCTTACTTGGATATTCAAAAGGCCTTCAGCTTTAGGCAGGGAAACACCTACTATATCTTTAAAGTATGCATCAAAATCGATCATTGTATTGGGCCTATACTTAGTTTTGCTGTGTTTGAAAGATTTAATTCTGTCCAACGCCACATTCATGATTTCATTATCATCATCATTTTTTCCAAAAAGAAACCATCGATTATTATATTGCTTTAGAAAATATGGATGCAACGTATAATCTATGTTTGTTCCCTGGCTGAAACTCTGGTACTCAATTTCCAGAACTTGTGTATTACGAATAGCTTCATATAGGGGGGAGATTTTTTCCAGACCTAAGAGGTTGGGATTCTCGTCAAATTGGATAATCCTGTCCTTTGATTTTGACAAGGCTAACCCTGAGTCTAGTTTCGTAATCAACTCATCTATCCAGCCAAATTGCGGCAACCCTTTAAAGCGGGAGAGTGTAAGCAAGGCCTCTTTCAACTGGCTTTCCTCGGCAGGATTAAGTGGCTGACCGTTGATGGAAAAGGAACGATCTTCATACCTGAAGTACACCCTATGTCCGTCGCGGATTCGTTCAAGCGGTATATTCCAGCCCTGGCTGCTTTCCATAAACTTTATATCCTCTAACACTTGTCTTCGTTTCACCCCATCCTCATTGCCAGTGTATTCCTCTAAGGCATCATTGCAGGCATTTACAAGGTCCTCAATAAAATACTTTCGACCAGGATTGCGGAAGCATCTGTCCAAAACCTGGTAGCGTATCGTAGCGTGTTTATTGGTGGCCATAGGAAATGTAAGCGGAATCTTGCTTTAAAGATAGATAAGCAGTCCAATTATGCAGCATGTCTGCATAGTTTATTCTTTCCATTTTCAGTATCCAGTATGTGAAGCCAGAAGCGTGGTTGGTCGGAAAGCAGGATGGGATAGATCCGGGTCAGGACAAAAGCTGCTATGGGTAGGATTTCATTTCCAGTAGGAAAGACCATGCATAGCTCAGTTCTGTTTCTACCGGTTGTGTTAAGCAAGACCTCTTTTGTATCAATCTTGCAATCTCCGTAACTAATTAGTTCACTGACCAGGTCCACGCCCATGATTTCATGATAGAATGCAATGTCCCTTTTGTACAGATTGGCATGAGCCGGTGGTTCACTTTTGATAATAGCAGTTTTCAACGTGACCATATCATGAGATAGGCCATGAGGTTCAATGCAGAACCTCAGACGACCTGGAAGTTTATTCAATCTTTTATCTCCAGCAAAATCAAGACAGTTAACATCTCTTTCACCATTCTGCCAGGCTGTATACCGGATAAGTACAGATACCTTATAGTCATCAATATTCACCAGATAATCCTGCGAAATACCTATAGATTCCCATTTGCTACAGGTTTCACCTTTTGTAGGCTGCTTTGATTTTTTTTCAACGCTAAACATTTGGTATTCTGTTATTATGTAAAATATTCGATCATTAGATTAAGCCCTTCCATTTATCTTTTGATACCTGAACTGTAATACCCATTTCGCTGTATTGCCGGCATAGCGCCCCATATTCTCCCTGACCACAAATTCGAGTCTTTTAGTGTAAGTCTTTCCATACTCCAGGATAGAAGGATCGATTTCAAGCCATTGGCTGACTTCCTCCGTATATGTATCTATCTCCTGAACGAAAAACCTGATTTTCGATTTTCCAGTGAAAGGTAGAAGAATAGTATCGTCAAAAGTGTGGACAACTTTATTTGATTCGACGCCAAATCCCCATTCATTTCCGACATGATCATTGTACTCCAGCAGTGGTTCTTCACAGATGATCTGCAGTGTTTGAGCAGTCAATTCCGTGTGAAACAATGTCCATAAAATCAATTGGAGTGAGACAAGGTTTTTTAATTTCATGTTTGTGTTTTGATTATTGAATGAGGTTAAGGCAATTAGTCTTAAAGTGATATGTCGTAGACATCCATATTATTTCTATCAATCCCTATGACCATAAACCCACCAGCTTCGGGTATGATTTCGCATAGGTCAAATGTGGTGCAGTTGTCAGGTAGACTTTCAAATACCAATGTAAATGAGATAGCTATATTGAGGCTCAAAGATTTCCAGATTGGATACTCAGTCACGTTTTCAAACCAAACGAGTTTACTTCTGAAGCCCGAAGTCTTATCTATAAGAAAAAGACTCTTCGGCCAGATTCTTATCCTTGTTCCGTTCCATGTGGTTGGCAGGTACGTGCAATGGACCACGACTTGCTTTTCAAGCTGTATTTGTTCGAGATGTTTAGCGCTGTCATCCACAGTTCCTTGGGTAATTGTAGTTTTCACTTTACTAGTCATTACTATGGGTTTATTTGGTCATTTTTCATGGTTCTAAAAAGTTGGAAAGTTCTAGTTTAAAACTCTTGAGTGGTTTTTATTCAAAACCTGATTAGCTGATTTCACCTTTTCAAGTATTTCATATGGTTGGCTGTATTGTGTTCTTCGGCCTAGAAGTGCGGTCATTTTTTCTTCCATAGTGATATCTCTGGCTTTCTCGAGTTTTTCATCAATGGTCTCGTATGAGCACATTTTAATCATCACCACCAAAAACTCAAGGAAGAAGATCAGAAGGGTAAATACGATGTAGGAGATCAACATAAATGTATTACTGCTGACCAGCTCAAACATTGCTTTTATTCGAAGCAAAAGACCATGTTCGTTGAAGCTAAGAGCTGCTTCTGTTTTAGCCAGTTCGATAGCGGAATCTCTTTTACTGATCAGAATAGCAAGCTTTCCAGCTTCATGCGCGTAGTCTTTTTGAATTTGGTTTGCCAGTTCGATTTTCATCTCGCAGATTGGTCCTCTGCGTGGAACTTTACTACCACCTGTACCATCACATTCCTCACTTGCATGTTTTAATGCCTCCATCCAGTCATTTCTTTTTGTCATGACCAAGGCTTCAAGCTCAGTTATTTCCAAATCATGGATAGCGTTTGTTGCCACCCCTGACTGTTCAATGGCACTATTTTTATACTCTGCCATTTTGATATCAATATCATTTTTAAATATAACCTCATCAAGGCACAAGGAGCCAAGGATTGCTATGAGAAATCCTAGTGCTAATCTTGAAGCTATAATCAATTTACTGCCACTAGCCAGGATGATGCAGCGTTCAATAATAAAAATCACGACGGCAAGAAAAACGGCAGTCATTATAGCAATACCAATAGAAGTCTGAAGTACCTCGTGGCACAACAAAAAGCCATTCGCGAACCACAGCAAAACCGGAATCATCATCGCGTTTGCATATAGCACGATCTTCCGCTTGCTGGCCGGATGAAAATGTGCTGTATACTTTGGATTTTCACCGATAAGGCGACTACATAAGCTAAATAGTGTCATACAATTTAAGGTTTAAAGGATTTTAGTTGAGCCAAAAAGCGATTCCGATTCGACATAGTCACGCATTCCCTGAGCGAATCCGGTGTGATACTTGCGGAGACAAGACATTACCCAGCCCTCATCCATGGAGGCCAGCTCTTTTTGCTGCCTGAGTGTCTCAAGCGTGTGATCCATCTCTCTGATGGTGTTGGCCAGCTTGTCCTCCATCTCATCAGAAATACCAGCCATCTCCACGCGAAGATTTTCAATTTGCAGGCGTGATTGTCTTTTATCCTGTATCGCCTGGTCTATGACGAGTGAGAATCTTGATTTGATTTCCTTTTTCCTGGACTCCAGTATTTCATTAGAGTGAAAGTTGAACCCATCACGTGCTCCTGCATGGACATAATCCTGGTCGAGGAAATCATTGACAAGGGTCTTTGGTTCTGCCGTAGCATTTGGGGATTCTGGGGCAGCCGATTCAACAAACAAATTTTCAGGTATGACAGCCGTTGCAACATCAACATTAGCAGCGTTGATGCCCTGAGCTTGGTTGTTCAGATTAGTTTTTGAGCCAAATAACCGTGTGAAAATGTTCATAGCAAGCGTTTTAAGATGGTTTAGATAGTAAATACTGGTATCTTATATAGATCGTGTCCTTTTTGGTGGCAGCTATTGCACAAGGTGATTAAGTACTGGTCCTTATATTCCCATGGTGCCAGCAGGGTCCTTGTACTTTTACAGATATGATATTGCTTGTGGTGGACCTGTAGATCCTTGCCTGATCCACAATGCCGGCATTTCTGTCCGTCTCTGGCAAGAATAGTCTTTCGCCTTTTTTCCCACTTGGGTGATTGTAGTAAATCATAGTATGTTTCAAATTCGATCATTGGTTTTGATTGGCTGATGGTGCAAAACAAATACTCAACTGTGCAGTGGTTCTGCATAGTTAAAAATTATTTCAATTTTATTTCACACAATGCTCATTGTTGCAATTGGGAACTCAGTAGGTATATAAAATTTCAACTGGAGTTCTTGGAGTCAATAGGACCTTTCCATCTCCCTTCCCTCAAAAAATCCTTTGAAATGGTGCGATTTAAGTGTAATATGGTTTTCAGCCGACTGGATAAATATGTTGTATATTATCTACAATTTGCTTATATTTGTCGATATTATACCACATTTAATGATACGAAAGAAGCAAATACTATTCCCCAAGCACCAACAGATCCTTGATCAGGTGGGGGAAAACATCCGCCTGGCCCGAAAGCGCCGCAAGCTGACGACGATACAAGTCGCTGATCGAGCTGGAATTGACAGAACTACTTTGTACAACATTGAGAAAGGAAGTGGAAGTGTTTCTATGGCTGCTTACTTTAATACCCTGCGCGTATTGGGGCTACAAAATGACTTCCTAAAGTTGGCAGCTGATGATGAGTTTGGGAGAAAACTGCAGGATCTGGATTTGATAGGGGGTAAATAGGAATGGCCACAACGAAAACTGACATATTTGTTTATGCGCACTGGTTAGGCATGCCTGAACCAAAAGCCATTGGTATGCTCAGGGCTCAGCAGGCAAAAGGTAAAAAGGCCTTCAGTTTTGAATATGATCCGGAATGGATCAAATCAAAGGAACAGCGATTACTCGATCCCGATATAACCTGGTTTCCAGGCCCTCAATATCCTATTGGTAAAGAAAATTTTGGTGTTTTTACGGATTCAATGCCTGATACATGGGGTAGAAGGCTGATGATACGCAGAGAAGCCCAAATGGCAAAGGAAGAAGGACGGCCTGCGCAGACACTATATGATATTGACTACCTGCTAGGCGTATATGATGAAACAAGGATGGGTGCATTGCGATTCAAATTGGATATGAGTGGACCATTCCTGAGTGATCAACATGGTATGCCTACTCCACCATGGACAAGCATTCGGGAACTCCAGCATGCGGCCAAGGCCATTGAGAGCGATGACCATAATGCAGAGATTAAAAAATGGCTTGCTATACTCATGGCGCCGGGATCGTCCCTTGGAGGAGCGCGTCCGAAAGCAAATATCAGTGACGGGCAGGGTGCACTATGGATCGCTAAGTTTCCATCAAAAAATGACGCGATTGACAAAGCTGCATGGGAGTTTCTGGCCTACAAACTGGCAATACTTTCAGGCATCGATATGACTGAATGCAGAATCGAAAAAATAACCGGAAAGCACCACACCTTTTTTACAAAACGTTTTGACCGGCAACAAAAAGAAAGGATTCATTTCGCCTCGGCGATGACGATGACCGGGCAAAATGAGGATACCATTAAAGAACGTCCTGCCAGTTATTTGGATTTATCAGAGTTCATTCAAAACGCTGGAGCCCAAATCAAGAATGATCTCCAACAGCTCTGGCGGCGTATTGCATTTCATATCGCTATTTCCAATACGGATGATCATCTACGAAATCACGGGTTTTTATTGCGCGATGATGGCTGGATTCTTTCGCCAGCGTATGACCTCAATCCATCTATCGATAAGGACGGATTAGCATTAAATATTGATACCGATCAAAACAATCTTGATTTTGATCTTGCAAAGAGTATCGGAGAATACTTTCGGCTCTCCAATAATGAAATGGACATAATCATAAACGAGATTAAGAAAACTGTATCAGCCTGGAGAAAGTATGCACAAGAAATCGGAATTTCAAGAGCAGAACAGGAAATGATGAGTGGGGCGTTTAGGTATTAATAAAATTACTACCAAGTGTATGTTGTTGTAGTTATTATGTTTGCTCACTCACAATTCCTCACCGCAATCCACTCCCCATCTGTCAGATTGAGCGCCGCCAGGTAGCCATGTCCCGGACGATCCTTGTATACACAACCAGCATCCAGATTGTATACGTCATCCCGCTCCGGATTTACTACTTCCACAAGCGGCCTGGGGGTATGGCCGTGAATGATTTTGCGATCTCCTAGCTTTCGCTTGTCAACTGTAATATGCCGTATCCACATCATGGCTTCCCTGTCCTCGAAGGGATCTTCGGGTCCAAAATTTAATCCCGCATGGACGAAGATGTAAGGGCCGTTTTCAAAATATAACCGGGTGCGGTTAAAGAAATCCTTGTACTCAGGTTTGAAATCACGGAATGAAGAAACACCGAAGTTCTTTAGTGTGACATCGCCACCATTGAGATACCAATCCAGGTGGGCCTGTCTTGATTTTGCGGAATCCAACAACAATTGCTCGTGATTACCTCTCAAGGTGCGGATCTGGTATCCTTTCTTCCGAAGATCGATGATGAGGTCGATGACCGCTTTGCTGTCAGGCCCGCGATCGATATAGTCGCCGATGCAGTAGATCGTGTCGGACTTCCTGATCTTGATTTCGTCAAAGATCAGCTTGTGGAAGGTGTTTGCACAACCGTGGATGTCGCCGATGGCTAGGATGCGGGGCATACGCTAAAGTAAAGGATTAATTCGTGAATTGTGAGTTGTGAGTTGTGAGTCCAACAAAAACAATTCGCCTCACACAAACACTTATTGCAAATAAAATCAACCACCCCTCTCTCCCTTGAAAATCCGTTTCCAATCACACTACTAAAATTAGAGAGAGGGGCCGGGGGTGAGTTATATGTATGATTTTCACACTCGCGTCAGGAGACGCGAAAAATATTGCATTCAAGTCTGAGACTTGAACGAACATCGGGAAGTTGAATTACACACTCGCGTCGGGAGACGCGAAATATATTGCATTCAAGTCTGAGACTTGAACGAACATCAGGAAGTTGAATTATCCACTCGCGTCAGGAGACGCGGAATATATTGCATTCAAGTCTGAGACTTGAACGAGCGTCACATCATCTTTTCCATTGCCTTCGCCTTAGCCTTTTACATTCGCCCCACTATCCGCATGGAAGAGATGCAACTTACTGCGATCGATAAACAAGGTAGCGGGTTGCTGCTCGGTGGGAGAGGTCTCGGGACGGAGGCGGGCGATCATGGAGATGCCACCGATCTTAAAGTAGAGATAGCTGTCACTGCCCATCGGCTCAAGGATATCGGCGAGGATTTGTATAGGTTGGTAGGAAGAGATATTCAGGTTGTTATCACCGTGGATGTTTTCGGGACGGATGCCGAGGACATAATCTCCCGATGGTGTGCCGGAAGGAATATATCCGCTGACGTCGAGCGAAAAAGAACCTGATGCATCGGTGAAGGTTTTTCTATCATCGAGTTTACCTTGAATCAAGTTCATGGCCGGGCTGCCTATGAAACCTGCTACAAATAGATTGGCAGGATGATCATAGGTATTCATCGGCGTATCAAATTGCTGGAGGACACCGTCTTTCATCACCGCAATACGATCCGCCATGCTCATCGCTTCGATCTGGTCATGGGTTACATAGATGGTG
>Ga0154020_10002684_pt1 | contig 21674 bp, 12 predicted proteins | sample Klosneuvirus_201_FD_109709 | JGI IMG/M metagenome (GOLD analysis project Ga0154020, IMG submission 109709) | Active sludge microbial communities from wastewater, Klosterneuburg, Austria - Klosneuvirus_20160825_MG | ecosystem: Engineered > WWTP > Aerobic digester > Activated sludge | place... | reverse complement strand
GTCAGAGATGATGACGTTGATAGGCTGCAGGTGTAAAGACAGAAATGTCAAAGCTGAGCAGTACTAATTACCCGAACGCTTCAGTAAACGAACTATGTGCTCGTAACTTTTACTTAAAAACTTAAAATACTCTTTTATCAATACTGTCAACGATATTGAACCCTGACGATAAATGTCAGGGCAAAACATTAAGGTGACTATAGCGGTGGGGATCACCTCTTCCCATTCCGAACAGAGAAGTTAAGTCCACCCGCGCTGATGGTACTAGGGTAAAACCCGGGAGAGTAAGTCGTTGCCTTTCTTTTATTCCAAGAGCTCAGTAGTTATCTACTGAGCTCTTTCTTTTTGACGTGATTTTGTGATGGTCTTTCGTGTGCCCTGATCTTTTTAATTTTGTAATTTTGGGGTTAGTGAAAAAAAACAATCTCTTTCTTGTTTCACTTTACTTCCTGTTTGCAAGTGTACTTATCTCTTGCGATAATTCTGAGGTAACCTATTGGGATGTAATCGACCAGAATTCAATTTTAGTCTTCGAGACGATTCATGTACCAACAACTGCTCAACAGTTGTTAATTCCTTATTTAAGGGTTTCTTCAACAGCTTTTGCTGTTTCATTACAAAGCATATCCAAAAATGAATTTGACTTACTCTATTCCTATTCCATTCCTGAGAAAGAGTATTCCTTATTGACTAAGGAGAACACAGTAAATCAAGGTAACTATAAAATAGATAATCGATTCTATAGCGGTTTTGAAATACGAGAGATCAGAAATGAAGCTAATTCAATAGTACTTGCTTTTGCCTATATAAAAGGAGTATTTGTGGTAAGTGAGTCAGTGCTTTTAATTGAAAATGCTATTCGCGTATTTGAGAATAAGGATAGTATAAATTTTAAAACAAGAAATCGAGACTTGTTTCAATTTGCATCGATTAAATCAGACGCTGGAAATCTGTTTGTGAATTTTTCGCAAGCATCACGCACACTATTAGCAAGTTCGTCCCTGAGAAAAACGATACCCTTCCTGGCGAATCTTGCTGAATCTTCGATGCTAGATGTGAATGTTGAGCCGAACCTGATTTCAATGAGTGGATTTACTTTAGACAGTACAAATACGCAAGGGCTCTCTGTATTTAATGGGCAGCGGGCAGTTCGATCTAATTTAGCACGATTTGTACCCAACTATTCCAATTCTTTCGTCTGCTATGGAGTCTCCGATCCAGTCCGATTCAAAAAGGAGTTGGGTGTGCCGAACAAATTAGCCATAAATTTTGGCAATGAAGTAGCAATATTTTCGGTCAATCCAGATCAATCAAAATATATAGCTATAGTTGCCCTTGGAGATGAATCTGCTAACCTTGATTCAGGTGCTTATGAAGAAGCATATTCCGGATATGAAATCAGAAGTTTGCAAAAACAACCTTTAGCGCAAGCTTTTCGGAATTTGATTCCAACTAAGTCGTTCGAGTATTTTACTCAGCAGGAGAATTTTGTCTTCCTGGCGAATGAACCGGATGAACTTAAGTTAATGATTGATGCCATTGAAGCTGATGACACGTGGGGCAAATCGATCGCATTCCAGAAATTTTATCAAAGAGGATTACAGGAAAGTAATGTGTCCATATTTTTTAAGGAACCAGTTCTTTCTGAGAATGAAAAATGGAAACCGTTATTAGATTCCTTAGGATTATCTTCCCTTGCCTGGGCCAGTATTCAGTTTAGTGCGCTGGATAATCATTTCTACACAAGTGCGAACCTGGCATCAAAAACTAAAGAAGTAAAATCTACTGATCAGATAAAATCAAGGCTTTCATACCGGCTTCCTAATTTTATAGACCGGGGATTTGCTGTTAGAAACCAAATTACAGGCGGTAGTGAAGTGGTCTTGCAAGACTCTACATTTAAAATCCATCTTTTTAATCCAACCAAAGGTATACTATGGCAAAGTCAACTGGATGGAATGATTCAGGATATCAACCAGATTGATTATTATAAAAACAATAAACTACAATATTTGATTTCTACACGGTCGTCTTTGTACTTAATTGATCGATTAGGTCGGGATGTAGAAGGATTTCCAAAAAAATTATCGATGCTCGTAAACTCCATGGAATTGGTGGATTATGATAAGAGTAGGAATTACAGATATCTCATCCAATCTTCTAACAGTGACGTTTATATTCTGGATAAAGATGGAAAGCCTTTAGAAGGGTGGTCTCCTAATCACTTTCCATTCAGTATAAAAGATAAACCAAAACATTATCGGATTGGAGGCAAAGATTATTTTGTCATGCTATCCGTTGATGGGTTTATTTATTTGGTCAATCGTAAAGGAGACGTTGAGAAAAAAATACCTCTTACCTATAAGTCATATTGGGGTGATTACGTATTGGAAATGGGGACTAATTTAGCCACCAGTTTTCTTCAGTATGTTTCTTTGGATGGCGTTGTTTACAGACAAAGTTTAGATGGAAAAAATGCGTCACAGGAAAATTTGGTAAAAGGGAATGGATCGAAATTCTTATTGAAGAGAACAGCAGTAGGGACAGCGGATTTTTTCTTTTTCCGGATGGATACCGATAAAATTGCAATTTTTGATAAGCAGCGACAGCTTGTTATTGAAAGACAAAATTCTGGCTCTTCCCAGTTGATACCTTCCGTTGTCAGATTATCTGATAAAGCCGTAATCTTCTGTTTTTATGATCTCGAGCAAAAATTATTTTTCCTCTACGATCAGTTGGGTAATCTGATAGGCAATAGACCCATTGAAAGTACAAGGGCACCGATTTTTGGAGGCGATAATAAAGGAAAGAAAATCGTTGTTTACTCTATTGACTCTGATGTTTTAACAACCACTCCCCTCAATTAAGGTTGCTTGTTTGAGTTTTGTCTACTTCTTTTTTAGCTTTAAAGACGGAGGAGTTTCAAAACATGAAGTTAGCCTCAATCATTACCCTATATTTTGTTTGTGGATTTTTTCCAGGCCTTTCTCAAGACAAAGAGGAGAGGAAACTGACCAACGAGGTAACCCTTGCAATTGATAACGACATATTTTTTGGATATGACCGTTATTATACGGCTGGCCAGCTATTTAGCTATAGAAGATTATTGGAGTCTAAATCGCATGGAGATGGACATCAGACATCAAAGACTATACTAAACTTCCAGTTAGGTAATAAGATATTTACTCCCAAGCGTACCCAGTTTGTTAATCCTATTAACATGGATCGACCCTATGCAGGATTTAATTTTATTAGTGCTTCGGTTTTACGTTCAAAATATAAAAGATCGCTTTCACACTTTGGTATTGAATTAGGTTTAGTGGGTGAGATAACAGGCGTAGGCCGAATGCAACAATGGTGGCATAAGCAGACAGGCTTCAATGAACCCAGTGGCTGGGATTCACAAATTGTCAATGAATTTGTACTTAATACAAATTATCTATTTCAAAAAAGCTTTTCGATTGTTAAGGGTGCTGACCTTGTTAGTACCTCGGGTCTTTTTCTCGGGACCGGATCTAATAAGATATCACAAAATCTAACTTTGCGATTTATTGATTTTAACTCCATAGATCGGTCAATATTTTCCAATACCCGATTAGCCCATGATGGTGACCTGGCCAAGAGAGAGTTTTTTCTTTTTTATGGTGTTGGAGTAGATTACGTTATATCTGATATTTTTCTGGAAGGCAGTTTGTTTAATAACCGAAGCCCATTTACTGTTCGCGCCACTCCGTGGGTTGCTCGTAGCAATGCCGGTTTGATGTATGCTAAAAATCGAATATCTTATTCACTAAGTGTAAATGCTGTAAGCAAAGAGATGCAGGAAGGCTCCTGGCACAAATATGTTAGCTTGGGTTTTTCTACTCAATTCTAAATCGAATTACATGAGTTCTATTTTCTTGTTTTCTCTAACGTATCCCACATTTTTTCTGGAATTGCTTCAAGGTGACTAAACTCTCCACCGTTTCTTAACCATTCTCCGCCATCAATTGTAATTACCTCACCATTAATGTAAGCCGAGTAATCGGACATAAGGTAAGCGGCCAGATTTGCTAACTCCTGATGTTCTCCTACACGTTTTAATGGAATCCGCTCAGCGGGATCAAACTTCTCCACAAGTTCGCCAGGTAGTAATCGGCTCCAGGCGCCTTCGGTAGGAAATGGTCCGGGGGCAATGGCATTACTTCGAATTTTATATTTAGCCCATTCAACTGCTAGCGATCGGGTAAGGGCCAATACACCCGCCTTGCTACACGCGGATGGTACCACATACCCAGAGCCAGTCCACGCGTACGTGGTAACGATGTTAAGAAAAGTGCCGGGCTGTTTTTTTTCGATCCAATTTTTACCAATGGCCAACGTCATATAATAAGTTCCTTTAAGAACGATGTCCACAATGATATCAAAGGCCCGATGGGACAGACGCTCTGTGGGGCTGATAAAGTTTCCGGCCGCATTATTGAGAACCCCATGTATCTGGCCAAATTCATTCTCTGTTTCTTTGATCACATTAACGATCTCCTCATACTTACGAACATCACATGCGACAGGAAGAACCCTTCCGCCAGTTTGTGACTCCAGTTCATTGGCTGTTTTTTCTAATACATCTTTCTTTCGACTTGTAATAACCAGATTCGCGCCAAGCTCAAGCATATATTTACCCATAGACTTGCCCAGGCCCGTGCCGCCTCCGGTAATAATAATTGTTTTTCCTTTTAGTGATCCTGATTTAAGCATGCCTTCCATAGAATTTTTAGTTTAGATGAGTGATTGGCTAAGCTCTCTTTTATAACGACTACTTACGAAAGTAAGAATTGAATTTTATTTTAGATATTTACGGCTATAATTTTTTAAACTATGAGAATAAAAACAATTCTATTTTTAAGCTGCTCACTACTTTTTTCATCTTGTATTGTAAGTAAAAAGAAGTTTGATGATATACTGGCTCAGAAAATAAAGACAGAGGGTGAGTTGGCTGATAAAGCAAAACAACTAGATAAGGCGAATGAATCAATCGCCTCCCTCAATGAAACCTTAGCCAGGCTGAAACAAGATACGGCAGATATTAGCCAATCCTATCGAACTACCAGTAAGAAATTGGCCGATCTAAATGATCAGTATGATGAGCTAAATTCTTATTACAAAAATTTATTAACCAATAGCGGCAAGCTTAATCGCGATATGGCCCAACAGAAGGATCAGTTACTTGCTATACAGGAAAGTTTAGAACGCACACATAAATTGAACGATTCGCTAAGTAATAGTTTAGCTGAACGCGAAAAGAAAGTATGGGAGCTCGAAACTATTCTGGCCAATAAAGATCGTGCTGTTAAGGAGTTAAAGGATCGGATCACCAATGCCTTATTGAATTTTAAAGAGAGCGATTTAACTGTAAAAGTTAAAAATGGAAAAGTTTATGTTTCGCTCGCTGAACAACTTCTTTTTGGGTCGGGAAGTATTGTGGTGGATAACAAAGGCGTAGGAGCGTTGCAGCAACTGGCCAAGGCAATCAAAGACCAAAAGGATATTCAGATTACTATTGAAGGACACACTGACAATGTTCCAATTTCAAAAAAATCTACTTACATGCAGGATAATTGGGATTTAAGTGTGATGCGGGCAACATCGATTACAAAAATTCTTACTGATGCTGGATTATCGCCTAAACAAATTACAGCTTCGGGTAAAGGTGAGTATTCACCCTTAGCGCCCAATGATAGTCCGCAGAATAGGCAGAAGAACCGAAGAACAGAGATAATCATTACCCCCAATCTTGATGAACTTTTTAAATTGCTGGAATCTAACTAAACCACTATGGCAAAGTTTATAGGTTTTTTAATACTAATAATTGATGTTGTTGTTGTTCTTGAAATTATTAGAGGTAATAAAGATGTGGAGAAGAAGATACTCTGGATTATTGCCGTGGTATTTTTGCCCGTTCTAGGTCCCATTCTTTACTTTATAATGGGTAGGAAATAAAGAAGGGGAGCTTTAGCTCCCCTTCTGTTCTTTTGCAACTATGGATTATAGCATATCTATTGTTACAGCACTTATTTGCTTCTGCTTTACCAGGTCATTAAAGCGAGGCAACTTTTCTGTCATTACTTTATTAAGTTGATTCAACTGAATATCAATTTTTTCAGTGATCTCCTTGTTTACTGCTTTCGCTTGCTCTGTGGGTTTATAGTCACTACCATCCACTTCAGCCCCAACAGCCGCTAGCTTGTTGTTTAACCGTACCGGAAAATTGAGTGGATCTTGTCCGCTACGATTTTTGGTTTGGTACAAGGCTTCTTCAACGCTTTTCATTTCATCCAAAATTGATTTGGCCAGCTCAGTAACTTCTTTCATATCCTGCTTGTCTTTCATCGGTTCGGTTACACGATTTATCTGCTCACGGGCGGTTCGTATTTTCTTAATTGCCTTATGGGTTTCAGAGAGTTTATCGCGCACCGCAATGGAGAAATCAAATTGTTCTTTGATATCAGCAAGTGTTCCGCTGGTACGCGGATCCTTTACAATCTCAAATTCGGTTTCAGAAACTTTTCCATTTACCGTTAACCGTGCTTTATAAATTCCTGGTATTGCCTTGGGGCCCGTGAGAGAACCCGACCACATAATTAAGCCGTCAAAACCCTCGGCATCGGCATAGCGCATGTTCCAAATAAACCGATTCATGTCAGGCTTAATTTTTAAGGCCTCTTCATTTTCTTTTTTGTTAGGCTTAGTGGCAAACTTCTTTATCAAAGTTCCATTCTTTTCCATGATTTCCAGAGAAGCCACAGTCTTCACCGTATCTTTCAAATAGAAGTGAATCATTACTCCGTTGGGATGGTTTGTGCCTTCATTCTTTGGTTGGCCTCTGCGCCCGGCTTGTCCACCATTCATGCGATAACTTGGCATTGGCTTGAAAAGATACACATCACTTTTTGCAACAGTTTCATTGAGTTGCTGTAATGGAGTAATGTCATCAATCAACCAAAAACTTCTACCCTGCGTTGCCGCGATCAGGTTGTCATTTTTAATTGTAAGATCGGTAATGGGTACAATTGGCAAGTTCAATTGAAAGGGTTTCCAATTGGCACCATCATCGAATGAGATATACATTCCGAATTCTGTTCCTGCATAAAGAAGTCCTGCACGTTTTGGATCAACTCTTACCACGCGTGTAAAGTGTGCAGGATCGATACCGTCTACAATTTTAGTCCAGGTTTTTCCATAGTCTTTTGTTTTATAGAGATAGGGATGGTAGTCGCCTTGCTTATAGCCAGTAGCGGCTACGTAGGCACCTCCTTTAACAAAGGGATCGAATTCAACACTGTTAAACATAGTCCACTCGGGCATACCAGGAGGTGTTATTTTCGACCATGTTTTGCCTGCATCTTTTGTGATATGAAGTAAGCCATCATCAGAGCCGGCAATGATTAAATCTTTTTCGTAAGGCGATTCCGCCACAGCGAAAATAGTACAGTAATATTCAACCGCTGTGTTGTCTTTCGTTATCGGGCCACCCGAAGAGCCAAGTTTTGAAGGATCATTTCTTGTAAGATCGGGACTAATCAATTCCCAACTTTGGCCTTCATTATACGAGACGTGTAAATATTGAGAGGCTGCATATAATTTTTTAGGATTATGCGGTGAAAAGAAAATCGGGAAGTTCCATTGAAAGCGATACTTAGCGCCCTCAGCACCATGCCCCATCGGGTTATCGGGCCAGGCATTGATGCCGCGTTGCTCTCCGGTTTTATGATTCACGCGCGTTAAAAGCCCATCATAACTTCCTCCATAAACGACATCGTCATTGGTTGGGTCAATAGCAATGTGACCACTCTCGCCACCGGCTGTGGGTTCCCAATCGCGCTCGCCAATCGAATAGCCATCGGTGCGATGTGCTATGCGCTGTGTTGAGTTATCTTGTTGCGCTCCATAAATCCGATAAGGAAAATGATTGTCGGTAACTACCCGATAGTATTGCGCGGTAGGTTGATTCATGTAGGTTGTCCAGTTTTCACCGGCATCAAATGAAACCTGCGCGCCCCCATCATCAGCAATAATCATACGCTGATTATCTTCAGGAGCGATCCATAGATCATGATGGTCGCCATGCGGAGCATCGTACGAGGTAAATGTTTTTCCTCCATCTTTTGATTTATGATAGGATACGTTCATTACATAAACCATATCTTCATCTTTTGTATCGGCATAAATGCGTGAATAATACCATGCACGCTGACGGAGATTTCTGTCATCATTCATTTTGCGCCAGGTTTCACCACCATTGTCCGAACGATAAACGCCACCATTATCATTTTCGATGATGGTATAAATGCGATTTGAGTTTACAGGCGAAACGGAAATTCCCGAGACTCCCCAGATGCCTTTTGGTAAACCTTCATTTTTTGAGATGTTAGTCCAGGTATCGCCACCGTTGGTGCTTTTCCAAAGTGCTGAACCTTCGCCACCGCTTTCAAGACTATAGGGAGTTCTTCTTATGCGCCAGGTTGAAGCAAAAAGAATACGTGGGTTGTTTGGATCCATGCTTAAATCAATGGCTCCGGCATCCGCATTAGCGAATAGAATTTTTTTCCAATTTTTTCCACCATCTTCAGAGCGATAAATACCCCGATCTTCAGAGGTTTTAAAAAGATCGCCTAACACAGCGGCATAAACCAGGTCAGGATTTTTTGGATGGATACGAATGCGGGATACATGTTTTGAATCTTTTAAACCAATTTGTGTCCAGGTTTTACCCGCATCAGTAGATTTATACATGCCGTTACCATACGACACATTTCCTCTTACGGTAACTTCGCCCTGGCCTACATAAATAACATTGTTATCCCATTCGCTCACGGCTATGGCACCAATGGAACTTCCAAAGAAGCCATCAGAAATATTTTCCCAGCTATTACCGGCATCGGTTGTGCGCCAAATGCCACCCCCTGTAGCACCAAAGTAGAAGAGATTGGGTTTGCCTGGAACCCCGGTAACCGCATCGGCACGCCCACCCCGGTAGGGTCCGATGCTGCGCCACTCTAACGCATTGTAAAGTTTTTCATCATACGTGGTTGAGGATTTTGCCGGGGCTGATGTACCCTTCTTTTGAGCGAATCCTGGCGCAACCACCAGAAATAATAGGAGCAAAATGATAAGCTTATTCATAGCGTAAAGATTTGATTTATAGCTGCGAGTTTACCTCTATTGTGTCAATTTCCCACTGCTTTTTCTACTAGTGGATAGATTAGACAAATGACGGGCAGAGTTGGATTTTGAGAAAACTCACCTATTTTGAAGAAAAATTGCCAGAATGAATTCTCATCAATACAAACAACTCTTTAGTATACCGGTAATTGTAGCTGCTCTCGGATATTTTGTGGATATCTATGATCTGTTGCTTTTTAGTATCGTGCGTATTCCCAGTTTGCGATCGATGGGTGTTTCTGACGCAGACATGTTAATTAAGGGTGAATTTCTGATTAGGTCTCAAATGGCAGGTCTATTGGTTGGCGGTATTCTGTGGGGTATAATGGGTGATAAACGCGGCCGCTTATCGGTGTTGTTTGGTTCTATTTTACTCTATTCGCTGGCTAATATCGCCAATGGGTTTGCTGCAACTGTAAATCAATATGCCTTATTGCGATTTGTTGCCGGTATCGGGTTGGCTGGTGAGTTAGGTGCCGGCATAACTCTGGTATCAGAATCGTTGCCAACCAAATTGCGTGGGTATGGTACCACCCTGGTTGCTACGGTTGGGCTATTGGGAGCCGTGTTTGCCAATTATGTTGCAAAGATTTTTGATTGGCAGTTGGCGTATTTAATTGGAGGGGGTTTAGGGTTGGTACTTCTGGTAGCCAGGGTAAGCGTTTTTGAATCTGGAATTTTCTTAAAGATTAAAGAGCAAGGCGTTGCGCGTGGAAATTTCTTTCAGCTTTTCACTCAAAAAGAAAGATTTACAAAATTTGTTGGTTGTATTTTGATTGGCCTGCCTATTTGGTACGTGATCGGTATATTGATCACCTTTTCTCCTGAATTTGCGAAAGCAATGCATATAGATGGAATTGTAGCGGGCGATGCCGTTATGTTCAGTTATATTGGTTTGGCCGGAGGTGACATGCTAAGTGGTATAACCAGTCAAATCATTCGGTCGCGTAAAAAGACAGTATTTGTTTTTATTTTATTGACGCTCGCATTCATTATAACCTTTTTGTATTGGCCATTTCAAAGTGCCGCTGGATTTTATGTAGGATGCTTTTTATTAGGCTTTGGAATTGGTTATTGGGCTTTGTTTGTTACCATTGCAGCCGAACAGTTTGGTACTAATTTAAGATCCACGGTGGCCACTACGGTTCCTAATTTCATCAGAGGCACGGTGATACCACTTACTATTATGTTTAAATTCTTAAGAGAAAGCTTTGGAATTTTAGGAGGTGCTTTGATATTAGGTGTCTTTACAATTCTTGTTGCCTTTTGGGCTTTACGCCTGATCGATGAAACCTTTGGGAGAGATTTGAATTTTGTTGAGAAGGATTCTTAACCTTAAAGAATTTCTTAAAAAGATACGACCGCTTTGGTTGTATTCAATCATTACTATTACTTTAATGAAAACATCTTACATCAAGCGAAGATTGATTGTAGGAGATTGTAAATTGCCGGGGGTTATTAAATGATGAGAGTTCGAATAATTTGTATATTTTTTTTGGCTGGTTTTGCTAATTCGATTCAAAGTCTTAGCCAGAATCTAAGTACAATAGACAATTTGCATATCGTCTTAGCGCAAAAAAACCTATCACAGGAAGATGAGTTTGAAACGTTGAGTTCACTTGGTTTTGAATATCGCTATTCTTATCCTGACAGCACCATATACTATTGCACCAAGGCCTATGAACTTGGCAAAAGTATCTCGTTAACCAAAGACCTATCAAAGCCATTAAGTTATATCGGATTGGCGTATGCGGCCAAAGGTGTTTATGATATGTCTGCTAAATACCATAACCTGGCAATACAGATTGCCATTGATCAGCAAGACTCTGTTCAGCTAGGGTTTGGCTACAACAATCTGGGGCGAATGTTTTTTGATGGTGGTGATTTGGTACGCGCTTTCGATAATTTAATTCTTTCAAAAAATATTTTTGAAAAGCTTCAGGAAAAGGTGGGGTTGGCTTATGTATATCGAAGTTTAGCAAACATTTATAAATCCCAGAATGATTTCGATAAGGCGATTGAAATGTCTACCCAAGCTTACCAACTTCGAAAACAATTAGATGACAAGCGCGGCATTGTTTCTTCATTACTTGAATTGGGCCTTATCTACCAGGAAAAGGGTGATACCGAAGGAGCCTTGGAAAGACTGCGAATGGCACATACCGTTGCCGAGTCAATGAATGATAGGGTTACTCTTGCTGAATTAAAACAAGGAGAGGCGGAAATATTGCTTAACGAAAATTTGTTTGAAGAAGCGTATACAAAAGCAAACGAAGTATTAAAAACCGTTTCCGAAATTACCAATCAAAAATTATTTATAAGAGCTTCTCTCGTTAAGGGTAAATACTTATTACATCAAAAGCAATATTCATTGGCGCTTCAGACTTTTGAAGATGTAATAGCCAAATCTAAGCTAGCAGGAAATTTAATTTACGAAATAGATGCGGTCGGAAGTGCTGCCTTGTGTTATCAGGCGCTTGGGAATACATCAAAATCGGAAGCCTTAGAAAATCAACAAGCCATTTTAAAAGAACAAATAAAGAATACGGACCTGCAACGACAGATTGAGCGATTGCAATTTTTGTTGCAAATAGAGAAGAAGGAAAAAGAGAATGAATTACTTAGAGCCTCTCAAATAGAAAGTTCATCGATTATTTCAGCTCAGCGTTTCCAAAACAGGATGTTGATAATTCTTTTTATTTCCGTTTCTGCCGTGATGACTTTCTTCTGGTCATTTAGCCGTAAGCGTAAGATCATTAATCAAAAACTGCTGGATCAAAATGATAAAATACTTAAACAACAAAATGAGATTTCTAAAGTAAATGAAAATTTAGTAAAACAGAATCATCAACTCAATGATTTAAATAATGAGAAAAACTCGTTAATGAATATTGTTGCTCACGACCTTAAATCTCCGTTAAATCGGATTACGGGCCTTGCCAGCATTATGGAAATAGAGAGTGAACTATCCGCCAAGCAACAAGAATACTTACGAATGATTAAGCAGGTCACCCATGCGGGGTCTAATCTTATTATCGATTTGCTTGATGTCAATGCTATGGAAGAAAATGCAAGTTCGCCCATACCCTCCACGTTCGATTTAAATTTTTTATTGCTCGATAGAATTAATTCGTTCAAAGTTTCTGCCGAATTAAAGGCCATTCAGGTGGAAGTCACCAGTACATTAAGCAATTCCTTTAAGTCTGATCCGGATTACCTAAATCGAATTATTGACAATCTGGTATCCAATGCCATTAAGTTTTCTCCCAAAAAATCAAATATTACTATCTCGGGATTCATGGAAGGAAACCTTGCCATTATTAAAGTAGCAGATCAAGGCCCTGGGTTTTCTAAAGTCGACAAAGGATTCTTATTCCAGAAGTTCAAAAAACTTTCGGCCAGGCCAACAGGTGGCGAAAGCTCTAATGGGTTAGGTCTGGCTATCGTTAAAACTCTCGTTGATCGGCTCAATGGTGAAATTGAATTAGTAAGCGAGCAAGGTCACGGAGCCACTTTTGTTGTAAAGATTCCTACTCTATAAAAACGGCTCGACCTAATTTTTTCCTGACTCCAGATTGTTTATACTTTCGAAAGCGCTTGGTTTAAGTCTTCGATTAAGTCTTCCACATCCTCCACGCCAATACTTAAGCGTATTAGCGAATCACTAAGTCCGTTTTTAATGCGTTCTTCTTTAGGGATACTGGCGTGCGTCATGGAGGCTGGGTGATTGATCAACGATTCAACACCTCCTAAAGACTCAGCTAAGGAAAATAATTCAACACTTTCCATCAACGTGGTAGCCTTTTCAATGCTGTCATTTTTTAATGTGAATGACAACATGCCTCCGAAGTCGCGCATTTGTTTTTTAGCGATAGCATGATTAGGGTGATCAGCAAAACCGGGCCAATATACTTTCCCCACCTTTGGATGATTGCGCAGATGCTCGGCAATTTTTTTTCCATTATAACAATGCCGCTCCATTCTCAGATGTAAGGTCTTGATGCCTCGTAAAACCAGAAAGGAATCTTGCGGGCCAGGAACAGCTCCACACGAGTTAGCAATAAAAGCAAGGTCCTGAAATAATTTCTCGTCATTAACAATTAATGCACCCATAATCACATCGCTATGGCCACTCAGGTATTTTGTTACGGAGTGCATAACAATATCGGCACCCAATGCCAGGGGGTTTTGTAAATAGGGTGAGGCAAACGTATTATCTACGGCCACCAAAATATTATTCTTCTTAGCAAGGGTAGTTAATGCTTTAATATCAGTAATGCGCATCAAGGGGTTGGAGGGAGTCTCCAGCCACAACAATTTTGTTTTTTCGTTTAAGAATGGAGTAATATTATTAACATCCGTTAAGTCAATGAAGTGGAATTTGATTCCGAATTTTTCATAAATCTTTCTAAACATGCGATACGACCCGCCATACAAATCATTGCTGGTGATTACTTCATCGCCCGGTGCCAGTAGTTTTATAACGGCATCGGTAGCGCCCATGCCGGATGAAAAGCAAATACCGAACTTTCCATCTTCCAGTGCGGCAATACTTTTTTGTAATGCATTACGTGTAGGGTTTGCGCCACGAGCGTAGGCATACCCTTTGTGTTTGGCGGGAGATTCCTGCACATACGTTGAGGTTTGATAAATAGGAGTCATGATGGCTCCGGTACTTGGATCAGGCGTTACGCCTGCATGCACGGCTTTAGTTCCAAAATTCATATCAATCAGTTTTTTGCAATATTAATCAAACTCTCCTCAAACTGATAATTTCAAAAAAGTTGAGGTTGTTCTGATCAATTTATATCAAAAACGATTAGATGGACCTTAAATTCTTGTAGCTTTAAAATACCTCAAATTGTAACACTCTCCATCTAACTAATTATTATGAGTTCTAAAGTCTATTTCCTGGCTGGATTTCTGATTTTCTTTAATCTGATGGCTTATGGCCAGAATTCTGTAGGGATTGGTATCGTTAATCCAAACAAAAATGCTGTCTTGGAATTGGTTTCCCCGGGCAACAATCAGGGATTGCTGGTTCCGAAACTAACCACCGCACAACGAACTGCGCCTTCTTTCCTATCCTCTTTGACGACCAGTGAAAACGGACTATTGATTTTTGATCAGGATGAGGATAAATTTTATTTCTGGCAGGCCAATCAATGGCAACCTCTTAAAACAGGTCTTGAGTTAACAGCAGGAGATGGAATTACCATTGCAGGTAATACTGTATCAGCCATTCCTCAGGATTTGCAATTGGTGGGAAGCACCTTATCCATCACGAATAACACATCGGCCACACCCATAAACCTTTCCGCTTTTACAGGAGTAAACACAGACGACCAGGCATTATCTTTTAATGGGGCTACAGGGTTACTTTCGTTATCAACTTTGGGGGCACCCTCTACGGTAACCATTTCAGGTATTGTTCCAGGAGGAGCTGCCAGTGGAGACCTTTCGGGTACATTTCCTAATCCTTCAATTAATACGGGTGCCATAACAAGTGCGAAAATATTAGACGGAACAATTGCAACGGTAGATTTGGCTAACAGTTCTGTAACAGCAACAAAGTTGGTAAACACAGGAGTAACCTTAGGAGCATATGGTTCAGCTACACAGGTACCAACTTTTACGGTAGACTCCCAAGGAAGATTGATAACCGCTGGTAATACAACAATTGCTGGGGTTGCTCCAGGCGGAGCTGCTGCTGGCGATCTTTCAGGTAATTATCCTGCCCCAGTTATAAATACAAATGCAGTAACAAGCGCAAAGATTCTTGATGGTACTATAGCCACTGCAGATTTAGCCACTGACGCAGTGACAACCCTTAAAATTTTAGATGGAGCAATTACGAATACTAAACTTGCCAATACATCCGTAGTTGCGGGTGCTTATGGATCAGCAACACAGGTATCTAATTTTACAGTTGATGCACAAGGTAGATTAACGACAGCGGGCAATACAACGATTGCCGGTGTGGCACCGGGGGGAGCTGCCAGTGGAGATTTAGTAGGGACTTATCCTAATCCTGCAATTAATACAGATGCTGTAACAAGTACTAAAATATTAGATGGTACTATAGCAACAGTTGATTTAGCAAATGGTTCGGTAACTGCTACGAAGTTAGCTAACACAACAGTTACGTTGGGTACTTATGGTTCGGCTACCCAAGTGCCAACCTTTACTGTAGATGCTCAAGGCAGATTAACGGCTGCGAGTATTACTACAATTACTGGCGTAACACCCGGTGGTGCAGCAAGTGGTGATCTTACTGGAACTTATCCTAGTCCTGTAGTTGCAAACAATGCGATAACAACAATAAAAATTTTAGATGGAGCAATTACAAATACTAAACTTGCTAATACAGCTGTAGTTGCAGGTGCTTATGGATCGGCAACGCAGGTTCCTAATTTTACGGTTGATGCCCAAGGAAGAATTACTGTTGCGGGCAATACTGCAATATCAGGTGTTTTGCCAGGTGGTGCAGCAGGAGGTGACCTTATGGGAACCTATCCTAACCCAACCCTTGCAACAGGTGCTGGTAATAGTTTAGTTACGTCAATAAACAATGCGGCAACTACCGGAACTATAAATACAAATAGATTAAACACATCTGTAGTTCTTGATACAGAATCACCTGCTGCTGGAAATATTAGTGGGACTTTTACGGCTGGATTAAATCTGAATAATACAGCAGTTACTTCGGGTTCCTATGGCACTGCTACCCAAGTATCTCAATTTACAGTAGATGCACAAGGAAGGATTACGGGTGCGGTGAACGTTCCCATCAGTGTTGCTCCTTCAGGCGGTGCAGGAGGAGATTTGACAGGTACATATCCCAATCCTACAATTGCACCGGGGGTAATCGTTAATGCAGATATTAATGCAGCGGCAGCAATTGCCGTTTCGAAATTACAACCGGGCACCTTGGGACAAGTGCTTACAACCTCCGCTGGTCTGGTTCCACAATGGGCCGCACCTGGAGGAACATTGTTAATTCAAGCACCCGGAAATAATAATTTATTTGCTGGTAATCCAATTGGTACAGCACCAACAGGTATGGATAATTCATTTTATGGTTCATCTGCCGGAAGTTCAAATACATCTGGAAGTTATAATGTGTTTATGGGAACAAATGCTGGATATCGTACATCGACTGGAGGCTTAAATACAATAATTGGCTGGTATGCAGGGGCGGCAATAGCAACAGGTACCTTTAATGGGAATACTTTGATAGGGGCTCAAGCTGGAGAAGCCACAACAGGTGGACCTAATACTTTTTTAGGAGAGAAATCTGGGCAGGCCAATACAACGGGTACTGAAAATCTTTTTGCTGGAAACAGAGCTGGTATAACCAATACGATTGGGGGGCAGCATACCATACTTGGTTATTATGCTGATGTAAGTTCAGCCAATTTGCAGAATGCAACGGCCATAGGCTATAACACAGTCGTTAACGCAAGTAATAAAGTCCGCATTGGTAATGCTGCAGTCACTGTCATTGAAGGACAGGTTCCATTCACTAATGCATCAGATAGACGCTTTAAAAAAGATATTCAGAGAATAGACAATGGCTTAGATTTTATACTCAAACTAAAGCCTGTGAGCTATCGTATGAAAAATACAGATGACTCGAAACTAAACTGGGGCTTCATTGCTCAGGAAGTTGAAGAATTAGTAGGTGATCAAAATTCAATTCTTACAATTGGAGGTGATAATGATCGTACACTTGGTTTGCGCTATACTGATTTTGTGGCCCCATTAGTAAAGGCCGTGCAAGAGCAACAAAAAGAAATTAAAGATCTTGAATCTCAAATTACTGCAGACGAAAAGAAAATTGAAGAACTGGAAACATCTATCAAAGCATTAACATACAATAATAATCAGGTTTTGTCCATGCGTCAGGAGCTTGAAAATATTAAGAAAATGTTGGGAATGGAGGCGAATGCAAAAGGTAAGAAGTAGATTTTAGTAGATTTCATGTTACCTGAGGTCCCAATAAAAGATTAAGAATCATTATCTAGACTTATAAATTTTAGAGTCATGAAAATTTTTCAATTTACTATTTTATTAGGCTTTGTGACTTTTTATAGTCAGGCGCAGGTGGGTATTGGAACGGAAAATCCAAATCCTAAATCAGTTTTAGATTTGAAATCGCAAGGTAACAATCAAGGTTTTTTGGTGCCGAGATTAACTACCCTGCAACGTACAGCCACTTCCTTTACAAGCACGCTAACGGCAACGGAAAAGGGTCTTTTAATCTTCGATACCGATACTAATAAATTTTATTATTGGAATGGAACGGCCTGGACGGTTATTGAAGATAGTACTGGAACGGATAGTCAAACCCTTTCGTTTAATACGGCAACAGGTCTGTTAAGCATTACGGGGGGCAATAATGTAAATCTTTCCGGAACACCTCCGGGCGGAACAGCTGGTGGCGACTTAGCGGGTACGTACCCTAATCCAACAGTCAACAACAATACAATCACAACAGCTAAAATTTTAGATGGAACCTTAACCAATGCCGATATCAATAATGCTGCTGGAATTGCAATCACTAAAATTTCGGGCGGGACCAATGGACAAATTTTATTGACTTCAGGCACAACACCAATCTGGACAGCCATGCCACCACCAACAGGTGCAGCTGGTGGAGATTTATCGGGTACCTATCCCAGCCCAACCATAACTAATAATGCCATTACAACGGCAAAGATTTTAGACGGAACAATTGGTAGTGCCGATTTGGCCAATGCTGCAGTTACTGATATTAAGATTGCTACTGGGATTACTGCTTCCAAATTAACTGCTGGAACAGCTGGTCAAGTGTTAACAACACTTGCGGGAGTTCCAACTTGGTCAACACCAAGTGTTGGTGGAACAGTAACCAATATAGCAACCGGAACAGGCTTAGCCGGTGGGCCCATAACAACATCGGGAACCATAAGTTTGTCGAATACAACAGTAACGGCAGGCAATTATGGTTCACTAACACAAATACCCCAACTGACTATTGATGCACAAGGAAGAATAACAACTGCTGCTAATCTTGCTGTTGCAGGGTTTGCACCTATTGGTGCTGCAGGCGGTGATTTAACTGGTGCTTATCCTAATCCAACTGTAGCAAATAATGCAATTACATCAGCAAAAATACTTGACGGCACAGTATCAAGTGCTGACATAACAGACGGAACAATTGCAACTACTGATGTTGCGAATCTTGCCATCAATGATTCAAAAATTGCAACTGGAGTTGCTGTTAACAAATTGACTTCAGGAACACTTAATCAAGTGTTAACCACCACAGCAGGCGGAGCAGCCTGGGCAAACCTCCCAGCATCAGGGACTGTAACGAGTATTACTACAGGCACTGGATTAAATGGAGGGATAATCACAACCACAGGAACAATTTCTTTAGCAAATTCAGGTGTAACCGCGGGAACATACGGGTCTGCAACTCAGGTTCCGAATTTTATTGTTGATGCACAAGGAAGATTAACTGTAGCTGGCAATACAACAATTACCGGAACCCCGCCTGGTGGTGCGGCTGGTGGAGATTTGACTGGAACCTACCCAAATCCAACTGTAGCAAACAATGTAATTACTTCAGCAAAAATTTTAGATGGTACTATTTCCACAGCTGATATTGCTAATCTGGCAGTAAATGATTCTAAGATTGCGACAGGGTTTGCTATTAATAAACTTTCAGGTGGTACGAACGGACAGATATTAACTACTTCAGGAACGACACCCATTTGGGCCGCACCTGCGGATAATAGCGCCACGAACGAGTTGCAAAATATTGCCAATGTTTTGAATCAGGGAAATGATGCCGGAGGTCAAGCCGTAATCAACTTGAAAGCCGTTTCAATAAATACAGTTGCAACAACAGGCGCACTAAATGTAGTGGGTTCTCAATTTGTAGGATTTACTGCGGTGCCTACTACGGGGAATGTTTATAATATTGGCGCCTCCGATTATGTGGTGTATGGTGCACCTCAAATTGGCATTGCTTCAATGAGTGTATATCTTCCAAATGCTGATCTTAATAAAGGAAGAATTCTTATCATCAGAACATCAGGAAATACAGGTACTAAGAATGTCGTAAATGTTAGGCCATCAGGCTCAGATACATTAGATGGCGGTGTAGGCATTCAGTTGGATGCAACCATTACTAGGGTATACTCGATTATGGTCATTTCAGTAGGTAGCGAATGGCAAACACTATCAAAGTCAATCTATTAAAACAGTAATCATGAAGCAGAAAATTTTAATTATAGTCATTGGGATTTTCATAACCCTTCAAGGTTTATCGCAGGGCTTCTATAATAAAGGTTCCATCGTGAGCTTGTCGAATCAAGCAATTCTTAGCGTTCCTGATAGCCTGGTTAACACTGGAACTATTATCAATAATGGTGATCTTAGAATTTCAGGCGCGTGGATTAACCAAGGAATCTACGATGCTGCCGGAACGGGAAAAATAAATTTCGATAGCGACTTGCCTCAAACGATAAATCATAATAACCAGTCGTTTAACAAGCTGGTAATTAGTGGTACCGGTGAGAAGAACTTTTTGGCAAACATTACCATTGAGTCTGAACTCGATTTGCAAAGCAGCAATCTCAAATCAGCCAATGGTGCTAAAATTATTCTATTGGAAGGTTCAGTTGTAAATGGTGGTTCTGATGCATCACACGTAATTGGACCTGTAGAGAACCAAGGGTTAGGCAATTGGATTTTTCCTGTAGGAAATGGGACTACCTATTTGCCGGTTGAAATATCGCCAGGTACAGATGCAGCGGATCATGCAACGTTAACCCTCAATGAACTTACGTCAGGCAGTTTGACTGGCGATCAAGAGCTTACTGAACTCTCTTCTAAACGTTATTGGGACCTTTTACTTTCTCAAGGCACATTAACTAATCGAAAATTAAAATTGCCACTTTCTAATGAAGACGGTCTTACCAATAATCTGAGTTTATTAGTAGTAGCCGGAAGCGATGGTACAACTAGCGGATACTCAAGTTTTGGTCAATCTGATTTAACCGGAGATCTCACGTCAGGCTCCGTTACAAGCAAGGATGCATTAACACGTAAATATTATACAGTGGCTGCAGTTAGTGGCGAAACTAAAATTGAAGTGTTTAATGGTCTTTCAGTAAGTAACGATGGAAAGAATGATTTTCTGAGAATTAAAAATATTGAGTTGTACCCCAATAATAAAGTGGCAATTGTAAATCGCTGGGGCGATAAAGTCTTTGAGATAGAAGGCTACAATAATTCAATAGTCGATAAGCGATTTAATGGAGAAGCAAAGTCGGGCGGAAGTAAAGTGCCCGCAGGAACTTATTTCTACTCTATCAACCTGGGCGATGGTTCTCCAATAACAACGGGCTACCTTCAAATTAAATAGACCGGGTTACATCGAACTTCTCTAAGTAGTCGGCTACACGCCTAACCACGCTTCCTCCCAACGATCCATCGACCACTCGGTGATCATAAGAGTGTGACAAGAATATTTTATGGCGTATGGCGATAGCATCTCCGTAAGGAGTTTCTATTACGGCCGGTTTTTTCTGAATGGCACCTACTGCAATAATACCCACTTGTGGTTGCACGATAATGGGAGTGCCCATTACGTTTCCAAAAGAACCCACATTAGAAATTGTAAATGTTCCGCCCGTAAGTTCATCGGGCTTCAGTTTATTTTCGCGGGCGCGCTTCGCTAAATCATTTACAGCTTTGGCAAGACCCGTAATATTATATTGGTCGGCATTTTTTATTACCGGTACAATGAGATTACCGCTCGGTAAGGCCACCGCCAAACCGATATTAATATCTTTCTTTTTGATAATCCGATCACCGTCTACCTGAATGTTGATCATCGGGAAATCTTTAATAGCAAGAATGAGGGCTTCAATAAAGATAGGCGTGAAGGTGAGCGAATCTCCTTCGCGTTTTTGAAATTCACCCTTCATTTTGTTGCGCCAGAACACAACATCCGTTACATCGGCTTCTACAAAAGAAGTAACATGCGGTGCTGTGCGCTTAGAATCAACCATGCGCTCAGCAATCATTTTGCGCATCCGGTCCATTTGAATGATTTCGTCACCAGCACTTATTGATGCGGGTACTAAAGGAGCAGACATGCCAGATGTTCTCGGTTGAACAGCCTGCCCTGATTTGCGGGTTTGTAAATAGGACAGCAGATCTTTTTTGGTTACCCTTCCTTCGGCTCCGGTGCCCCCAATGGTTTCTAATTCGGCAACAGCAATATTTTCCTCTTTCGCAATATTTTTAACTAGAGGCGAATAAAACCGAGTTGCTGATTTAAAGTCCGCTGGTTTAGCGCCCGATCCATTTGAACTATGGATTGGTTCATCTTGCGTCTTTGTAGCGGCTTTAGGTTTTACTTCTTCCTTTTCTTTAGATGGGGCTATATTATCCTCGCCATCCGTAGATATGAT
>Ga0154020_10002683_pt1 | contig 21677 bp, 15 predicted proteins | sample Klosneuvirus_201_FD_109709 | JGI IMG/M metagenome (GOLD analysis project Ga0154020, IMG submission 109709) | Active sludge microbial communities from wastewater, Klosterneuburg, Austria - Klosneuvirus_20160825_MG | ecosystem: Engineered > WWTP > Aerobic digester > Activated sludge | place... | reverse complement strand
GGTCGGCGGCAGCTGGTGCGAGGCCCAGGTCCGGCCGGCGTCCTCGCTGACCAGCAGCACCGGGATGACGCCGTTGGTCATCGCGATCACGGTGACGCGGTCGCCGTCGCGTGCGGCGTCCTGCACCCAGACCACACCGTCGGCGCGATTGCTGGTGTGGGGCCCGGTGAAGAGGAGGATCGAGTCGTCACGCAGGGTGCCGCCCTCGGGCTGGCCGCCACAGGTGGTCAGGGACCCGGTGGCGCAGATCAGCAGCGCCACTCGCAACAGCGTTTTTACCATCCCTCAGGCTACAGGGCGGCAACCAGGGCTGGGGATCTATCTGGCAGGACGACTGTTCCGACTTCAGCTGAGCTGAAGTCGGAACAACTGCTGCCCGAACTGCACCAGCGCGCCGTTCTCCAGCACGCGCTGCGAGCGCACCCGCATGAAGGTCCCGTTCGACGAGTGCAGATCGGTCAGCGTCACGCGGCCGCTGGCGAAGGCCAGGCGCGCGTGCAGCCCTGACACATAGCCGTCGTCGGGGAAGTTGATGTCGCCGCGCTCGCGCCCCAAGGTGACGCCGTCGCCGCCGACCGGCCAGGCGTTGCCGTCGATCTCGCGCCCGATGACCAGCGAGATCCGTCCCCAGTAGCCGACGTTGGGCGAGCCCATGACCTCGGTGCCGTCGTCCAGCGGCGCCGCCGGCGGCAGCAGGTCGAAGCGCAACAGCTCCTGCCCGAGGCGGAAGATGTCGCCCGACTCCAGCGGCTCCTCGTGCTGCATCTTGAAGTAGACGCCGTTCAGGCTCTTGAGATCGCGCACCACGCAGCCGGCCGCGTTGATCACGATCTCGGCGTGGCGCGGCGACAGATAGCCATCGTTCTCGAACAGCGGCCCCATGGCGCGACCGATCACGTTCTCACCCTCGACCAGCGTCAGCGACGCGCCCTCGCTACCATCCGGGCGGATCAGCACGATCTTGCCGCGCGTCAGCGCCGCCGCGGCGGCCTGCGACGCCGACGGGGGCGGGCCCGACATGGGCGCCGGCTCGGGCGCACGCGCCGCCGCACCTGCACCGGCGGCCGCGGGGGCGACCCGGCTGCCGCAGCCGCCGCAGAAGGCGAACTCCGCGGGCACCGGCGAGTGGCAGTTGGGGCACGGCCGCGTGCCCGCGGCCTCCGGCGCAGGCGCTGCCGCCGCCACCGGCTGTGACGGCGCCACCGGCATGGCCACCGGCGACGGCGCCAGCGGTGCGGCTGGACGCGGCACCGACGGGATCGCGGCCGGCGTCGGACGCGAGGGCACCGGCACCGGGGCGGACGCGGGCGCGATCGGCCGCGAAACCGACATGCCCGCGGGCAGCCCGCCGACCTTGGTCGGCAGCTGCTCGGGCTCGGGTGGGATGGGCGCCTTGAACAGCGGGGCGGGCGGCACCGGCGCGCTGTGGCTCGCTGCCGCGGCGGGCTCGATGGCCCAGCCCGCGCTCAGCGAGCGCTCGCGATCGTCACGCCCCGCCATCGGCGCCGCCACCGCGGCCGGCGTCAGCGGCGGCGTCGGCGAGCGCGGCGCGGCCGGCAGCGGTAGCCCCAGGCTACCCAGCCCGGGTCCACCACCGAGGCCGCCACCAAGGCCAGCGGGCGCTGGCGCCGCGCCACCGGCGCTGGGCGCACGCGCCGGCGCGGGTGCGGTCGCACCCTTGAGCTCGGCCCCGCAGCCCAGGCAGAAGGTGTAGTCCGCCTTGTTGTCTTTGCCGCACACCTTGCAGATCGTCACGGGGTCCCTCGGAGTGGATTGCGTCGCATGCCCGAGACCAGCATCAGGTGATCTCGACCCGCAGCAGCTGCTGGCCCATGAAGACATAGTCACCGTGATCCAGCGGCGTCTCCTTGGTGACGCGCAGGAAGGTGCCGTTCTTCGAACCATTGTCCGTCAACGTGATGGTACCGATGCCGGCCTTCAGCGAGGCGTGACGCCCGCTGATGAAGGGATCGTCGGGGAAGTTGATGTCGTTGCCCTCGCGCCCCAGCGTCAGGGTGTCCGAGGGCGTCGAGTAGATCCGGCCGCGCTCGCCGCCGCGCAGGATCTGGACCAGGCGCAGCTTGACCGGCGTGCGCGGGCTGGCGAAGTAGTGCGTACCCTCGGCGTCGGGCTGCACCCCGGCGTCCTCGTCGGGCGGGGCCTCGACCTGCATCAGCTGCTCGCCGACCAGGAAGCGGTCGCCCGGCTTGAGCGCCATCGGCGCGCGGATGCGCATGAACACGCCGTTGACGCTGCCCTCGTCGGTGACCACCAGCTTGGCGTCGCCATACAGGAAGTTGGCGTGGCGCGGGGACAGCAGCGGATCATCGGGAAACAGCAGCTCGCCCTCGACGCGACCGGCGATGTGCTCGGTGCCGCCCAGCACATAGGTGCTGCCGTCGAGGCCGTCGCCCTTGATGAGGATCAGCTTGGGCCGCGGCGCCTGCATGGCGCTGAAGAACTGCGTCTTGCGCTCGCCGTGGTGCGCCGCCGCCGGCGCCGCGTCCATGCGGGTGCCGCAGGCGCCACAGAACTTGAAGTCGCCCGCGACGTCGGCGCCGCAGTTGCCACACTTGCGCACCGCCGCTGCAGGCGTCGCCGCCAGCGCGGCCGAGGCCGCCATCGCGCCCGAGCCACCCGACCCCATCGGCGCTGGCGCCGCCGTCACCGGCCGCTGTTGTGACTTGGTCGCGCCCAGCGAGAGCGAGGTCCCACAGCTCGCGCAGGTGACCGCCGTCATCGCATTGAAGAAGTCGCAGCTATCGCAGACCAGGCCGACGTCCATGTCGCGACATCCTATCGCCGAGCGTCCCGGAGGGTCAAGGAACCCCCTGAAAAAACTGGCCTCGGGCGTCAGGCCCTGGGCCCTCCCGGGTCAGGCGCCGGCCTCGTTCTCAGCCCGGGTTCTTGAGCCGGGTCAAGGCCTGGCTGGCCGCCGCGCGCACCTCGGGCACCTCGCCGGTGTCGGCCGCCGCCTTGCGCAGCGCCGCCAGCGCCGCCGGCCCCAGCTTGCCGGCGACCTGGGGCGACGCGCCGAGGTGCCCCAGCGCCAAGGCCGCCGCCTCGCGCACGAAGCCGCTGACGTCGCCCAGCGCGGTCACCAGCGGGGCCTCGGCCCCGGCGTCGCCCAGCTGGCCCAGCGTCTCGGCCGCGGCCACGCGCAGCTGCCAGCGCGGCCCGGTCAATGTCGCCGCCACCGCGGTGACCAGCAGCTTGCGGTCGCTCGAACCGCCCAGCTTGCGCGCCGCCCGCGGCGCCGCCGCCAGCGCGGCCAGCTGCGCCGCCAGCTCCTTCTCACCCAGCGCGCGCACGATGGCGTCACGCACCGTCGGCAGCCCCAGCTTGGCGCCCACCGACAGCGCCAGCCGGCGCACCTCGGCGTCGCGATGACCCAGCAGCGGCTCCAGCGCGGGCCCGAGCTTGCCGCCCAGGTCGGCCAGCACCGCCAGCACGGCGCCCTGCTGCCCGCTGCCCAGGGCATCGAGGTCCGCGGTCAGCGGCCCCAGGCCGAGGCCGTCGTCCCGCGAATCGAGATCGCGCAGGACCCGCACCACCAGATCACGGTGGCGCCCCAGCGCGTCCACCACCCCGGTCGCCAGATCGCCCGCCGCGCCCGCCAGCACGCCCGCGGTCACCGGCGTCACCGGCAGCGGCCCCTCGAGGCCGTTCATGAAGCCGCGGTAGTCGATCTTGCCGCCGATGACCTGCACGTCGCTGCGCCACGCCGGCACCGCGCCGCGCGCCCCCGCCGCCCGCGCGATGGCCCAGGCCAGCGCCTCGCGCACCTGATCGCGCTTCGACACATACGCCCGCAAGAGCTGCGGCAGCACGCGCCGGTCGCCCAGCTTGCCCAGCGCCCAGGCCGCCTTGCGCTGGGCCTGCTCGTTACCCTCGGCCAGCAGCGCGCCCAGCACCTCCAGCGTCGGCGCCGAGGTGTCGCCCAGCAGGCCCAGCGCGAAGCCACAGGCCGCCTGCACGTCGGCGCCGCGCTGCGCATCCCGCGCCGCCGCCAGCACCGCGGGCAGCGCCTTCTTGTCGCCCAGCGCGCCCAGCGACACGCAGGCGTACATGCGCACCTGCGGCCGCGGGTCCGAGGTCAGCGCTTTGGTCAGCGGCGCGATGGCCTTGCTCGAGCGCGTCATGCCCAGCGCCCACGCCGCGGCCTCCTTGATGGCGCTCTCCTTGTCGGTCAAGAGGATGCTCAGGTCCGCCACCGTGCGCTCGTCACCCAGGCGTCCGGCCGCCACCAGCGCCTCCACCCGCAGCGCCATGTCGGGCGCCGCGTCCAGCACCACATAGCTGTCGGCCGGCACCTCGGGGCGCGGCTTGCCCGAGTCCATCACGAAGCGCACCAGCGCCGGCGCCGCGCTCTTGTTGCCGAGATAGCCCAGCGTCGCCACCGCGGTGCGGCGCTCGTTGTCGTCGCCGTCGGTCAGCGCCTCCAGCAGGGGCTTGAGGCCATGCTCACCGATGCGCGCCAGCTCGGCGCTGGCCTCGGCGTCACCCCCCGGGGCCCGGGTGCGCGCCACCAGGCGTGGCACCTGGCGCTCGATGGTGCGCACCAGCACCTTGCGATAGACCGTCTTCTGCGCGTACAGGAAGACCAGCGGCGCCAGATCTCGCTCCAGCTCGCCCAGCGTGCCCAGGTACTCGGCCAGGTCGGTGGCGCGCTGCGCGGCGTCCAGCACGACCTCCTCGTCGGGCGAGCGCTTGACCACGTCGCGGTACAGCGCCAGCGCCTCGGCCTCCATGCCGCCCTTGCGCAGGTACAGCCGCGCCAGCGCGAAGCCGACCTTGAAGGCGCGGTCGTTGATCTCCAGCGCGCGCCGGTAGGCCGCGATGGCGCGCTCGTAGTCGGAGCGATCCTCGTACAGCTTGCCCAGCTTCTCCTGCGCCTGGGCGTCGTTGGGCGACAGCTCCAGCGCCTGGTTGGCGTACTTCTCGGCCTCGTCGAAGCGATAGCGCTGCTGCTCCAGCTCGGCGATCTGGAGATACAGCTCGCGGCGCCGGTTCGGGTTGAGCTCGGCCAGCTTGAGCAGGATGGCGATGGCCTCGTCGAGCATGCGCTGCTGGCGGTACACGCTGGCCAGGCTGGTCAGCACGTCGGGCTCGTCGGGCCGCGCCTTGAGCATCTTGACCAGCACCGCGATGGCCTCCTTGGGCTGCGGCGGGGTCAGCTTGAGGTTGGCCTCGGCCAGGAAGAAGCCGGCCTCCAGCGCCAGGTCGTCGCTGCTCAGCGTCGGCACGTTGAAGCGCGCGCGAAACGCCTGCATCTTGCTGGCCAGCTTGCCCGAGCGCGCCAGCAGCGCGATGATGCGGGTGCGCGCCTCGCGCCGGAGCGGCTTGCCCGCGGCGTCGGCGCCGGCCAGCGTCAGCACCTTCTCCCACGACGCCACCGCGTCGTCCTCGCGCCGCATGCGCTCGTACACGCCGGCCAGGCCGCGGTACAGCTGGGCGTCCTTGGGCTTGAGCGCGATCGCCTTCTCGAACATCTCCAGCGCCTCGGCCTCCATGCCGTGCTCGGCGTAGACCTCGGCCAGGCGGGCCAGGCTCTCGGCGGTCTTCTTGCCGAGCAGGCGCTTCCAGATCGCGATGGCCTTGGCCTTGTCGCCGCGCTGGTAGTGCTGCTCGCCGAGGTCGATGAGGTGGCCGTCGTCCTCGGGCTCGACGCGCACCAGCGCCTCGTACTCCTTGAGCGCCTCGACCGGCTTGCCCCAGCGCGAGTACAGATCGGCCAGCGCCGCGTGCACCCCGGGGTCGCCCGCGAAGCGCGCGCGCATGGCCTGGGCCAGCGCCAGCGCCTCCTTGCGCTTGCCCAGCTTCCAGTAGCGCTCGGCCAGATCGAGCTGGAACTTGGGCTCGCCGGGCGCCACCTTGATGACCGCCTCGTACTCCTTGAGCGCCTCGTCACCGTGGCCGGCGCGCTCCAGCAGCGCGATCAGGCGGCGCCGGGTCTCCAGCTCCTGGGGCGCCGCCTTGGCCGCGGCGCGATAGGCCACCAGCGCCTTGTCCTGGTCGCCCAGCTCCTCGTGCAGGCGCGCCAGCACGTCCCACTCGAAGAAGCCGCGGCTGCCCGGCGACCACTCCTTCTCGTAGGCCTCGACCAGCGAGCGCAGCTGCTCCTTCTTGCGATAGACCTCGACGATCTTCTCGGTCAGCTGCTTGCGCAGCCAGTGGCCCTTGACGGTCAGCGCCATGGCGTCGCGCCAGGTCTTGACCGCGGCATCGTCATCGCCAATCTTGGCCTGCTCCTCGCCGATGCGCGACATCACCTCGGCGCGCTTGGCGCTGTCGCCGCGCACCAGCGTCTCGGCTTTCTGGAACGCCGCCAGCGCCTCCTTGTGCAGATCGTGGCGGGCCAGCGCCTCGGCGAAGTCGAGCCGCACCTGCACGTTCTTGGCATCGAGCTGGATGAGCTCGTCGAACAGCACCCGCGCGCGCGCGATGTCCTTGCTGTCGAGCGCCAGGTCGGCCAGCGTGCGCAGGATCTGCTTGCGGTCGTCACCCTTGGCGCCGCTGAGCGCGCGGTCCAGCGCGGCGCGCGCCTCGGCCCACTCGCGTCGGCGCCGGTGCAGCTCGCCGATGGCGTGGTGGATGGTCCACTGCGTGGGCGCCTTGGCGGCGGCGCGCTGGTAGGCCGCCAGCGCCTCGGCGTCGTTCTTCTGGGCGCGCTGGATGTGGCCGATGATCTGGTCGACCTGCCAGGGCTCCGCGGGCCCGGCCTTCCTGGTCATCTCCTTGAGCAGGAGGTCGACCGAGCGGTACTTGCCGTACAGCTCGAGCAGCTTGCGCAGCGCCATGCCGTCTTCGGGGTTCCTGGACAGCAGCGCCTTGTAGCGATTGACGATGGTGAGGTTGAAGGGGTCCTTGGTCACCGACCAGTCGTCTTGAGCCCGGGCGACGCCGGGGTCGACCCACAGGGTCCCGGTTACCCCGACCAGGGCCAGGGCTGCCAGCCACCGGCGTCCCCCGCGCATCGCAGATGCCCGCATCGAATCGAGTATACGCACGAGATCGGGTAAAGGCACGGCGCCCCGGAGCGCGGAACGGAACCGGATATCTGAGGACGCGCCAGGCGGGTCCTCAGATGTAGAGTGGCGCGGTGACGGAATTTCCGTGGCGGGAGGTGGAGTCGGTCGCGGGCGTGGTGGCCGACGCCAGCGCCGCGCTGGCGAGCGCGCTGCCGTGGTGGCGCGCCGACGCCGGGGCGCGGCTGGTGCTGGAGCGGCTGGGGGCAGGGCAGGTGGAGGTCGACGTGGTGGCCGTCGTGAGCGGCGCCGCGGTCGCGGGCGGCGGGGCCCCAGCCGCGCCGGGGCGTGACGCCGAGGTGCTGCTGCTGGAGGCGGCCGGGGGTGGCGTGGTCGCCGCGGTCTGGCTCGATCCCGTGTTCACCCAGCTGCTGGTGGCGCGCCTGCTCGGCGACGCCGAGCCCGAGTTGCCCGCGCCGCGCCGGCTGGGGGCCGGCGAACGCGGGCTGGCGCGCTACCTGGCCGCCGCCGCGCTCGACGCGCTGGGTGCCAGCTGGCTGGCCGGCGACGTGGTGCCCGCCGAGGCGGCGCTGGCGCTGCCGCTGCTGGCGGCGCGCCCCGCCGTCGCGGTCGACATCGTGGTGACCCAGCTCGGCGCGTCGCCGGTCGCTGCACCCGAACCCGTCAGTGTGACGGCTGCCACGGTGGCGACTCCATCACCACGGTCCCCACCGTCGCCCGACGCCCCTGCCACCCGGATCGCCATCCGGGTGCGCTCGCCGCAGCACCCGACCCCGACCGCGACCCGCGCCGCCACCGCGGTGTCCGCCACCCCGGCCGCGGCACGCCCGTCGTCCGTGCGCGGCCGCTACCGCCTGCTGCTGTCGCCCGCCGCGATGTCCGCCCTCGCCACCAGCGCACCGGGCGCGCCGCTGACTCCGCGCGCGCTGGCCCGCCTCGAGCAGCTGCCCATCAGCCTGCGCGCCAGCGCCGGCGTGGCGACGCTGACCGCGGCCGAGCTCGCCGCGCTGGCCCTCGGCGACGTCGTCATCCTCGACCGCAGCCGCGGCGGCCTGCACGCCGGCCACCGCCACCTGCCCGCGACCCTCACGACGCCCGCAGCCGCGGCCGGCGCCGGGAACGACACCCTGACGCTCACCATGTCCGCCCCGCCACCCCTCGCAGAGGTCCACCCGCTGATGCCGACCGACACCGACAGCGCCGCCAGGCTGACCGACCTCCCCATCGAGCTGACCGCCGAGCTCGGCCGCATCACGCTGACCGCGCGCGCCGCCCTCGACCTCGCCCCCGGCGCCATCGTCCGCCTCGGCCGCCCGCCCGGCCCCATCGAGCTGACCGCCCAGGGCAAGTCCATCGCCCGCGGCGAGCTGGTCCTGGTCGACGGCGAGCTCGGCATCCGCGTGACCGCCGTCTGACGCTACTTCCCGCCTTTTTCCTTCACGATCTCTTGATACAGCGTCAAGTACCGCTTGGCGCTCGCCGACCACGAGAAGTCCATCGCCATGCCGCGCTGGATGAGGCCGCGCAGCTCGACGCGCTGCCTGAACACCGCGGCGGCGCGGCGCATCGTCGCCAGCAGCGCGTGCGGTGCATAGTCGTGGAACTTGAAGCCGGTCCCGGTCCCGGTCGGGGCGTCGTGATCGACCACCGAGTCATCCAGCCCGCCGGTGGCGCGCACCACCGGCACGGTGCCATAGCGCAGCGCATACAGCTGGGTCAGCCCGCAGGGCTCGAAGCGTGACGGCATCAGGTACAGGTCGGACCCCGCCATGATGCGATGCGCGAGGCCATCGTCATAGCCGGTGCGCAGCACCAGCTTGCTGGGCAGCCGCTGGGCCAGCCCGCGCAGCCGGTGCTCCAGGCCGCCGTCACCGCTGCCCAGGATCACGATCTGCGCGTCGAGCGCCGCCAGCTCGGCCTCGACCTCGGGCGACACCAGGAGGTCCCAGCCCTTCTGATCGGTGATGCGCGAGATGGCCCCGAACAGCGGCACGTCGGGCCGCACCGGCAGCTCGAGCTCGCGCTGCAGCGCCGCCTTGCATGCCGTCTTGCCGGCCAGATCCCCGGCGCGATAGTTGGCCGGCAGGCGCGGGTCGCGCTCGGGCGACCACAGCTGGTAGTCGACCCCGTTCAGGATCCCCGACAGCTTGCCGGCGCGCGCGCGCAGCAGGCCGTCCATGCCATAGCCACCCTCGGGGGTGCGGATCTCGCGCGCATAGCGCGGCGACACCGTGGTGACCCGATCGGCGAACACGATGCCCGCCTTGAGCAGCGAGCCCTTGCCGTAAAACTCCAGCCCCTCGGGCGACCACACCTCGGGCGGCAGCCCCAGCTCGCCGAGCGCGCCGGGTGGTGCCAGCCCCAGGAAGGCCATGTTGTGGATGGTCAGCACGCTGCCGCGCGCGCCGCCGACCCCGCGCGCCGTCCACAGCGGCGCCAGGCCGGCCTGCCAGTCGTGCGCGTGCACGACGTCGACGCCGCCCCACAGCTCGTGCCCGATGTGCAGCGCCGCGCGCGACAGCAGGCCGAAACGCCGCCAGTTGTCGCCGAACTCGCCGTGCTTGTCGCCATACACGCCGTCGCGATCGAACAGCGGGTGGTCGACCGCATACAGCGTCACCGCCGAGCCCGGCAGGTTGCCCTCGTACACCGTGACCTCCACGGTGTGGCCGAGCTGCACCTGCAGCGGCCTGAGCCGGCGCGCCAGCGCCCAGCGCCCGACATCGACGCTGCGATAGCGCGGCGTCACCACCGCGACCTTGACCCCGAGCTGGACCAGCGCGCGCGGCAGCGCCGCGGCCACATCGGCCAGCCCCCCGGTCTTCGACAGCGGCTCGACCTCGGATGCGACGTGCAGGACCCTCACCGGGCGCTCAGTCCTTGATCTCTCTCAGGAACGCCGCCGCCTCCTCGGGCGAGGTCGGGTTGATGTAGAAGCCCGAGCCCCACTCGAAGCCCGCCACCGTGGACAGCGTCGGCATGATCTCGATGTGCCAGTGGTAGCTCGCGCTCTCCGGCTCGTTGAGCGGCTGGTTGTGCAGCATGAAGTTGTAGGGCGGGTTGTCGAGCGCCAGGTTCAGCTTGCGCAGCGTGACCCGCATGGCGTTGGCCAGCTCGGCATACTCGCTGCGGCGCACATCCTCGAACGACGAGTCGTGGTGCTTGGGCAGGATCCAGGTCTCGAACGGGAACTTGGGCGCGTAGGGCTCGATGACCACGAACGACGCGTTCTCGTAGACCACGCGGCGGCGCTCGGTCAGCTCCTGGCGCACGATGTCGCAGAACACGCAGCGCTCCTTGAAGGCGAAGTAGGCCCGCGCGCCCTCCATCTCCTCGAGCACGGTCTTGGGCACGACCGGCAGCGCGATCAGCTGCGAGTGCGGGTGCTCCAGCGAGGCGCCGGCGGCGCGGCCCTGGTTCTTGAAGATCATGATGTACTTGAAGCGGCTGTCGCGGCGCAGATCCAGGATGCGATCGCGATAGGCCCAGAACACCGGCTCGATCTCGGCCTCGCTGAGCCCCGACAGCTGCTTGCCATGCTCGGCCGTCTCGATGATGACCTCGTGCGCGCCGATGCCCTGCATGCGGTCGTAGACGCCGTCACCGGCGCGATCCAGGCTGCCCTCGACGCGCAGCGCGGGGAACTTGTTGGGCACCACGCGCAGGGTCCAGCCCGGGCCGTTGGCCGGCCCCTGCGGCCGGTACGCCAGCACCTCGCGCGGGGTCTTGTCCTCGTGGCCGGGGCAGAACGGGCACACCGTGCCCGGCGGCGCCGGCTCGTCGCGATCGGTGCGCATGCCGCCGGGCCGGTGCGCGCGCTCGGTGGCGATGATGACCCAGCGATTGACGATGGGATCCTTGCGCAGATCGGGCATCAGAGGTCCCCGATGTCGAGCGACGCGCGCGTCTCCAGCGTCTGCCCGGCCTCCAGCGTGACCCGCCACAGCGGCAGCAGCGCCGAGCCCTGGAAGGTGCGCTCGAAGCCGCCCTCGCTCTGCGACGCGGTCTCCAGCGGGAAGCGACACAGCCGCGCCTCCGGCGTCACCTTCAAGGTCACGCGCAGCCCCAGCCACTCGTCGATGGCCTCGAGGCCCGGCGCCGCCGCCAGCTCACCGTGCGACGCCATGTTGGTGGCGCCGAGGTCGAGGCCCGGCCGCGAGCCCGGCAGCTCGCGATAGCGCCGCTTGTCGTCGTGGCCGGCCAGCAGGGTGAACGCGATCTCCGACCCGAACAGCGCATCGACGTGGCCCTCGGCGCGCACCCGGTAGCTGCACGACAGCTGCCCGCCCTCCAGGCGCAGCCGCTTCTCCAGCTCGACCGGCACGCCGCCCACGCTGCCGCGCCGCCACAGCGTCACGCTGGCCACGCTGTCCTGGGCCCCGAGGTCGCGCACCTCATAGCGCCCGGCCGCGAAGTCGCCCAGCTCGCGGTAGCTCCCGCGCGCCAGCTCCTCGAGCCTGGTGCCCTCGGGCACGAAGTGATCGACGAAGCCCAGCTTGAGGTGGCGGTCGTACGTGAGCAGCTCGCCCAGGGTGCGATCCTTGACGATGACGAGGTCGTGGATCGACTTCTGCCCGCCGCCGTGGCCGTGGTCGTGGCCATGGCCGTGCGGCTGCTCCAGCGCGCTGCGCAGCTTGTCGTGGTAGGCCTCGCGCCGGCGCCCCATCACGTTGAGCAGGTTCATGCGCTGCTTGCGCACGTCGAGCTCGTACACCGCGCCGCCCTCATCGGGCTTGATGTAGACGCGCAGCTTGTCCGAGGTCAGCTCCAGCTCGTCGCGCAGGTCGGCGTCGAGATCCAGCGCGCGCGCCGAGGTGCCCGCCGCGGTGCCGGCGACGCGGTCGGCGATCTCCTCGGCCGCGATGAGGTGGGTGTACACCCCGTGGCGGATGTAGTTGAGGTACAGACCGCCGAACAGGCCGTGCCAGTAGCCGCAGTTGGTCTGCGCGCGATACAGCTCGCGGCGCGCCTCGTCGAGCAGCCCGTCATGACCCGGCGTCGCCCCGGCATGCCTCTCGGCCGCGGCCAGCTTGTCCGAGACCCGGATCATCTTCTTGTGCATGAAGTGGGCTTCCGGGTACTTGGCCAGGAAGTTCTGCCACAGCCCGCCGCGCACGAAGGGCCCGACCTCCTCCTTCAGCGTGGGCTGCGCGTCGAGCACGTGCTGCGCGTGGGTCAGCCGCGCCTGCGCGTCCGCCGGCAGCGACCACTCGCCCATCTCGTAATAGGACGCCGTGGGCAGGTAGACCCGCCCCGAGGGCGGGAACTCGGTCAGCGCCTCGCGCAAGAGGCCGGTGCGCACGCGCTCGGGCGGCGCCTCCGACAGCAGGGTGAAGAACTTGCGCAGCCAGCCCTTGTCCCAGACCCACTCCTTGGTGCCGGGCCACATGCCGAACTTCTCGCCGTCGTCGCCGTAGGTGGCCGCGACCTTGCGCGAGCCGGCGGCGTCGCCCATGTCGTACAGCACCTGCATGGCCTGTTCGGGCGACTTGAAGGGGATGGCGTAGCGCAGCTCCTTGGCGATCGGGAAGATGGCCAGCGGGGTGCCCGCCTTCTCGGTCACGTAGTAGCCCGACAGCTCGCCCAGCCAGCCGGCGTTCCTGAAGTGGGTGTCGTCGGTCAGGGTGTAGCGCAGCCCGGTGCCGCCGATGAGCTGCGCCAGCGCCGGCTCCCAGACCCGCTCGGCCAGCCACATGCCCTGCGGGCGCACGCCCAGCTTGGCCTCGCACCACTGGTTCATCATCTCGATCTGGCCGACGGCGTCGCGATCGGGCAGCACCGCCAGCATGGGCTCGTAGAAGCCGCCGCCCATGATCTCGATCTGGTTCTTCTGCGCCAGCTCGCGCAGCAGCGCGATGTACTCGGGCTGGTGGCGCTCCAGCCACTCCAGCAGCGCGCCGGTGTGGTGCAGCGCGCAGCGGACTTTCGGGAACTCCGCCAGCAGGCGCAGCAGCGGCCCGTAGCAGTCGGCATAGCCCTGCGCGAAGACGTGGTCGAAGTTGCCGTCGGGCTGGTGATTGTGGAACGCGAGCAGCAGCGTCAGCTGACCCATGGGGCGAGCATCGTACCTCATGAACGGCGCTGCCCAACGCCCGCTGTGCGCGGCGCGACGAGTGCTCGGCCCGAGATTGGCCTTGCTCGACGCCGATAGCTGCTGGTGTAGACTGAAGTCCAGCGGTCATGATCACCCGGATCGAAATCGACGGTTTCAAGTCGTTCAAGGACTTCGCCGTCGACCTGGAGCCTCTAACGGCTGTCGTCGGGGCGAACAGCGTCGGCAAATCGAACCTCTTCGAGGCGCTGCAACTCCTGGCGAGGCTCATCGACATGGACATCCTCCCGGCGCTCCAGGGTGGGCGAGGGAGGGTCGCTGATCAGTTTCGGCGCACCGTCGACGGCTCCTTGAACCACATGAGGTTCGCGGTCGAGCTCCTGCTGTCGGCCAACACGGAAGGATGCGACGTTCTCGCCAAGGACAACCTCGCCGCCGATGGGGGGCTGGCGCAGACCAGGGTGCGCTACGAGCTAGGGATTGAAAGGAGATCCCTCGGGGCCGGCGTGGAGGAACTCGTCATCGCTTCCGAGAAGGCGCTTCCCATCCACGAGGCGGCGGACCGCTGGCTGACTCGTCACCCCGAACTGCGTGGGTTCGCTCGTTACGGGGTCGAAGCCCCATTTCTGTCGGTGGGTCACCTCGCCCTCCGAGTCTCTGAAGTGGCTGAGTATGATGGCCACGGCTACCTCATCGACGATGGGCTGAAGGCCATGGGCGGCCTACCAAGGAACGCATCCGCCACCTCGATGAACAGGTTGCGCGGCGCGTTTGGCCCCCACCTATGGGCCTTGAGCAGGGAGCTTCGCGGCTGGCGCTTCCTTCAGGTCGGCGCTATGGAGCTTCGCGGTCGGAGCGAACCCACTGCAGGTGTCGTCCTGGCCGCCGATGGGGCGAACTTGCCCACCGTGATTGCGGCTGCGCCGGTCGCGGCGACCGCTCAGATCCAGGCGGATCTGGCCGAGCTCATGCCAGGCCTCAGGTCTCTCAGGGTGACCGCCGGCGAAGAGTTCGGTCTCGAGGTCGAGTTCTCCGACGGCCTTCGTCTTCCTGCGCGCATCCTGTCTGACGGCACGCTGCGCATGGTCGCCTTCTTGACCGCCTTGAGGCTTGCCCCTCCCGGCAGCGTCGTCGGCATCGAAGAGCCCGAAAATGGGCTCTATCCAGGGCGCCTCGGCGCCCTGGTCGAGAAACTCATCGAGGCCGCAAGCGCCACACGGGAACTCCCCGTCCAGGTGCTCTTGAACAGCCACTCACCAACCGTCGTGGCCACGCTGCATGACAGACCCAGATCGATTCTGTTCGCGGACGTCGTCCGCCATGGCGAGCCGCTGCGCTCCACACGTATGCGACCCGTGCGCGAGCCCGGGCCGGTGGATCGAAGCGCGACGATTGGGCTCGACGAGATCGATCGTATTCTGGACACCGCCCGGCCTGAAGAAGCCGCGTGATCTATCTCTGCGCAGGGGTCTACGCGGAAGGACCGACAGACTATCGATTCCTCCTCCCGCTGACGACACGGCTCATCACCGAGATTGCCGCCTCGCTGTTCCCGGCTGAGTGTGAGGTCGCGGATTCTGTCGGGATCGACGCTCCCTCGCGCGTGCGTTCTCGGCGCAGGCTGATTCCCGCCGCCATCGATGACTACTGGACCAGCTGCACGATCTTTGTGGTGCATTCGGACGGCGCCGGTGATCCGCAGGCCGCTCACATGAACTCGATTTCGCCGGGCGTCGAGGCAGCTCGCCTCGACCATCCCGGTCTGGTGGCCGTCGCCTGCATCCCGGTGCGCGAGATCGAGGCCTGGTTGCTGGCCGACGAGGCGGTCTTCCAGCAGCTGTTTGGACGCGCGCCCGAGCTGCCAATGAATCCTGAGGCGGACACGGATCCGAAGGCGACGTTCCGGCGAGTCATCTCAGAGCTTGGGGGCCGCTCTCCTGGTGACTTCTACGCCGTGTTTGGCGAGAGGGTGGATCTGCGACGCCTCCGATCCCTCTCAGCCTTCGCGCGCTTCGAGGCCGACTTGTCGGCCGCGATTCGAGGATTCGGTACAGCGATCTCTGGATGAGACAGCGGGCCACCATCGCGCAGTCACCGCGCCGTGGCCCCGAGTTCTTGGTATACATGCGCCGTGGCGACTCTCATCGACGGCAAGGCCATCGCGGCCAAGGTGCGCGCGGGTGTACGCGACGGAGTGCTGGCCCTGCTGGGCAGCGAGCGCGGCGGCGAGCCGCCCGGCCTGGCCGTGGTCCTGGTCGGCGTCGATCCGGCGTCGCAGATCTATGTGCGCAACAAGACCAAGGCGGCTGGCGAGGTCGGCATCAAGGTGTTTGACCACACCCTGCCCGAGACCACGACGCAGGCCGAGCTGATGGCCCTGGTCGGGCGCCTCAACGAGGATCCGCGGGTGGACGGCATCCTGGTGCAGATGCCGCTGCCGGCGCACCTGGATGCCAAGCGCGTGATGCGCGCCATCAATCCCTGGAAGGACGTCGACGGCTTCCACCCGCACAACATGGGCCTGCTGGCGCTGGGCGATCCGCGCTTCGTGGCCTGCACCCCCGCCGGTGTCATGGTCCTGCTCGAGGAGGTCGGCTGCAAGGTGGCCGGCGCCGACGCCGTGGTCATCGGCCGCTCGACCACGGTGGGCCGCCCGATGGCGCTGCTGCTGACGGCGGCCGACGCCACCGTGACGCTGTGCCACTCGAAGACGCGCGACCTCGCGGCCGTGGTCGGGCGCGCCGACATCGTGGTCGCCGCCATCGGCCGCGCCGAGCTGGTCAAGGGCGCCTGGATCAAGCCCGGCGCCGTGGTCATCGACGTCGGCATGAACCGACCTGTCGCCGGAGCCGGAGCCGGCGCCGGAGGGGGCAAGCTGTGCGGCGACGTCGAGTTCGCCGAGGCCGAGAAGCGCGCCTCCGCGATCACCCCGGTGCCCGGCGGCGTGGGGCCGATGACCATCGCGCTGCTCTTGCAGAACACGCTGACGTCGGCGCGCCGACGCAGCGATCGCGCGCGCTGACGCGGGTTTGACCGAGATGGTCATGACGGCCATGATCCTGCCCATGTCGTCGAACCGGTGGAGTGTTACTGCGGCCAAGGCCGGGCTGTCCCGCCTGGTGCGCCAGACTGGCCACGGGCCTCAGGTCATCGAGAACCGGGGCAAGCCGGTCGCCGTTGTGGTGTCCGCGGACGAGCACCAGCGCATCACCAGGGGCGAAGGGGCAAGTGATCGGTGGCAGGCGGTGCTCGATCTCAGCGCCGAGTTGCGCACCGAAGGCGGGGCGACCTGCCGCATCGAGCCACGCCGGCCCCGCCGCTCGCCGTTCGCTCGCCCGACGCGATAGCTGAGGTCAGGCCCCGCTGGCGAGGACGCGGTCCACGCTGGCGAGCAGGTCGTGCGGGGCGGTGGGCTTGAGCAGGTGGGCATCGAAGGGGGTCGGCTGCGACACCCGGGAGCCCGACAGGGCGATGGCCGCCTGCGGGTGCAGCGCGCGCAGCCGGTTGATCAGCTCCTCGCCGGTGCCGTCGGGCAGATGGAGATCGGTGATGAGCAGGTCGACCTGGGGCGCCGACAGCGCCGCCGCGATGCAGTTGGCCTCGTGGACCAGGAAGCCGCGGCGCTCCAGCACCAGCTTGACCATGGCGCGCAGATCCTCGTCGTCATCGACCACCAGAATGCTGGCGACAGCACTCTCGGGCCGCCTCATCACCTCGACCATCATCACAACGCCTCCCCGGAGGCCACACTCTAGGCTCAGATCCGGCAATGGCAACACATATGACCGGGCGCGTCACGGCCAGACCCGGGCCCGACCCGCGCTCTTGCCCTGATACAGGCGCCGATCGGCCACCGCGAGCAGCGCCTCCAGGCTGCGACCGTCCTCGGGAAAGCTGGCCACGCCGGCGCTGAACTCGACCTGGAAGACCTCGCCGCGATCGCCCACGAACTGCCGCGCGCTGAACTCGCCGAGCAGGCGCCGCACGCTGCCGGCCACGGTCGCCAGGTCCTGCCCGGGAAACACCAGCGCGAACTCCTCGCCGCCCCAGCGCCCGCGCACGTCGCCGGCGCGAAAGCGGCACGTCATCAGGCGCCCCAGCTCGGCCAGCACGCGGTCACCGGCCAGGTGGCCGTGGTCGTCGTTGACGCGCTTGAAGAGGTCGAGATCGAGCAGACAGACGCTGAGCGGGTGCTCCAGGCGGCGCGCCTCGCTGAGCCGGGCGCTGGCCTGATCGAGGAAGCCACGGCGCAAGAGCAGGCCGGTCAGCGCGTCCTTCTCGGCGCGCTCGCGGCGCAGCCGGGCCCGCTCGATGCGCACGTTGACGCGCGTGATCAGCTCGGCGGCCAGCACCGGCTTGACCAGGTAGTCGTCGGCGCCGGCCTGGTAGGCGGCCATGCGGGTCTCGCGCGAGTTGTCGCCGGTCAGCGCCAGGATGGGCAGGTCCTGCCAGCGAGGATCGGCGCGCAGCAGGCGGAACACCTCGAGCCCCGAGACCCCGGGCAGCCCGCAGTCGAGCAGCAGCAGATCGGGCGTCGACTCGACCAGGGTGGTGATGATGTCGCTGGGGTCATGCAGCAGCGTGGTGCGCATGCCCTCGGCGTTGAGCAGCGACGCCACGCTGTCACAGAAGTCGACGTCGTCATCCAGCACCAGCACGCGGGTGCGCTCGGCGTCGCGGCGCAGGGTCAGCTGGTGCACCGCGATCCCGAAATCGTCGGCCTCGACCGGCTTGAGCAGGAACGAGCTGGCGCCCGCGTGCACCGCGGCGACCCGGCGCTCCAGGCTGTCGATGGACGACATGAAGGCCAGCGGCAAGGCCTCGCAGCCGGGCAGCTCGCGCAGGCGATCCGCCAGCGCCCCGGGATTGTCGCGGTCGGCGTCGATGAAGACGGCGTCGGGCGTCTCGGTGCGGGCGCACTGCAGCGCGCCCTCGTCGCTGCTGGCGGTCGAGATGTCGATGAGCAGCGTCAGGCCGAGGTCGGTGACCATGCGCTGCGTGACCGGGTCGGCGTCGACCACCAGCAGGTGCACGCTGCTGACGCCGGGGCGCGGGACGCCGAGGCTGGCGCTGGTCGCTCCCGGGGGCTCGGTCTGGTGCTCGAGCGCGGCCTGACGCCACGCGGTCCGTCTTGCGATGAGCGAGGTCCACGACATGTTCACCATCGATCTGGCCGGGGCCGGCCGTGCAGAGGTCGGGTGGGTGCCATGGCTATGCGCGGGCAAGGATGCCGGCCCGACCCCAGGCCGAGCCCGGGGGCGTGACGCGCCGATCTCACAGCGCACTGACGGGTTGGCTTCATGTGGCGATGCACTGCGACTTCCATGCCGCCACCCGCCACGACGCGGGGTTACCCGCGGGCGCTGCAATGCACCCCAGCCATGAAGACCGCGAACACGAGGCCTGGTCATGCGCCGTCTCACCCTGTGGCGCGATGCCCCAGCTGTCGCATGGCGCGACGCGTCCTGACCGGATCTTGCGTCATGTTCGTGTCAGGTCCTATCGCTCGACCCTTCAGTGCGTATAGTGAACTGCAGCCATCGCGCATGTCGGCCTCCAACCATGGTGTCACTGTCGACACGTGGCTTGCGCAGTTTGCGCGAGCCTCGTCGGGAGATCTGTTGCTGGTACTCGACGCCGCCCTGGGCGCGCTGTGGCGGCGCACGCGCAGCACCCTGGGCGAGATCACGATGACCGCCATCTTCGACCGCGTGCTGCACAACGCCAGCGAGCAGTTCGCGTTCTGCGGCCTGCTCGAGGTCGCCAGCGCCGACGGCGTGCGCACCCAGCGCCTGATCGACCATCCCGCGCCGCTCGAGGCCTCCGAGCTGCTGCGCGGCATGCGCCACCTGGTGGTCGAGTTCCTGACCGTGCTCGGCAACCTGACCGCCCAGATCCTGACTCCGGCGCTGCATGCCGCCCTGCTCGCCGTGTCGCTCCCTTCGGCGCCTTCTCGGTCAGCACCGTGAGGTCGGGTGGACGGCGTGACGGCGAGGGCGCCCGCGCATGAGCCCGGTCGGTCAACAGCGGCTGGAGCAGCTGTACGAGGTCAGCAAGCTCCTGACCTCGTTCGGCACCGCCGAGGGCGTCTTCGACGCCACCCTCGGGGTGGTCAGCCGCAGCCTGGCCCTGCGCAGCGCCATCCTCATCGAGCAGCTCGAGGACCACTGGCGCATGGTGGTGTGGCCCAGCGACGGCGATCGAGGGAGCGGCGCCTCGCGGGCCGCCGTCGCGCACCTGTCGACCTGGTTCGCCTACCTGGTGGGGGCCGCCTCGTCCGCCGCCCTGGCCGTCACCGAGACCCTCGGCAAGAGCACCTTGCCCGCAGCGCTGGAGGTCCGCTCGCCGCGGGCGCCGGGGCCCTACATCCTCATCCCGCTGGTGGTCAGGGGCAGCCAGATCTTCGGCGCCATCCAGGTCGAGGCGGTAGGCTTCTTCGACGAGGCCGACCTCGGCTTCATCAGCACCATCGCCAACCAGCTGGCGGTGGCGGTCGATCGCGATCGGTCGACGCGCCTGGAGGGCCGCCGCCGCCACGAGGCCGAGACGCTGACCCGGAAGTACGAGTCGCTGGTCGACAACCTCGATCACGTCTTCGTGTGGGAGGCCGACGCCGACACCCTGCAGCTGACCTTCCTGAGCGCGCGCGCCGAGTCCATGCTGGGGCGTTCGCGCCAGGACATTCTGCAGCAGGCCGACGACCTGCGCTTCGTCCACCCCGAGGATCGGTCGCTGCTGGCCAGGACCTTGCGCCGCGTCAGCGAGGGCGAGGGCGATCAGCGCTGCGAGCACCGCTGCCTGACCGGGGAGGGTCGCGTGCTGTGGCTGCACACCGGCGTCCACCTGGTGGACAGCGAGCCCGGACGGCGGCGCTTCCAGGGCGTCTCCATCGACATCACGGCCGAGAAGGAGGCCCAGGCCGAGCGGGCCTTCCTGCTCGAGGCCACCCGCGCCCTCGGCGCCACCCTCGACTATGGCAGCGCGCTCAAGAGCGTGGCCCGGCTGGCGGTGCCCCGGCTGGGCGACTTCTGTCTGTTCGACATGCTCGGGGTCGATGGTCAGCTCCGGCGCGAGGGCTGGGCCCACGTCGAGCCGGCCGGGCAGCGCGCCTTCGACCGCGCCTTCGCGGCGCCGGCGGGCGGCGGCGCCGCGCACACCGTGCCCGACTTCATGGCCGAGGCGCGCGCGGTGCTGCGCGTGCCGGTGGCGCAGGGCGGCCGGCAGCTCGGCGAGCTGACCTTCGCCTTCGTCAGCTCGGAGCGGCGCTACGGCGCACCCGAGCTGGCGCTGGCCGAGGAGCTGGCCCAGCGCGCCGCCTTCGCGCTGGAGAACGGGCGCCTCTACGAGGAGACCCGTCGCGCGGTGCAGGCCCGCGAGCAGGTGCTCGAGGTGGTGTCGCACGATCTGCGCAACCCGCTCAGCGTGGTCATGATGGCGACCAGCGCGCTGGTCTCGCGTGGCAACAGTCCCGAGGACCAGGCTGACCTCGGCACGAACGTGGCGCGCATCCACCGCGCCGGCGAGCGCATGCTGGCGCTGATCAACGATCTGCTCGATTTCGGCAGCATCGAGGCGGGACGGCTGGCCCTGCGGCCACGCCTGTGCGACCCCGCGCAGCTGCTGGCCGAGGCGGCCGCGACGTCGGCGGCGGCGGCGGGCAAACACATCGCCATCGTGGTCGCGCCGAGCACGACACCGCTGCCACAGGTGCACTGTGACCGCGATCGTATCCTGCAGGTCATCGCCAACCTGCTCGACAACGCGATCAAGCAGCCCTCGAAGAGCGGCGTCATCACCCTGGCGGCCGAGGTCCATGAGCACGAACTCTGGCTGTCGGTCGCCGACACCGGTCCCGGCCTCAGTCCGGCCGACCTGACCCGCATCTTCGAGCGCTACCAGCGCGGCGCCAGCGTCGGCTACAAGGGCACCGGCCTCGGTCTCAGCATCGCGTCCGGGATCATGCGCCAGCACCGCGGTCGGCTGTGGGCCGAGAGCGAACTCGGGCAGGGCGCGACCTTTCGGCTGGCGCTGCCGCTGCGCCGCAGCGAGGCCCCCCCGTCGTCACCGCAAGAGGAGCCTCACGGCGTGGTGTAGGCGGTCACGGTCCACGGCTCGGTCTCATGAGGCCTCCTTCAGTGCTTGCCGAATGCGGCCGCGAGCTGCAGCAGCAGCGCGGTGTGATCGCGGGGCGGCGCGGCGGCGTCGACGATGCCGCGCGGCGCGTTGGCGCCGATGCGCCAGAGCTGGAACTCGAGCTGCAGCCGCCAGCGCTGCCAGCGCCCGGCGTTGAGGCCCGAGGTGGCCTCCAGCACCAGGTCGTCGGTCAGCCGGGTGTCGGGGTCGACCCCGCCCACCAGGACGTAGGGCTCGAGGTAGGGCGCGCCCTCGACGGCGCCGCCGGCGCGCCAGGCGACCACGGCCCGGGCCTCGATGAAGAGGGCCTGCTCGCGCGTGGGGTCGGCCACCAGCCAGGACGAGCCCAGCATGGCCTCGCCCCACAGGCGCAGCCCGCGATGCTCCAGGGTGACATCGAGGGCGGAGGCCCAGGCGTGGCGCACCGGGGTCAGGAGCGCCGGGGTGCCCGCGCGCACCTGCGCCGAGGCGCCCAGCGGGCCCAGCGTCACGCGCGCGCTGCC
>Ga0154020_10002682_pt1 | contig 21679 bp, 19 predicted proteins | sample Klosneuvirus_201_FD_109709 | JGI IMG/M metagenome (GOLD analysis project Ga0154020, IMG submission 109709) | Active sludge microbial communities from wastewater, Klosterneuburg, Austria - Klosneuvirus_20160825_MG | ecosystem: Engineered > WWTP > Aerobic digester > Activated sludge | place... | reverse complement strand
GCGGCAGGACGACCGCGGCGTCAGGCAGCAGCACCACGGCGGTGTCAGGCGGCAGCACTACGGCGGCGTCAGGCGGCAGGACGACCGCGGCGTCAGGCGGCAGCACCACGGCGGCGTCGGGCAGCAGCACCACGGCGGCGTCCGGCGCCAGCACCACCGCGGCGTCCAGTGGCAGCACCACGGCGGCGTCGCCATCGACGACGAGCGTGGCGTCGCGGTCCAGCGCGCGGTCGTCTGCCAAGACCTGGCCGTCCGGCGGCTCCACCCGCGCATCGGCCTGGGCCGCGGCATCGGGCAGGTTGCCCGAACTTCCACACCCAGGCAGCCCCAGCAGCGCGAACAGCCCCGCGCATAGAATGCGTCCCACCGCAGCTCTTCTCGTCATCACCCCAGGAGGAGCTGCGACTTCTGTGCCCACGCAACGTTACCGCGCAGGGACACGCCAGGCGGCACATGCGTTGCACCGATGCGACAGCATGCTGACCCCAAAGCTCTCTCTGCCTCTGACCCTGGTCCTGGTCGCTGGCTGCAGCGGCGAAGGTCCAGTCACCAGCGTGCCCGACGATCTGTCCGATGACTCGCGCTGTCCCGCGATCTTCGCGCAGAACCTCGTCCCCGAGTACCACGTCACCATCTCGGACCCCGAGCTGGCCAAGCTGGATGGCGAATTCAAGAACCGGCCCATCACCGATCCCCCCGGCTTCGACCACAACCCCTACCATCCGATCGAGCTGCGCTATCAGGACATCGTGGTGCCCGACGCCATGATCCGCCTCAAGGGCCAGTCGTCATGGTTCGAGACCGTCGCGCTCGACGCCAACCCCAAGATGCAGTTCGTGATCTCGTTCAACGAGATCAATGACAAGGGCCGCTTCTACGGCGTGCGCAAGCTCGAGCTCGACATGCCGCGCAGCGACCACAGCTTCCTGCAGCAGCGCCTGGCGCTGTGGCAGTTCCGCAAGTCGGGCATCAACGCGCAGTGCGCAAATAGCGCGCGCCTCTTCCTGAACGGCAAGTATTACGGCCTGTACACCAACCTCGAACGCATGGACAAAGAGTTCCTGCAGCGCAGCTTCGGCGCCGATGACGAGGGCGACCTGTGGGAAGGCGGCCGCATCATCCAGACCAACGAGGAGACCTTCCACTGGACGCGCCTCGACATGTTCTGGCACCTCGGCAACCTGGCGCAGCTGTCCCTGATCGTGGACTTCGACCTCTCGGTGCGCATGTGGTCGGTCGACGCGATGATGGGCAACGCCGACGGCTACTACAACGGGCGCGCCAACTTCTTCCTCTACGACCACCCCACGCGCGGCTTCATGTGGCTGCCGCACGATCTCGACACCGCGTTCAACGCCACCTACCTGCCTCCCGACACCTCGCCGCTGTTCACCGATGCCCCCGGGCGCAACAAGCATGATCGCGAGCACTGGGCGCTGGTGATGGACGACGCCGCCTGGCTGGACCGCTATGTGGCGATGCTGACCGAGGCGCGCGCCAGCTTCGACGTCAAGGCCTTGCAGGCGCGCGTCGATGGCTGGTCGGCGCAGATCGCGGCCTCGGTGGTCGAGGATCCCCACTTCGTGGCTGGCTTCGAGGACCATCGCGCCGCCACCGCTGCGGTGCGCAGCTTCGTGGCGCGCCGGGCCGAGGCGGTGGACAGCTGGCTGGCGTGCCGCAACGGCGGAGGCCCCGACCTCGATCGCGACGGCTATTCGTCCTGCTACGACTGTGTCGACAACGATGCCACCGCCTTCCCCGGCGCCGCCGAGCTCTGCAACGGCCGAGACGACGACTGCGACGGGCGCACCGACGACGCCGAGGCACTCACATGTCAATGAGATTTGGACGACCGCACGAGGCCAGTCCGCCTCGCGGCATTCCACCTCAGGTGGCGCAATTTGCGACAGAGCTCGAGCCTGAGCCCAAGGCGCACCCGCGCGGCTCACCTGCGCAACCGCTGCGCGCTCTGGAGCCCGGCGGGACACGCGCCCGCGTGCTGCTGGTCGACGACGACCTCGAGCTCGCCGACGGCCTGGCCGACGCGCTGCGGGCGCGCGGCTTCGCGGTGACCTGGAAGCCCACGGCCGACGCCGCGCTGGCTGTACTCGACAGCGAGCCCTGGGACGTCCTGGTCACCGACATCAAGCTGGACGGCATGAGCGGCCTGGCGCTGTGCGAGCGCGTGGTGGCCAACCGACCGGACCTGCCGGTCATCCTGGTCACCGCCTTCGGTACCATGGAGACCGCGATCGCCGCGATCCGCACCGGCGCCTATGACTTCGTCACCAAGCCCTTCGAGGTCGACATGCTGGATCTGGCGCTGGGGCGGGCGGTGCGGCACCGCGCCCTGCGCGAGGAGGTCCGGCGCCTGCGCGACGTCGTGGGCAGCGCGCCCGGCATGCAGGGCATGGTCGGCAATAGCCCCGCCATCCGCGCCACCTTCGACGTCATCGACCGCGTCGCCGAGAACGACGTCCCGGTGCTCATCACCGGGGCCAGCGGCACCGGCAAGGAGCTGGTGGCGCAGGCGCTGCACGCCCGCGGGCGGCACAGCGCGGGGCCCTTCGTGGTGGTCAACTGCGCGGCCATCCCGGCCTCGCTGCTGGAGAGCGAGCTGTTCGGCCACGTGCGCGGCGCCTACACCGACGCGCGCATCACGCGGCGCGGCCTCCTGCTGGAGGCCCAGGGCGGCACCATCTTCCTCGACGAGATCGGCGAGCTGCCGCTGGCCATGCAGCCCAAGCTGCTGCGCGTGCTGCAGGAGCGCGTGGTGCGCCCCGTCGGAGCCAACCATGAGGAGCCCTTCGACGCGCGCCTGGTGACCGCGACCAACCGCGACCTCGAGGCCGATGTCGAGGCCGGGCGCTTCCGCGCCGACCTGTTCTACCGCATCAACGTGGTGCGCATCGACGTGCCGCCGCTGAGCGCGCGCGCCAACGACATCCTGCTCCTGGCCCAGCGCTTCATCACCCGGGTGGCGGCGCAGCTGCACCGGCCGGTGACCGGCCTGTCCAGCGCCGCGGCCGCCAAGCTGATGGCCTATCGCTGGCCAGGCAACGTGCGCGAGCTCGAGAACTGTATCGAGCGCGCGGTGGCGCTGGCCTCGCGCGAGGAGATCCTGGTCGACGATCTGCCCGAGAAGGTGCGCAGCTACCAGAGCAGCGAGGGCGCGCCCGCCGGCACCAGCGCCGCGGTCGAGCTCATCAGCATGGAGGAGGTCGAGCAGCGCCACATCTCGCGCGTGCTGGGGGCGGTCGGCGGCAGCAAGTCGGCCGCGGCCAGCATCCTCGGCCTCGATCGCAGCACGCTGTATCGCAAGCTGGCGCGCGCGGCCCAGGGACGCGACAGCGCGTCGGTCGAGGCCCCAGACGATGCACTCGCAGAGACCACCAAGGCGCTGCACTGAACGGGCCGCGTTGACCGAGGGTGCTGGTCAACGCGGCCCACGGCGTGCGGCGTGCCTCAGAGGGCGTGCGCGACGCTGCTCTGGCTCTGGCCCCAGCCCGCATCCCCCAGCAGTCCACAGTCCTCCGCAGCCTGCATCCCTGCGGTGAACTTCGAGAACCGGAGGCTCTCGGTGAGCGGCCCGAGCTGGCTGGCCAGCCACGCCGGCGCCGCGCCCCACAGCTTGACCTCGAGCACACAAGGCGGACCGGCGGCGAACACCCGGGGCGGCTCGCTGCTCTGGATCGGCGTGCCCACCGGGATCGGCGCGCAGAAGCGGATCGACTGATCGAGCGTGACGCGCAGCCCGGCACCATCGTCGCCCAGGGCGCGGCGCTGATACCAGGTCGTCACCACCGGCGCCAGCGGGGCATCGGACAGCTTGGCGAGCTGCGCCGCCACATCGGCCGCGCACAACGGCACCCGCATCTTGACGCGCTCACCGCGGGTGCTCTGCTTGAGCTCCAGGTAGCACACGGCGCACAGCTCGGGCACGCCACCGGGGCGCGCCATCACGGCATATTCGCGCACCCGCAGGCGACGCGCGACGGCGCCGCGGCAGGAGCGGTAGTACTCCAGATCAGGCGTGTCGAAGTAGCCGGTGCGCACGAAGGTGAATGGTCGCGCGGCATCCTGCGGCTGGGCCGGCAGGTGTCGCGAGGCCACCGCCCAGAAGGCCTGCGCGACGGTGGGCTCGAGGAGGAACTTGCGCTCGCGCTGGCGGGGAGGACTGAGACCACCGTCGAGGTCGATCATGGAGTCGGGCATGCCCAGCTCGATTGCAGGGGCCATGCCGGTGTTGCTGGCGCCGGGATCGGCGGAGCGTCGCAGCGGGCATGCCGAGGCGGCGCGATCAGCGACGCCGAGGTAGCGCGGCGATGTTTCAGATTGCGACGGTGAGGCATCTTGCGACGCGGCGAAGCGCGACCCGGGACGCCCGCCGGGGTATGAATCAGCGCAGCCAGCCGCGGCACGGCGATTGAATCGCTGCCGTGTTGTGACCACCACCGCCCTTCGCTGGACCTCGCACGAATCAGCCCCCCAGGTGCCCGGGCAGTCGGCGGCGCTTCAGTGCCTGGCACGCGAGCTCGCGATCATCGCGCGCAACGACGACGCGGTGCTCATCACCGGCGGGGCCAGCTCCGACCGCGAGCTGGTGGCGCACGCCATCCATGCCGCCAGCGCCCGCCGCCAGCAGCCCTTGATCATCGTCAACTGCGCCGCGCTGTCCGAGTCGACGCTCCACGCCGAGCTGTTCGGGCACGGCGGCACGCTGGTGCTGGACGCCATCGACGAGCTGCCGCTGGGGGCCCAGGCCAGGGTGCTGGGCGTGCTGCAGGACGGCAGCGTGGCGCGGCCGGGCTGCAGCCTGCGCGTCGAGCTCGACGTCCGCGTGCTCGCGACCAGCCGGCGCGGGCTCGAGCAGCTGGTGGCCGAGGGCCGCTTCCGCGACGCCCTGCTCCGTCGCATCAAGCTGTCTCACGTCGAGGTGCCGCCGCTGCCCGAGCACGCGTTCGAGGACGCCATTCGCCACCACGAGGTGCTGCCGCTGACCTCGGCGCTGCAGGAGTTCGAGCACGACTACCTGCTGCAGGCGCTGCAGCGCAGCGACGGCAACCGGTCGCGCGCGGCCAGCATGCTGGGCATCTCGCGCAAGGCGCTGTGGGCCAAGCTGCGGCGCTACCACGCACAGAGGACGCCGCAACTGGCGCTGGTGCCACGATGATCGTGCGCAGACCCTTCATCATCGCGATCGCGCTGCTGCTGCTGGCCGGCCTGGCCGGCCCGGCCTCGGCGCGGACCCGCAACAAGCCCTACGACGGCTTCCAGCAGCTGCTCGACGACGAGGGCCGGCTGGCGCTGTCGAGCGGCGACTATGCCCGCGCCGAGTTCATGTTCGCGCGCCTCATCGAGCTCGACAGCGAGGACTGCGCGGCCCTGCGCGAGGGTGGCCGCAGCGCGCTGGCGCTGGGTCACGTGGACTGGGCCGAGCACTGGCTGGCGCGCGCCGACGCGCTGCAAGGCGCCGAGCCCGATCCCGAGCTGCACTTCCTGCGCGGCGAGACGCTGAGCGCGCTGGGCCGCCACCGCGACGCCGCCCGGCTGCGCGCCCGCGCCGAGCAGGAGATCCTGGCCGCGCAGCCCAGCCTGATGACCGACCTGTGGCTGGCGCGGATCTACGCCCAGCGCCACGACATGGCGCGCGCCGAGGCGGTGTACCGGACCCGGCTGCCCAGCGACACCCGCACGGCGCAGTACGCCGACATCATGCTGTCCATCGTCGAGGCGCACATCCTGGCGGCGGACTGGACCGGCGCCGAGGAGCTGGTGCGCGAGCTCCTGGCGCGGCAGCCGGGCCATGTACGCGCCCGCGACGTGCTGGCCTGGGTGCTGGAGGCGCGCGGCAAGCTCGACGAGGAGCTGCGCCTGCGTGGCACCCTGGTGGTCGAGACCCGCGACGCACCCAGCGGTGACCGCACCCTGGGCTACGCGCGCGCCCTGGAGCGCGCGCACGACGACTTCGCCGCGCTGGACCACTACCTGGGTGCGAAGTCGCTGGGCCAGCCGGTGGCGACCGACCTGGTCCGCCTGAAGAGTCGCCTGGCTCTCGAGCTCGCCGGTGTGGTCGGCGTGCACGAGGATCCGTCGGGCTCGGCGCGCGCCTTCAACGTGGGCGCCACCATGCCGCTGGGCCCGCGCGAGCGCCTGGTGATCTCGGCCTCGCACGAGATCGCCGCCGGCAACCGCCTCAGCACCGGCACCACCAGCGAGGTCTCGACCAGCAGCGTGAACGCGACCGCGGTGGTCACCAGCCGCGACGGGCTGGCGTCCGCGCTGGGCGTCAGCTTCCACGAGCGCGGCCTCGACGCCGCGCGCGGGCCGGGCGCCCTGCTGGCCCTGCGCACGGCGCCGGGGCGCCGCCTGCAGCTGATGGCGGGCACCGAGCTCGGCATGCCCTGGCGCGAGTCGGCCAGCACCATCCGCGAGGGCGGCATGGTCCACGCCGCGCACGTCGAGCTTCATGGCGCGGCCATCAAGGACCAGCTGATCTTCAGCCTGGGCGGGCTGGCGCGCCAGTTCACCCTGGTCGACTCCGAGGACACCCCGGTGCAGCTGTTCGCCTCGGCCGGGGTCGACTGGGTGGTGAGCCCGCGGGCGCGGCGCACGCTGCGCGGCGAGATCTTCGACGACAGCATGCTGTGGCCGACCAGCTTCGCCAGCGCGCTGGTGCTGTCGTACCGGCACTACGAGCTGAGCTCCGACGATCCCTTCGGCGCGCGCATGATCCTGGTCGAGCGCAGCCGCAGCGAGGAGGTCTCGGCGCTGCTCCGCCACGTGCCTGGCAGCGGTGACCAGCCCGGGGCGGTGGGCCTCGAGCTGCGCGGCGGCATCGGCTTCGACTCGGCGCGCGACATCGCGCTGTGGCGCGCCGGGGCAGGTCTCCTGCTCTCGACCAGCCCGCGCAGCCGCTTCTCGGCGTCCTACGACTTCGCGGAAGAGAGTGGCAACGGCCTCACCGGACAACGTCACAGCGGATGGGTCACCCTCCATGTCGACCTCTAACATCGCATCGAACCTGGGCTGTGGCGCCGTGGCGCAGCCGCGCGGCGCGACCAGTGCCCGCAGCGGGACCATCGTCGGCGACAAGCTCCTGGCGCCCCCGGCCAGCCCGCGCGGGGCAGACGCCCAGGCGGCAGGCTGGCTGATGACCGCCGAGGCCGCCGCGGCCACGGCACTCACCGTCGCCATCGCGGCGCTGTGGTCGCCGGGTGACGTCTGGCTGGTGCAGACCGGATTTCACCCGGTGTGGCTCGCCGTCCTGGTGCTGGCGGCGGCCTACGGCGCGCGCGGCCTGTTCGTGTCCCTCACCCTGTCGGTGGCCTTGCTGGCGGTGGTCAGCCTGACCCGGAGCGGCGGGCTGACCGGCCTGTGGCTGCGCGCGGAGCACGGCGCCGATCTGACGCCCCTGGCGGCGTCGGTGCTGGTGGCCTGGATCGCGATGCTGCACCAGGGACGTCGGGCCGCGGCGTGCCTCGCGCTGACCAGCGCCAGCGCGCGCCAGGCAGCCGCGGAGTCCACCACCGAGGCCCTGCGCGAGAGCCTGGCGGCGCTGCGCGCCCGCCACGATCGCCTCGACCTGTCGCTGTCCATGTGGCGCGACCTCGCCGCGCGCCTGGAGCAAGGCGACCCTGGCGAGGCGGCGCGCGCGGCGCTCGAGCTGTGCGCGCTCCGCTCGGGGGCCAGCGCCGGCGTGGTGCAGCGCTGGGACGGTGTCAGCCTGCGCACCCTGGCCGGCCGCGGTCAGGGTTCGCCCGCCCAGCCGCGCCCACGCGACATCTGCACCGACCGCACCGCCGCCGCGGCGGTGGCCAGCCAGCGCGCGGTGACCGTGCTGGAGGTCGGCGCCGAGGCCGAGCTCAGCGACAGCGACGTCGCGGTGCCCATCATGGGCAGCGCACCGGGCAGCGTGCTCGGGGTCATCTCGCTGCGCGGCGTCTCGCCGAGCCGGCTGCGCGCGACCGACCTGCGCGACTTCACCATCATCGCGCAGTGGCTGGCGCCCACGCTGGCGGCCTCGGCGCGGGTCGAGCGCACGGCGCGCAACCTCGGGCTGGCGGTGTCGCCATGAGCGCCGTGGCCACCCAGCCCAGCGCCGCCCCGCGCGCCGACGTGACCCTGATCCTGGAGGGCACCTACCCCTACGTCGCCGGCGGGGTGTCGTCCTGGGTGCACCAGATCCTGGGCGCGTCGGCGCAGCGCGACTTCGCCTTGCTGCACATCGGCCCCCACCCCGAGGCCTACGCCAAGCCGCTGTATCAAATCCCGGGCAACGTGAGCTCGATGACCGAGGTGTACTGCCGCGGCAGCGAGCAGCTGCCCCACCGTGTCCTCAGCTCCGAGCGCCCGCGCGCGCCGTCGCACCCGTCACGCACGCTGCAGGCGTTCCGCCGCCTGCACGTCTCCGACGAGGTCGATGACCAGCTGCTCGCCGACCTGGCCGCCAACGATCTGTCGGTCGCCGAGTTCCTGCACGGCGACGCCACCTTCGACCTGCTGCGCGACGAGCTCTACCAGCGCCTCAGCCCGGACGCCCCCTTCATGGACTTCTTCTGGCACTTCCGCGCCATGCACATGCCGCTGCTGCGCCTGCTGGCCGCGCCATGCCCACCCGCGGCGGTCTACCACGCCGTGTCGACCGGCTATGCCGGCCTGATCGGCGCGGTGGCCAGCTATCGCGATGGTCGCCCGCTGATCATCACCGAGCACGGCCTGTACGCCCGCGAGCGCGAGATGGAGCTGGCGCGCGCGACCTGGATCCACGACGTCGACATCGGCTCCAGCTGGGGTCGCCCGTCGCCGCTGCGCCACTTCTGGGCGCACTACTTCCACATGCTGTCGCGCATCGCCTACCACCGCGCCACGCGCCTGCTGACGCTCAGCGAGGCCAACCGCGCCAAGCAGCTGGCCGACGGCGCCGACCCGGCCAAGACCGCGGTGGTCCCCAACGGGGTCGACCAGTCGGTGTGGGCGGCGACGCCGCACAGCGCCAGCACGGGCCGGCGCCCGCGCATCGGCTTCGTCGGGCGCGTGGTCCCCATCAAGGACGTGCTGACGCTGATCCGCGCCTGCGGGCTGGCCTGCGCGCAGACCGACCTCGAGCTGTGGATCGTGGGCCCCGAGAACGAGGACCCGACCTACGCCGCGCGCTGTCATGCCCTGGTCGACAGCCTGTCGCTCGGCGACCACATCAAGTTCCTGGGCCCGCGCAGCGTGGCCGAGATCTACCCCCAGCTCGACGCCCTGGTGCTGACCAGCCTGAGCGAGGGCCAGCCCCTGGTCATGCTGGAGGCCTACGCGGCCGGAGTGCCGGTCATCGCCACCGACGTCGGCGCCTGCCGCGAGCTCATCGAGGGCGGTGACCCCGCCGACCACGCCCTGGGCCCGAGCGGGATCGTGACCCGCGTCGCCAGCCCGAACGAGACCGCCGCCGCCATGGTGCAGCTGGCCAGCCACCCCGAGCTGCGTGCGACCATGGGCCGCGCGGGCACGGCGCGGGTGTCCGCGCGCTACCAGCTGCGCCAGGTGGTCGCCAGCTACGCGTCCCTGTATGACGCGATGGTGATGTCATAGCGGGCATCGGCTGGAGGCTGGAGCGGCTGCTCGAGCGTGACTCGCTGGGGTCCGCGGTGAGCGCCTTCCTGACCGGCGCCGCCGTGACCTCGGGGCCCTGGCTCCTGACCACGCTGGTGCTGGTCCTGATGCGCATCAGCGCGGGCGTCGCCGACATCTCGGGTGCCAGCGCGGTGATCACGGTGGTCTTCGCGGTGGTCATCGTGCTGAGCGCCCCGATCGACATCGTGCTGTCGCGCTTTGCCGCGGACCGCGTGTACGCCAGGCGGCGCGACCGCATCGCGGCGCCGCTCAGGCTGGTGCTGGCGGCGTGCCTGCCGGCGTTCACGCTGGTCGGTGCGCTGGCCATGGTGCTGCTGGGCGCGACGCTCGAGCTGGGCCTCCCGGGCGCGCTGCTGGCGGGGGTGATCGGGGCGCAGTGGCTGCTGCTGTCGGCGGCAGGCGGCCTGAGCTCGCCGGGCATCATCCTGCGCGCCTTCGCCATCGGCGCACCGGTCAGCGTGCTGGGCGCCCACCTGCTGTCGCGCTTCACCACGCTGGGGGCGGTCGGCTACCTGTACGGCTTCGGCGCCGGGCAGGTCGCCACCCTGGCGCTGCTGCTGTGGGGCACCTTCCGCGCGCTGCCCCCCGAGGAGGACGAGAGCGCGCGCATCCTGCCCGCGTTCCGCGAGTACTGGCTGCTGGCGGCCGCGGCGCTGGCCTTCCATGCCGGCATCTGGGTCGACAAGCTGGTGGTGATGGCGCTGGGCGGCGCCCAGCTGGCGGCGACCTATGCGGCGACCGCGGCGGTGGCCTGGCTGTCGGTCATCCCGGCCTGCGCCTACCTGTTCGTCAAGGTCGAGACCGGCTTCTCGCGCCGCTTCCGCAGCTTCTACGCCGCGCTGCACACCGGCGCGTCGCTGCCCGATCTGGAGCGCATGGCGCGCGAGCTGGGCACCGAGGTCGGTCGCGTCCTGCGCGGCACCGGGGCGGTGCAGGCCTGCGTGACCTTGGGCAGCCTGCTGGCGGCGCCGCTGGTGGTCGAGGCGCTCGGGCTGTCGGCCGGCGACCCCACCACGCTGCGCTGGCTGCTGCTGGGCGCCGCGCTGCAGGTGCTGGCGCTGTCGGCGACGCTGCTGCTCTACTACTTCGACTTCCGCTTCGAGTCCTTCCTGGCGGCGGTCGTGCAGCTCGGCGCCAACGGCCTGTTGACGCTGCTCCTGGGGGCGCCGTCGCGCAGCCTGGGTGCCGGCTACAGCATCGCCTGCGCGCTGTCGGCCACCCTGGCCATCGGCCTGCTGCACCGACGCATGACGGCCCTCCTGCTGCGCACCTTCCAGTCCCAGCCCTACGCCTCAGAGACCTGAGCACCTGTCCCCTGAGCCATCAGGTCGAAGCGCCGCGCCGCGAAGGCGACGTCGTCGTGCAGCTGGCGCAGCGCCGGGCTGGGCTCGCCGCCGAGCCGCTCGGCCAGGCGCGCCATGGTCTCCAGCGCGGCCCGCGGCTGTCCCGCGGCCAGCTCGAGCCGGGCCCTGCGCTCCTCGACGTCGAGCCAGCGCGCCGGCTCCAGCGCGAGCGCCTGCTGATAGAAGCCGAGCGCCTGTGCCGCCAGGGCGGGCACGGCGGCCGGGTCGGCAAGGCCAGTGAAGACCCCCGACGCAGCCGCCTCGGCCGCCGCCATGAAGCGCCCGAACGATGGAGCGGTCTCGAGCGCCTCGCAGGCAGCGAGGAGCTGCCCTTCGCGACGCAGATCGAGCTCTTCCAGCGTGAGAGCGGCGTCGAGCACGACCTCGGAAGGGCCATGGTCGACCGTCCACCGGAGCAGCGACACCGCCGCCGCGTCTCCCGTGCTCGACAGTGCGACCAGACCCGCCAGGCGCTCGGACGGATCCGCAGAGAGCAGCCGTTCCAGCACGGGCGGCAGGTCACCGAGATGACGCGCCTCGGCGGCCGACATGCGATGTGGCTCCGCCTCCCAGCTGTCGGCGTCGGCGGGACCGCCGACCCCCTTGACCTTGCGCACCAGCAGCGCCAGCAGCGGCCCGGCCACCGGTACCAGGCCGACCAGGGCCGCCTGCAGCAGGCGCTTGCTGCGTGGCACGCCACGCCCTCCGACGCGTGCCATCAGGACCCCGAGCGGCAGCTGCGCCCCCAGCACGACCCCGAGCCACATCATGACATCACCCTGGATGGCCCGACCGCGTGGTTCCCGGCGCGTTGTCTGTGCATACCCGAGGTGTACGCAACCAGCGGGCCAGCGCGGTGCTACCCGCGGGTGACAGTGCGCCGATCAGGGCAACTGCACGAAATCCCGGGCGCTGCTGTCCACCACGCCGGGCGCGGTGGCATCGATGCGCACCTCCGCCAGCACGTTGTCGCCGGTCGCGGGCACCCAGACGCCGGCGTTGGCGAGCTGGATGGCCTGACGCGGATCGCTCTCCAGCGTGGGCGCGGCATCGGGCAGCCACAGCGCGAGCTGGTAGGTGCCTGGCGCCAGCCCGGCCGGCACGCGCAGGCGCGCGGCCAGCGTGGTCCGCTCGCCGGCGGCCCAGCGCCGCACGTCGACCCCGGCCAGCGTCGCGACCAGCCGGGTGCTGCCGCTGGACAGCACGACCTTGACCGGGCGCGCGTTGAAGGGCGACGCAAAGCCGTGGTTGAAGATGTCGGCCTCGAAGGCCAGCTCGCCGCCGGGGGCGACCAGGGGCCGGCTGGCGACACGCTCGAGCGCGAAGCGATAGCCCAGGCGCTTCTGCACGGTCTCCATGCAGCCCTGCGAGGCCCAGCTGCTGAGGACGCTCTGGTGGTACTGCTGGTTCAGGTACGACCAGTGATTCTGCGACATCTCGGCCAGCGCGGCGGGGCAGTCGGTGCGCGGCGAGTACACCGCGCAGGTCTCGCCGCCGATCGCGGTGAAGCGCCCATCCGCGGCCACATAGGCCTCCCAGGTCGACACCGGACTGGCGTAGGTGCCGTAGTCGCTGCTGCTGGCGAGGAAGCAGTCGTTGTGGTGGCCGACCCGCGCGCGCTCGCTGCTGGTGAAGGCCTCGGCCGTGGTCAGCGCGCCGCCAGGGAAGATCCCGGCCTTGTGCATCGGCGTGCGCACCTGGACCTGACGCGACGCCGGCAGCGCGGCCAGGATGGCCTTCAGGATGATGCCGCGGTCGCTGTCGTTGTCGAGCCCGTTGGTCGAGCTGTGCCACTCGCCCCAGGCGCCGATGAAGCCGGCCTGCATCACCGCGATGACGTCGGCGTTCTTCTGCAGGATCGGGCGCAGCTGCTCGATGTGGCCGAGGATGCGAGCGCGCGAGGCGTCGGCCGACATCGAGGTGTTGTACATGAAGCGCAGCACGATCTTGAAGCCCGCGCCGCGCGCGGCGGCAAAGCCGTTGTCGATCGACGTCAGCAGTGAGGCCGGCAACGCGGCGTCACGATAGGCGTCGAGCACGACCTCGCCGATGGCCAGGGTGTGGCCGCCGCTGCGCACGTTGTTCGCGCTGCTGGTGCTGGCGCCGACCAGGTTGTAGCCCACATAGAAGCCGCGCTCGGGGTTGTCGATGACGGCGGTCGACTCGGTGAAGCTGCGCGTGACCAGGGCCACGCCGGGGTTGCCCGAGGGCGACGGGGACGGCGACGGGGACGGCGACGGCATGCCAGGCGTGCTGGGGCGCAAAGCCACATCGTCGCGACCTGCGACGGCCACATGATCGAGCACGACCGGGCCTTGCCCTGGCTCGTCTTCCCCTCCAGGGGGGATCTCGCCGTTCACGCAACCGATGTGGGCAGATGTGGCCATTGTCAGGAAAATCACCCATGCATTCAGGCTTTTGCGCTGTGGTTGGACCATGGCAGGGCAGTGTGAAAGCGAAGCTTTGGCACGCAAGAGGTTTTCCACGGTGGGCAGATGATTACAGCGCCGCTGATGGTTCCCTGCGCCTGCGTTCCGTGAGCCCTGGCCCATTCCGCGCGCAATCGGTGCCGCAGAGCCCTTCGCCTGCGCTGGAAAGCATGTTGCAAAGAGTCGCATCATGACCGTCTCTCAGCGCCGCGGTTTGTTCGTCGTCTTCGAAGGCATCGATGGCAGCGGCAAGACCACGCTGTGCCATCGGGTCGCGACCGAGCTGCGGCAGCATGGCCTCACCATCACGCAAGTGCGCGAGCAGGGTCGCTACAGCTCGGCGGTGACGCAGTCGATTCGCGAGCTCGGGCGCGATCAGAGGAACCTCGAGATGACCGCGAGCACCGAGCTGCTGCTGCTGCTCGCGCGTGAGGTGCAGCTGTTCGAGGAGGCCACGCGCCCCGCGCTCGAGCACAGCGACCTGGTGCTGGCGGATCGCTTCGTCTACACCGCCGCGGTGATGGCCGAGCACGGCCGCGGGCTGCCCGACCAGCGCGTGCGCAGCATCATCCACGCCGTCACCGGTGATCTCGAGCCCGACCTGGTGGTGCTGGTCGATGTCGATCCGCAGCTGGCGCGGGCGCGCCGCAAGGTCGCCAAGCTGCTCGGCGCGGACAACCAGCCGTCGTCGCGCAAGGGGCTCGCCGGCGCAGGCCTGCAGCACCGCGTGCGCGACGGCTACCACGCGCTGGCCGAGCGTGATCCCGAGCGCTGGGTCGTGGTCGACAACTCCGAGGCCTCGCTGGCGCTGATGCAGAGCGCCATCGTCGCGGGCCTGCTGGCCGCGCACCGCGACGGCCTGGCCGAGGGCCGCCGCCTGCTCGCCGAGCGCCTGAACCCCGGCGTGCTCGGCGCCCGCCGCCCCAGCGCCCGCGCGCGCAGCCTGGAGGAGGCGGGCCAGCACTTCCTCGACTGGATCGATCGCCGCATGGTCAGCGAGCCCGATCTGGCCGCCTACCACCTGGCCGGCCTGAGCGGCCCGGGCATCGACCAGCGTCGCGTGGCGCTGACCACGCGCAGCCCCGCCGTGATCGCCCACGGGCTGCGCGGCCTCGCCGACGCGCTGGCCTGGCGACTGCGCGACGCGCTCGCCGAGGTCGCCCCCGCCGAGGTCGCGAGCTCGCTGCTCGAGCTACCCGCGGACGACGCCGACGCGATGGCGATGCGACGCCGGCTGGCCGCGCAGGCACCCGCCGCGGTGGCGCTGTCGCTGCTGCACTGTGATGACGCCAGCGCCTGGACCTTGCGCGGACAGCTGCATGACGGCGCCCCGCTGGAGGTGCTGGCCTCACTGGGCGGCCTGTCGTCAGCGCGCGCCTGGAGCTGGCGCGAGCGCTTCCTCATGGAGCGCGGCGGCGAGCCCGCCCTGGCCAGCTACCCGATCGCGGACGCCATGTGCCGGTCGCTGACCGGCCTCGACGAGCCGCGCGCCTTCGCCCTGCGCGAGCGCGCCAGCGCGGTCGCCCCGGTCAGCGCCATCGCCTCGCTGACCGGCTCCGGCAGCGACGCCGCCCACGCCTGGCGCACGCGCTACCTCCTGCGCGCGCCGCGCCCGGTCCTGAAGTCCCTGGTCGGCCTCGACGACGAGTTCTCGTGGACCCTGCGCGAGCAGTCTGCCGAGGCCTGCAAGGAGGCCATCGGCTCGCTGGCCGGGATGGACGCCGCGCAGGCCTGGCAGCTGCGCGACCGCCACCGTGATCGGTGGCCGTCCGCGGTGGCGGCCAGCCTGGGGCCGACGCTGGCGCACACCCCGCCGGGCGCCGAGCTGCTGGGCTATCTGCTGAGACAGCACCCCAGCGTCTCGGTGTGGCGCTCGGCCGCGGCGGTGCTGCCAGCGCACGCAGCACGACTCCACGACGACACCAGGCGGGTCGCGGCGGCGTTCGCCGAGTGACACGCGAAGGAGCAGCCCATGAAGACCCTCTGGATCTCGACCCTGGCCATCCTGGCCGCCTCCTGCGGCACCGAGCAGCCCGCCGTCCCGGGTTTCGACAGCGGCACCGAGGTCGACGCTGACACCTCCGGCCCGCCGCGCTACCTGCCGCTGGCGGTCGGCGCGACCTGGACCTACCACGAGACCGACGTCGTCACCGGCGAGACCGGCGACCGCACCACCACGGTCGAGGCCTACGAGGACGTCGGTCCCAGCCACCCCGGCGCGAGGTCGTTCCGCGTCCGCGTCGAGAAGCTCGACGCCACCACCGTGTACTGGGAGGGCCACCAGGGCGACCTCACGGTGCGCTACCGCAGCGACGACTACGCGCTCGACGGCCACCTGGTCGACCGCGCCATCAATGCGCCGCGCCGCATGAAGCTCGACGAGAGCGCCGAGCACCTGGTGCAGGGCGCGAGCTACGTGCTGACCTGGCTCGAGACCACCATCGACATCACCGGGACCTCGAGCAGCGAGCCCAGGACCGAGCGCTGGGACGTCATCTCCACCAGCGAGCGCGTCACCGTGCCGGCGGGCAGCTTCGACGACGCCCTGCACATCCGGCGCACCAACACCGAGAGCAGTCGACAGAAGTACAAGGAGTACTGGTACGTGCGCGGCATCGGCAAGGTCAAGGAGCTCGGCGGTGGACAGACCGAGGAGCTCATCGCCTACACCACGCCGGGCAAGCCCTGACGGAAGGAGGCCACCATGAGGATCCCATCTCTCCACACCCTGACGCGCTGGTTCATGATCGGCGTGGCCGTGGTCGCGCTGGCACCCGCCCTGGGCCAGGCCCAGGACACCCCGCCCAAGCCCGAGGTCTTCGTGCGCAGCAAGCTGCCCGGCGCGGCCGAGAAGGCCGCGGTGCCGCTGCTGCCCGAGCCGGTCAGACCGCCGGCGGCCAGGCCCAAGGCCCGGCCGGCGCGCACCAGCTTCACCGCCGCCGAGATCAAGCGCATGCAGCAGCACCTCATCAAGGTCGGCTACTTCATGGGTCGCGCGCGCAGCACCTGGAGCAGCAAGGCGCGCCGCGCCCTGCGTGAGTGGCAGCGCGCGCAGGGCTTCGACGCCACCGGCGTCCTCACCGAGGCGCAGCTGGCCTTCGCCAGCGAGTGAGACGCGCCCCGCTCAGGCCTTCTTCGGGGGCACCACCAGCACCGGGATGGTTGCGTGGCGCACCACGTGCTCGGCCACCGAGCCCAGCACCAGCCGCTTGATGCCGGTGCGTCCGTGGGTGCCGATGACCACGGCGTCGGCCTTCTGCTTGCTGGCGTAGTCGAGCACCGCGTGATGGATGTCGTAGGCCACGATGACGTCGCCGGTGACCCGCTCGACTCCGGCGTCCAGCGCCGCCTGGCGCCAGCGCTCGAGCTCCTTGCCGAGGTCGCTCTCGAGCTGGGTCAGCAGATCCGCGGGCGGAAAGATGGGCTCGGCCATGGCACCGCCCACCGGGGGCTTGAGCACGTGGACCAGCGCCAGCTGGGCGCCGTTCTGACACGCCAAGGTGATGGCGCTATCGAGGGCCACCCGGGCGCAGTCGGAGAAGTCGACCGCACAAACGATCTTCTGCCAGGTTGTCTGGGCCATGGCGAACCTCCTGCCCCCCACTGACAGCAGATCGCGTGCCAGCTCGCGGCCGCTCTGCAAGCCAGCGGCGACGCAGCCCGTGCGCGAACACCTGGTCAACCCGCAAGGTTTGCGCGCGATTTTCGGGTCGAGCCAGCTCCTCGGCTGGCACGCCTGATGCTCCTCGTCACCACATGCGCGAACAAAAGGTCGTGGTGGGTATCGATTTCTCGCCGTGCTCGATGGTGGCCCTGGACGCCGCCATCCTGCAGGCGGGGGACGGTGAGCTGCACGCGCTGTGCGTGCTGGACAGCCACGGGCACCTGCCCGCGCCCCGCGCGGTCAGCAAGGACCCGGCGCTGTCGGCCTCGGAGGCCAGCGACACCCTGAGTCAGCTGGTGGCCAAGCGGCTGGAGGAGGTGGCCCGCGAAGCGGGCAAGCTACGCGCCTTCGTGCATGTGCGCACCGGCTCGCCGGCGCGCGAGCTGGCCGAGCTGGCGATCGATGTCGGCGCCGACATGCTGGTGGTCGGCACCCACGGGCGACGTGGCCTCGATCGGCTGTGGTCGGGCTCGGTGGCCGAGCGCGTGCTGCGCGTGGCGCCCTGCCCCGTGCTGGTGGCGACCACGCCGCTGGCGCAGCGCGAGGCCACGCCAGAGCCAGAGCCGGAGCCGCCCTGTGACGACTGCAAGCAGGAGCGCCTGTCGTCGCGCGGCGAGCAGTGGTGGTGCCAGGCCCATCGCGGCCACGCCCACGCCGACCACGGCTACTCGCGCCACCTCGACTACAAGCGCACCACGCAGCCGCTGTGGTGAGCCGCGCGTAGCCGCAGCCGCCAGCTCAGCGCGGCGCGCGGCCCGGCAGCCAGATGGTGAAGCGCGCGCCCTGACCGGGCGCTGTGACCAGATCGACCCGCCCGGCGGCGCGCTGCACCAGAGCGTAGACCATGGCCAGCCCGAGGCCAGTGCCCTTCTGGCCCTTGGTGGTGAAGAACGGCTCGAACACGCGCTGCTCGACCTCGGGTGACATCCCGGGCCCGTCGTCGGCGATCTCGATGCAGGCACCGCCGTCGCGGCTGCTGGTGCTGAGCCGGATGGTGCCGCGCTCGCCCACCGCGTCGATGGCGTTGACCACCAGGTTGACCACCGCAGTCTCCAGCTCCGGACCATGGATGACGGCGGGCGGCGGCTGGCCCAGCGTGGTCACCAGCTCGATGTCGGGGCGCTCCTCGAGCTGTGACCGCACCAGGTTGGCGACGCGCTGCACCACGGCGTCGACGTCGATGGCCTCGACCTGGCGCTCGGGCTCCTGGCGACCGAAGGTGCGCAGCCGGTCGACCACGCCGAGGCCGGTGCGCAGCGCCTCCTCCATGTCAGTCAGCACCTCGGGCGCGCGCGCGGGATCGCGCGCCAGGCGCCGCCGCAGCAGCTGCACCTGCAGGCCCAGTGGGTTCAGGATGTTCTTGAGGTCGTGCGCGATCCCGGCCGCCATCTGGCCCAGGGCGCGCAGCTTCTCCGACCGCGCCAGCGCCTCGCGCGAGACGCGCAGCTCGGCGTTGGAGCGCTCCAGCTCGGCCAGCTGCTCGGCCTTGTTGACCGCGACCGCGGCCAGATCGGCCAGCGTCTCGGCCAGCTGGCGCGCGTCGTCGTCCAGCGGCTCGGGCGCCTGGGTCAGCAGCACCAGCACGCCATAGAGATCGCCGCCCGAGACCATGAGCACGGTCTGCGCGTGGGTGAAGCGGCCCGGCGCCGCGGCCAGCATGCGCGGCCCCAGCGCGGAGTCGATCTCGTCGGGCTCGCAGTGGAAGGTCGTCAGCTCGGTGGGCAGGCCGTGGCCGGCCGCCAGGGCCAGCTGGCCCTGCGCGGTGACCTGCAGCACCGCCGCCGCGGGCAGCTGGAACAGCTGGCACGCGGTGTCGACCAGGATGGGCAGGATGGCGGCGGCGCTGCGCGCCTCCGACGCGAGCCGGCTGAACTGCAGCAGCGCTTTCAGCGGGGTCTCGGCCAAGGCCACGCGATTCTATCCAGAGGCGCTGATCGGCGTGATAAGAATCGCGCACAAGGGAGGCCGGGAAGATGGCTGTCGACTACATGTCGATCCTCAAGCTCGACGAGCGCGAGCTCATGCAGCGGCGGGCGTTCTTCGAGATCACCGAGGAGGATCTGACCCGCGTCGGGAACCTGCGCGACTTCGCCGCACGTCATGGCGACGCCATCGTGGACGAGCTGTACCAGCTCATCCTGGGCCACAGTGACAGCCGCGCGTTCTTCGCCGACGAGACCATGGTGCGTCGGGTCAAGAACATGCAGAAGCAGTACTTCCTCGGCCTGTTTGCCGGCAACTGCGACCTGCGCTACGTGCAGGACCGCCTGCGCGTCGGCGCCTCGCACGAGCGCATCGGCCTGGAGCCCAAGTGGTACCTGGGCGCCTATGGCCGCTACCTGCGCCTGCTGCTCGACCGCCTGTTCGCCGACTTCCCGGCCGCCGAGGCCCAGGCCAACTTCCGCAGCCTGTCCAAGCTGGTCGCCTTCGACACCGCGCTGGCCATGGACACCTACATCGCGGCCAACCTCGACACCGTGGCGCGCCACCAGGCCGCCATCCGCGAGCTGTCGACCCCGGTCATCCGGGTCTACGACCACGTCCTCCTGCTGCCCCTGGTCGGCACCGTCGACACCCACCGCGCGCAGCAGATCATGGAGACGCTGCTGATGCGCACGGTCGAGGATCAGGCCAAGGCCATCATCGTCGACATCGCCGGCGTGCCGGTGGTCGACACCAAGGTCGCCGATCACCTGCTCAAGACCACGGCGGCAGTGCGCATGCTGGGCGCGGTCACCATCATCACGGGCATCAGCGCGCAGGTCGCGCGCACCATGGTGCAGCTCGGCGTCGACCTGTCGTCGATCGAGACCCGGGCCCGCCTGGCCGATGGCATCGAGCTGGCGCTGGCCAAGGTCGGCCGCGTCATCGCGGCAAAAGCTGTGACGGCGTGAAGCCGCGCAGCGCGATCCCGGTCCTGCGCGTCGGCGACACCCTGCTGGTGACGGTCCAGATCGAGCTGCACGACGCGGTCGCCGACGCCTTCCAGGAAGATCTGCTGGTCACCATCGAGAAGACCGGCGCGCGCGGCCTCATCATCGACATCACCGGCCTCGACATGGTCGACAGCTACGTGGCGCGGGTGCTGGCCGACACCGGCCGCATGGCGCGCCTGATGGGCACCGACACCGTGCTGGTGGGCATGCGACCCGAGGTCGCCGCCACGCTGGTGCGCATGGGCTATGCCATGGAGGGTGTGCGCACCGCCCTCAATGTCGACGAGGGCCTGGGTCTGCTGCGCACCTTGCAGGGCTAGCGGGACGCCACGAGATGACGACGCAGGTCATGGCCCAGCGCGAGTTCCAGATCAGGTGCGAGGACGACATCGTCCTGGTGCGCCAGGCGGTGCGCGCGCTGGCCCAGCAGCTGGGCTTCGACGCCTTCGCGACCGCCGCGGTGACCACGGCCGCCTCCGAGCTGGCGCGCAACGTGTGGACCCACGCCGGCGGCGGTAGCGCGCTGCTGGAGGAGGTCCGCCTGGGGGGACGACGCGGCGTGCGCATGCACTTCCGCGACGAGGGTCCCGGCATCGCCGACCTCGGCCGCGCGCTGGCGGGGGGCTTCAGCACGGCGCGCTCGCTGGGCCTCGGGCTGTCGGGCAGCAAGCGGCTGGTCGATGAGTTCAACGTCGAGACCACGGTGGGCAAGGGCACCGTGATCGTGGTGGCCAAATGGGCGCGCTTCTCATCCACGACTGGCTAGCCGACGCCCTCTCGCAGGCCGTGGTCGACGAGGCCTCGGTGTCGCAGCTGCGCGAGGAGGTGCGCCGGGTCGCCGCCGGGCGCCTCGACGCGACCACCACCGAGCAGCTGGTCACCGCGGCCAGCGAGCTCGGCATGAACCAGCTCGTCCATGCCGGCGGCGGGCGCGTGGCGGTGCTGCCCATCGAGCGCGCCGGCGTGGTCGGCGTCGAGGTCATCGCTGCCGATGCCGGCCCCGGCATCGCGACGCCCAGCGCGGCGCTGCGCGGCGAGGTCGGCCCGCACACCAAGGGGCTGGGCGCCGGGCTGTCGGCGGTGCTGCGACTGTGCCAGGAGGTCGACTTCGACGTGCGCCAGGGCGAGGGCACCTGCGTGTGGGCGCGCAGCTATGCCAGTGCGCTGCCGCGCAGCGAGGTCGCCATCCTGGGCCGGCCCCACCCGCACGAGCGCGTCAGCGGCGACCACGCCGCCTTCGCACGCCTCGGCGGCCGCCTGGTCCTCGCGGTCATCGACGGCCTCGGCCATGGGCCGGCGGCGCGTGACGCCTCGGATCGCGCCGCGCGCCTGGTGCGTCAGGACGCCCGGCTGGCGCCGGCGGAGCTCTTGCGCCGCTGTGACGAGGCGCTGCGCCCGACCCGGGGCGCCGCCATGTCGGTGTTCGAGCTCGACCTCGAGGCCGCGCCGCCGAGCGCGGTGCACGCCGGCGCCGGCAACGTCGCCGCCCACCTGTACCAGGGCCGCGTGGCGACCCGCTTCGGCAGCGTGGCCCGTGTCATCGGTGGCCGCCCGCACAGCGCCGCCCTGCGCGAGGAGCGCGCTGCCCTGGAGCCCACCCATGTGGTGGTGATGTTCAGCGATGGCGTGTCGACGCGGCTCGATCTCGCGGCCGAGACCAACCTGCGCCTGCGGCCACCGCTGCTC
>Ga0154020_10002681_pt1 | contig 21685 bp, 14 predicted proteins | sample Klosneuvirus_201_FD_109709 | JGI IMG/M metagenome (GOLD analysis project Ga0154020, IMG submission 109709) | Active sludge microbial communities from wastewater, Klosterneuburg, Austria - Klosneuvirus_20160825_MG | ecosystem: Engineered > WWTP > Aerobic digester > Activated sludge | place... | reverse complement strand
GGTAGACCAGCCGCACCTCCAGCTCGCGCAGCTGGGTGTCATCCAGGCCGTCGGTGGCCTCTTTGCGGTAACGGGCGATGAAGGGCACCGTGGCCCCACCGTCCAGCAGGTCGACCGCTGCATTGACCTGCGCCGGGCGGACCTTCAGCTCCGCCGCAATCTGTAGAAGGATCTTGTCCAAGACTTTTGGGGCCCTCCCAGGGGCCGGCTGCCGGGAAAGCACGCGAGTGTGCCACAGGGGGTTGAACAGGCGGTGACGCGGCTGTAACCGGCGGGGGTGTCTCCGATCACAGCTGCAGCGCCATCTCCTGGTGGGGGATGCCGGCCTCTTCGAAGGGGCCCCCCCGGTCACTGAACCCGGCGCGGCGGTAGAAGCCGATGGCCGAGCGCTGCGCATGCAGCACGATCTCGCGGTCGCCACGGGCACGGGCGGCAGCGATCAGCGCCTCCAGCACCTGGCGGCCCACCGCACTGCCGCGCATCGGCGCGACCACCGCCATGCGGCCGAGTTTGGCACTGCCCTCCTCCGCCGGCAGCAGCCGGCCGGTGGCCAGCGGCATGCCCAGGCGGTTGACGGCCAGGGCGTGCAGGCAGGTGGCGTCGGCCTCATCCCATTCCAGATCGGCGGGGATCTGCTGCTCCTGCACGAAGACCTCGGTGCGGATGGCGCCTGCCGCCCCGCCCAGCGCCTGCCAGGAGCCCACCTGCACCTGCAGCATCGGCTCACCGGCTTCGTAGCCCGGCAAGATCTGGCGCAGCCCGTCCGGCACCGGCCGGCTGGACTGGCTGGCCGGATCGGCGAAGACGTAGACCAGCTCGCCGCTGATCAGCAGGGTTTCGGCGCGGAAGATCGCGGCCACGAAGCGGATGGACGAGTTGCCGATGCGGTCGCAGCGCACGCAGACCTCCAGCTGCTCGTCGTAACGGGCGCTGGCGTGGTACTCCACCGTGGCCTTGCGCACATACAGGTCGCCCTGCAGTAGCTGCATCGACGCCTGGTACGGCAACGCCAGCGCACGCCAGTAGTCGGCGATCGCGGTGTCGAAGTACATCAGGTAGTGGCCGTTGAAGACGATGTGCTGCATGTCCACCTCCACCCAGCGCACGCGCAGGCGGTGGGCGAAGCGGAAGGCGGCGCGGGACAGGTCGTCGCTCATGGCGGGTCTCCTCTTGTGGGGTGTCTTGTGGGGTGTGCAGGGCGCTCAGGCCGCGAGCGGGGTGGGCAGGCCGAAGGCCTCGCGCAGCGCGGCGGCGATGGAGGCCTGGGCATCGCCCGCCTCTGCAATCGCACGGCCCATCTTGATGAAGTCGTGCGTCAGGCCGCGCCACAGCTCCAGCTGCACCGGCACGCCGGCCAGGCGCAGGCGGTCGGCGTAGGCAATGCCCTCGTCGACCAGCGGGTCGCATTCGGCCAGGCCGATCCAGGCGGGCGCCACACCGTCCAGGTCGTCGGCCAGCAGCGGCGCGAAGCGCCAGTCGCTGCGCTGGCCGCGGTCGATGTAGTGGTCGAAGAACCAGACGATGGCCGCCTGGTCGAGCAGGAAGCCCTCGGCAAACTCCCGGTGCGAATCGGTGTCCGCATGTGCGGTGGTGCCGGGCGTGATGAGCACCTGCAGGGCCAGCGGCAGGCCCTCGTCGCGGGCGTGCAGCGCGCTCACCGCGGCCAGGGTGCCACCGGCGCTGTCGCCGCCCACCGCCAGGCGGCTGCCGTCCAGCCCCAGGCGCTGGGCGCCCTCCCCGGCCAGCCAGCGCAGCGCTGCCCAGCTGTCGTGTGCCGCGGCGGGAAAGCGGTGCTCCGGCGCCAGCCGGTAGTCCAGCGCCACCACCGCGGCACCGCTGCGCGCGGCCAGTTGCCGGCACAGGCTGTCGTGCGTCTCCAACCCGCCGATGGTGAAGCCGCCACCGTGCAGGTAGAGCAGCAGCGGCAGGCGCTCCCGGCTGGGCGCGTACAGCCGGGCCGGGCGCAGCAGACCGCTGCATTCCGGCACCTCCAGCGGCATCGCAAAGTTCTCCACCCGCTCCAGCGGGGTGCGCGGCGGCTCCAGCACCTCGGCCGCCAGCTCGTAGGCAGCGCGGGCGTCCTGGGCGGTCATGGCGTGGAAGGGCTGGCGGCGGGCGCGCTGGATGCGCTCCAGCAGGCCACGCATGGCGGGTGTCAATCGTTGTGGCACAACAGGATCGCTCGCTCGGAAAGTCAGTTCGGGACGACAGGGGCCGCCACTTCCACCTGGTTTCGGCCCTTGCGCTTGGCGCCGTACAGCGCGCTGTCGGCGGCACTGTAGAGGCGCTCGAAGGCATCGGCCACCGGCAACCGCGGCCAGCCCGGCAGGCAGGCCACACCGAAGCTGGCGGTGATCGCCACGTCCACCGGCGGGCACTGCAGGGCCTCCAGCTGCTGGCGCAGCCGCTCCGCCAGGGCCTGCGCGGCATCCAGGCTGGTCTGGGGCAGCAGCACCACAAACTCCTCGCCACCCAGCCGGCCCACTTCGTCGGAGCCGCGCACGCCCTCGCGCAGCACGTTGGCCGCGGCCACCAGCACCGCATCCCCCACCGGGTGGCCCCAGGCATCGTTGATGTGTTTGAAACGGTCCAGGTCGAGCAGGATCAGGCTGGTGTCGTGCAGGTGGCGCTGGCCCAACGCCAGCTCGCGTTCAGCCAGGCGACGGAACTCGCTGCGGTTCCAGGTGCGTGTCAGGGCATCGCGCACCGCCAGCTGCCGCAGGCGGCGCTGCTGCTGTTGCAGGTGGTCGCGGCTGCTGCGCAACTCGGCCAGCAGGCGGTCCACCTTCAGGCGCTGCTGCCACAGCGACACCGACACCAGCCAGCCTATGCTCACCACCGTCAGGCCATTGACCTGGTTGCTCAGCCGCAGCTGCGGGTTGGCCTGGCTGAGTTCCATGCCCCACCAGAAGCCGGCTCCCGCCACCCCGTACAACAGCAACCCCATGCCGGGACGCAACCGCAGCAGGGTGGCCGCCAGCAGACAGGCCACCAGGAAGGGGGTGATGTTGGAGGTGACCCGCTGGTCGATCGCGACCACCAGCAACGCGAAGCCGAGACCGGTGGCGCAGGCCAGCAGCTCGAAGACGCGTTTCACGTTCAGATTTCCGCCTGGCAGGTACCGCAGCAGCAGCCACAGGCCGATGCCCAGCACAGCAGACAGCACCGCCATGGCAGCGTGCGCCGACACCAGCTGCTGCTTCCAGAGCCACTCCGGCGGCGGTGTTGCAGGCGCAGCCCCTGGCTGCAGCAGCAGCACATGCGCCAGGGTCAGCGGCACCAACAGGGCGTAGGTACCTGCCAGACGCTGGAGGTTGTCCTCCACGGCGCGGACCACTGCGGCGCGGGGGCCGGTCCACCAGGCCCGGACCGCCACGCGCCAACTGGCAGTGCCTTCGGCCGGGTCGGTCGGTTCGCCCGGATCGGTCACGAGGTGCCCATGACGGGCCCAGTCGCTGTCCGCAGGCTCCCTCACCGTGGGGGATTCGGGCCAGGGCTGCCCTGCCGACGGCAGCCGCTGCAGGTCGGGATCCGGGCTCGGCTTCATGTCGCAGCAGCCAGGGCCTCACGGGCCGCGGTCGGGATGCGCTCCCGCCAGCGCTCCAGCAGCCGTTGCGGCGCCTCGGCCTTGATGCGGTGGTCCGACCAGAATTGCCGCCAGGCCCGGGCGCCGCGCACACCGTTCCACAGCCCCAGCGCGTGGCGCATCGCGGTGGGCCAGGGCGTGCCGGCGCGGTGCAGTCGTTCCAGGTGGGCGATCCAGGCCTCCTCCACCGCCAGGCGGCCCGCCAAGGCCGGCCCCGGCTCATTGAAGAAGCGCTGGTCCCAGCCGGCCAGCTGCCAGGGCTCGTGGTAGGCCTGCCGGCCCACCATCACGCCATCGACCTGCTGCAGGTGCGCCGCAATCTCGTCGTCGGTTTTCACCCCGCCGTTGAGCACGATGGTGAGCGCCGGGAAGTCGCGTTTGAGCCGGTAGACGAACTCATAGCGCAGCGGCGGGATGTCGCGGTTTTCCTTCGGACTCAGGCCCTGCAGCCAGGCGTTGCGGGCATGCACAATGAACACCTCGCAGCCGGCGTTGGCCACCGTGCCGACAAAGTCCGCCACGAAGTCATAGGACTCCCCGCGGTCGATGCCGATGCGGTGCTTGACGGTGATCGGGATCTCGCCGCCCACCGCGTCCACCATCGCCCGCACCCCGGCGGCCACCGTCTGCGGTTCGGCCATCAGACAGGCGCCGAAAGCACCGCGCTGCACCCGCTCGCTGGGGCAGCCGCAGTTGAGGTTGACCTCGTCGTAGCCCCACTCCAGCGCCAGGCGGGCAGAGGTGGCGAGATCCTGCGGCTCGCTGCCGCCGAGCTGCAGCGCCAGCGGGTGCTCCACCGCGTCGAAATCCAGGTGACGGCGGCGATCGCCATGGATCAGCGCGCCGGTCGTCACCATCTCGGTGTACAGGCGGGTGCGCCGGGTCAGCAGCCGATGGAAGACACGGCAATGCCGGTCGCTCCAATCGAGCATGGGGGCGACGGACAGGCGCCAGGGGCTCGGGGCCTGAGGGGAAGGAGTGTTCATCCGGGAACGATTCTGGCGCAAGCCTGTTGCCCAGGATTTTCACCCATGGCGTTACCCGGTCGAAGCCGCCATTCGGAACGGGTGACGACACCCGTCCCAGACGCCTGCAGCCGGGGGAGCTCAGCTGTGCCCGTGCGGCAAGGGCAGGTGCACCGGCTTGGTGTGCCAGATGTTGTGCGCGTACTCGGCGATGGTCCGGTCGGAGGAGAACACGCCCATGCCCGCCACGTTCAGCACCGCTCGCCGGGCCCATTCGTCGGCATTGCGGTACAGCGCATCCACCTGGGCCTGGGCGGCCACGTAGCTGGCGTAGTCGGCCAGCAGCAGGTAGTGGTCACCCCAGTTCACCAGCGCGTCGTAGATGGCCTGGAAGCGGCCGGGCTCGCCGGGGCTGAACACGCCATCGCGCAAGGCGTCCAGCGCGGCCTTCAAGGCGGGCTGGCTTTCGTAGATCGAACGCGGCTGGTAACCCTGGGCGCGGATCTGCGCCACCTCTTCGGTGGTCTTGCCGAAGATGAAGATGTTCTCCGGGCCCACATGTTCGCGGATCTCGACGTTGGCGCCGTCCAGCGTCCCGATGGTCAGCGCCCCGTTGAGCGCGAACTTCATGTTGCCGGTGCCGGAGGCCTCGGTGCCGGCGGTGGAGATCTGCTCGGACAGGTCGGCGGCCGGAATGATCACCTCGGCCAGGCTCACGCTGTAGTTGGGGATGAACACCACCTTGAGCTTGTCGCCGATGCGCGGGTCGTTGTTGACCGTGGTGGCCACGTCGTTGATGAGTTTGATCACCAGCTTGGCCATGTGGTAGGCCGACGCCGCCTTGCCGGCGAACACCACCACGCGCGGCACCCACTGCGCGTCCGGCTGCGCCAGGATGGCCTGGTAGCGGCTGATGACGTGCAGCACGTTGAGCAGCTGCCGCTTGTATTCATGGATGCGCTTGACCTGCACGTCGAACAGCGCATCGGGGTTGAGCTTGACGCCCAGGCGGTTGAGCACCAGCTCCGCCAGGCGCTCCTTGTTCTGGCGCTTGACGCGGCGGAAGGCACCCAGGAAACCGGGCAGGTCCAGCGAGTGCCGCAGGCCCTCCAGGTCGTCCAGGTGGCGGCGCCAGCCGCGGCCGATGCGCTGGTCGATCAGCGCGGCCAGCCCCGGGTTGGCCTGGGCCAGCCAGCGCCGCGGTGTGACGCCGTTGGTCTTGTTGTTGAAGCGTTCGGGCCACAGCGCCGCGAAGTCCTTGAAGATGGATTCCTTCATCAGCTCCGAGTGCAGCGCCGAGACGCCGTTGATCGAGTGGCTGGCCACCACCGCCAGGTAGGCCATGCGCACGCGGCGCTCACCGGATTCGTCGATCAGCGACAGGCGGCGCATCAGCTCCGGATTTTGTCCGTGGGTGGTGGCCACCGCAGCGAGGAACTTGGCGTTGATGTCGAAGATGATGCGCAGGTGCCGGGGCAGCACCCGGCCGAAGATGTCCACCGGCCAGGTCTCCAGCGCTTCGTGCATCAGCGTGTGGTTGGTGTAGGAGAACACCTTCTGGCACAGCGCCCAGGCCTGGTCCCAGGGCACCAGATGCTCGTCCACCAGGATGCGCATCAGCTCGGGAATCGCCAGCACCGGGTGGGTGTCGTTGAGGTGGATGCTGACCTTGTCCGGCAGGGCGTCGAAGCCGGTGTGGGTGCGCATGTAGCGCCGCACGATGTCCTGCAGGCTGGCCGAGCAGAAGAAGTACTCCTGGCGCAGCCGCAGCTCCCGGCCGGACAGTGTGGAGTCGTCCGGGTAGAGCACCCGGGAGACGTTCTCCGAGTGGTTCTTGCTCTCCACCGCGCCCATGTAGTTGCCCTGGTTGAAGGCGCGCAGGTTCATCTCCTCGGTGGCCTTGGCCGACCACAGCCGCAAGGTGTTGGTGGCTTCAGTGCCGTAGCCGGGGATGATGGTGTCGTAGGCCATCGCCAGCACGTCATCGGTGCCCACCCAGCGCACTGCGGCCGGGTCGCCACCGACTCCACTACCGGCTCCAGCGGACTCCAGGTGGCCGCCGAAGCGCACCCGGTACTGCACCTCGGCACGCGGAAACTCCCAGGGGTTGCCGTGGGTGAGCCAGTAGTCCGGTGCCTCCACCTGCCGGCCGTCGATGATCTGCTGGCGGAACATGCCGTAGTCGTAGCGGATGCCGTAGCCGAAGCCGGGCACCCCCAGCGTGGCCATCGAGTCCAGGAAGCAGGCCGCCAGCCGGCCGAGGCCGCCGTTGCCCAGCGCAGCATCGTGCTCCAGGTCCAGGATCAGGTCCGGGTTCACATCCAGCTCGACCAGTGCCTGCCGCACCGTGGAGGAGATGTCCAGCGCCAGCATCGCATTGCTGAAGGTGCGCCCGATCAGGAACTCCGCCGAGAGGTAGTACACCCGCTTGACGTCCTGGGCGTACTGCGCGCGGGTGGTCTTCATCCAGCGTTCGACCAGATGGTCGCGCACGGCAAAGGACACCGCCTGCAGCCAGTCCTCCGGGCGGGCGGACACCGGGTCCTTGCCCACGCTGTACATCAGCTTGGTGGAGATGGCCCGCTTGAAGGCGGAGACGTCGCGGGCCAGGTGCTCGTACTGGTGCTCGAACTGGGTCAGATCCATGGTGTCGGGTCGTCGATGGCGTGGAGGTCTTGTGGACGGGGTCGGCTTGCACCGACCCGGGGCCAAATTTCAACCGAGGCGGCAGTGCCTCGAGTTGCGCAATTCTCGCGCCAGCACCACCGAGGTGCTGGCACCGGGGGATCGTCAACCGCTGACCCGCTCGTAAAGCTGCAGGTACTGCCGTGCCGGGCCGCTCCAGTCGCAGGGCTGCTGCATGGCACGCTGTTGGACGCGCTGCCATTCCTGAGGGCGACGGTACACCGCCAGGGCGCGCTGGGCCGCGCGGTACAGCGCATCGGCTTCGAAGGCGTCGAAGACGAACCCGGTGGCCGTGCTGTCCAGGGTATCGAGCTGGGTGTCGGCCACCGTGTCGGCCAGCCCGCCCACCCGGCGCACCAGCGGCAAGGTTCCGTATTTCAAGCCGTAGAGCTGCGTCAGGCCGCAGGGTTCGTAGCGGGAGGGCACGACGATCAGGTCACTGCCGGCGATGAGCCGGTGCGCAAAGGATTCGTCGTAGCCGATGCGCACCGCCACCGCATCCGGCTGTGCGGCGGCCATGGCGCGGAAGGCGCCTTCCATCCAGGCGTCACCCGATCCCAGCAGGGCGATCTGGGCACCGGCGTCGATCAGCCCCTGCGCCGCCTGCACCAGCAGGTGCAGGCCCTTCTGTTCCGTCAGGCGACTGACGACGCAGAACAGCGGGGCCTGCGCGGCCCCCTTCAGCTTCAGCTCCTGCTGCAGCGCGGCCTTGTTGCGGGCCTTGTCGGCGAGCGTGTCAACGCCGAAGGCATGAGGAATGAGGCGATCGTGCCGGGGATCCCAGACCTCTGCATCCACCCCGTTCAGGATGCCGCTGAGGTGGGCGGTGCGCTGGCGCAGCAGCCCATCCAGGCCACAGCCCTGGTCGGGTGACTGGATCTCGCGGGCATAGCTGGGGCTGACGGTGGTGATGCGGTCGGCAAAGATCAACCCACCCTTCATGAAATTGAGCTGGCCGTGGAACTCCAGGCCGTTGACGCCCCAGTGGTCGGCCGGCAGGCCCAGTTCGCGGAAATGACGGGGGTTGAACAACCCTTGGTAGGCCAGGTTGTGGATGGTGTAGACGCTGCCGGCCAGGTGCTGCTGCCGGTTCAGCTGAGCCTGGCGCAGATAGGCCGGGGCCAGCGCTGCATGCCAATCGTGCGCATGCACCACGTCAGGGCGCCACAAGGGGTCGAGCGCCTGGGCCAGCTGGGCCGCCGTCCACCCCAGCAACGCGAAGCGCAGGTGGTTGTCGCCATAGGGCTGCTGGTGGAGGTCGGCGTAGGGGCCGCCTTCGCGGTGGTAATACGCCGGAGCGTCGATCACGTAGGCCGGCAGGTCGCCGCAGGCGCTCAGGCGACCCAACAGCAGACGCGTGCCACCGGCGGCATGCAGGCCACCGGGTGGATGCAGTCGGGCCACCTCTGCGGCATCACTGAGGCCTTGCAGGATGGCATCGAAGCCGGGCAGCAGCACCCGGACGTCGGCCCCCTGCGCCCTCAGCGCCGGCGGCAGGGCGGCAGCCACATCGGCCAGACCACCGGTCTTGAGAAGAGGAAAGATTTCGGCTTGAACCTGCAGGACTCGCATCCCGCGAGCCTACCTCACCACAGGGCGGCTTCGCCTGTGGATCCTGCGCAGCCGGGGCCCCTGCGCTGCAATCAGAGGTTCGCCAGCATGCGGCGTGTGACGAGCACCACACCGTTGGGGCTGCGATAGAAGCGCTGGGCATCCAACTCCGGGTCCTCGCCGATCACCAGCCCCTCGGGGATCTTGCAGCGCCGGTCCATCACCACCTTGGAGAGCCGGCAGCCGCGGCCGATCTGCACGTCCGGCAGCACCACTGCCTCGTTGATCTCGCTGTACGAGCGCACCAGCACGTTGGAAAACAGCACCGAGTTGCGCACCGCCGAACCGGACACGATGCAGCCGCCCGACACCAGCGAGTTGATGGCCTCGCCGCGGCGGCCATCTTCATCGTGCACGAACTTCGCCGGCGGCAGCTGCTCCTGGTAGGTCCAGATCGGCCAGTCCGAATCGTACATGTTCAACTCGGGCGTCGTGGAAGCCAGGTCCAGGTTGGCCGCCCAGTAGGCGTCCACGGTGCCCACGTCGCGCCAGTAGGCGCGCGAGTACGGCGGGTTGGCAATGGCCGACATCGAGAAGGGGTGCGCCAGCGCCTGCCCTTCGGACACCGCCTTGGGAATCAGGTTCTTGCCGAAGTCGTGGTCGGATTCAGGATCGGCCGCATCCTCCTCCAGCAGGCGATAGAGGTAGTCGGCCGAGAACACATAGATGCCCATGCTGGCCAGCGCCAGGTCCGGGTTGTCCGGCATGGCGGGCGGGTCCGCCGGCTTCTCGACGAACTGGACGATGTGGCGCTGCTCGTTGATCGCCATCACGCCGAAGCCCTTCGCCTCCTCGCGCGAAACCTCAATGCAGCCCACCGTCACGCCCCGACCACTCTCCACATGGTCGGCCAGCATGATGGAGTAGTCCATCTTGTAGATGTGGTCGCCGGCCAGCACGACGATGAACTCCGGCGGCTTGGAATTGCGAATGATGTCCAGGTTCTGGTAGATCGCATCGGCCGTGCCGCGGTACCAGGACTCATCGTCCACCCGCTGCTGCGCGGGCAGCAGGTCGACGAACTCACCCATCTCGTTGCGCATGAAGCTCCAGCCGCGCTGCAGATGGCGCAGCAGCGAGTGCGACTTGTACTGCGTGATCACGCCGATGCGGCGCATGCCGGAGTTGATGCAGTTCGACAGCGCGAAGTCGATGATGCGGAACTTGCCGCCGAAATGCACCGCCGGCTTGGCGCGGCGGTCGGTGAGTGACATCAGGCGGGAACCACGCCCCCCGGCCAGCACGAGCGCCAGCGTGCGGCGCGCCAGGGTGCGGCTGTGGGCGGAATCGGTGAGGTTCATGAGATCTCCTGGGAATCCGTATGTTGTTGAAGGGGAGCTCGGGCACATCGCCCCTGGGTGCATGCCCGATGTCAATGTCGATGTCGATGTCAGGAAGAGCTGGGGATCGGGGTCGGCTCAGGTGATCACCGCGGGCGCATCCAGACCGCCGTGGCGGCGGATGCCGGCCACCTGGTCGGCCAATGCGATCAGCGGGGCCAGCACCTGCTGCACCGGCAGGTTGTGGCGGGCCGGTTCGGCCTCGTAGCGCTCCAGGTAGACGCGCAGCGTGGCACCCTCGGTGCCGGTGCCTGACAGGCGGAACACCACCCGCGCACCGCCGTCGATCAGCAGCCGCACGCCCTGGCGGCTGGACAGCGAGCCGTCCACCGGGTCGGTGTAGGCAAAGTCATCCGCCTGGGCCAGGTGCAGCCCGTCCAGGGTCTGCCCGACCAGCGACGGCAGCCGGCCGCGCAGTTCGGCCATCAACGCATCGGCCCGATCGGTGGGGATACCCTCCCAGTCGTGGCGGGAGTAGTAGTGCCGGCCGAAGCGCGTCCAGTGCGCCCGCACCAGCTGTTCCACGCTCTGCCCGGTAGCGGCCTGCAGGTTGAGCCAGAACAGCACTGCCCAGAGGCCGTCCTTCTCGCGCACGTGGCTGGACCCGGTGCCGTAGCTTTCCTCACCGCAGAGGGTGGCGCGACCGGCATCCAGCAGGTTGCCGAAGAACTTCCAGCCGGTGGGGGTCTCGTGGCATTCGATGCCCAGGGCGCGGGCCACCGCATCGGCGGCACAGGAGGTGGGCATGGACCGCGCGATGCCGGCCAGGCCCGCCCGGTAGCCGGGCACGAGGGTGGCGTGGGCGGCCATCACCGCCAGGCTGTCCGAGGGGGTGACCACGAAATCCCGGCCCAGCACCATGTTGCGGTCCGCATCGCCATCGGACGCAGCGCCGAAATCTGGGGCGTCGGCTGCGGCCATCGCGGCCATCAGCTCCTGCGCATGGGCCGGATTGGGGTCGGGGTGATGGCCGCCGAAGTCCTCCAGCGGCTCGCCGTTGACCACCGTGCCCGCGGGCGCGCCCAGCTGGCCCTCCAGGATGGCGCGGGCATAGGGGCCGCAGATGGCCGACATCGCATCGAAGCGCATGCGGTGGCCGGCGGCAAACCAGGCGCGCATGGCATCGAAGTCGAACAGCGACTCCATCAGCTCGGCGTAGTCGGCCACCGGGTCGATCACCTCGACGGCCATGCCCTCCAGCTCGAAGCGGCCGGGCTGCGACAGGTCCAGGTCCGCCACGCCGTCGAGGCTGCGGTAGACATCGATCGTCTGGCTGCGCGCGTAGATGGCCTCGGTGATCTTCTCCGGCGCCGGCCCCCCGTTGCCGATGTTGTACTTGATGCCGAAGTCGCCGTCCGGCCCACCCGGGTTGTGGCTGGCCGACAGGATGATGCCGCCGAAGGCCCGGTGGCGGCGGATCACCGCGCTGGCGGCCGGTGTGGACAGCCAGCCGCCCTGCCCCACCAGCACCCGGCCCCAGCCGTGGGCTGCGGCCATGCGCAGGATGGTCTGTACGGCCACCCGATTGTGGAAGCGGCCATCCCCGCCCAGCACCAGCGTGGCGCCGGAGAATTCACCCACCTGGCTGGGCAGGATGTCGAACAGGGCCTGGACGAAGTTCTCCAGGTAGTGCGGCTGCTGGAAGACGGTGACCTTCTTGCGCAGCCCGGAGGTGCCGGGCCTTTGGCCGGCGAAGGGCTGCGTGCGGACGGATGCGACGCTCATGGGTGCAGGGTGGCGCAGTGGAGTTGAAGAGGACGGGACAGCTAACCGGGGAAACCATAGGGCGTATGGTCGCTCCAGAAGGGGTGATCACATCGTCGTCGGCTCACGTCAGCTTGTCCAGCATCAAGATCAGGCTTCGGGCTGGGAGATTCACCGAGGCGGCCTGGTCCGGTGCCCAGCCGGGCTCCGGCGCACCGTCGGTGGTGTGGCTGGCGGCCACCGCCACCCATTGCCCTGGCGGCAGGCGGAATGCCCTGGGCAGATCGCCCGGCTGGATCAGCAGCAAGGCGGTGGCGGCCTCCGGACGGCGTGGGTCGGTGAGCTGGATGGCCATGGCCCGGTCGCCGCGGTCGGACCAGTCCAGCCCCTCCAGGGGCCGGCCGTCCGGGTGCCACCAGAGCACGTCCGGGCGGCGCGGCGTGCGGCGCCGCTCGATGCGGCCCGCGGGCAGGCCTGTGGCGCCGCCGTGGTGGTCGCCCAGGCCGCCGCGCAGCCAGTTGGCGATGCGCAGTGCCGGGTGCCGGCGGCGCAGTTCCAGCCAGAGGGCGACGAAGGCGGTCAGGTCGGCATCGGCGATGGCCCAGTCCAGCCGGGTCAGGGCGTTGTCCTGGCAGTAGGCGTTGTTGTTGCCCTGCTGGCTGTGGCCCAGCTCGTCGCCGGCCAGCAGCATGGGCGTGCCCTGGGAGACGATCAGGCTGGCCAGCAGGGCCCGCTGCAGCCGCAAGCGCAGTGCCAGCACCTGGGCGTCACTGCTGGGTCCCTCGGCGCCGCAGTTCCAGCTCAGGTTCTGGTGGTGGCCGTCGCGGTTGTGCTCACCATTGGCCTCGTTGTGGCGCTGGTCGAAGCTGACCAGGTCGCGCAGCGTGAAGCCGTCGTGGGCGGTGATGAAGTTCACGCTGGCCCCCGGGGCGCGGCCGCTGTGGTGAAACTGGCCACTGGAGGCGGCGAAACGGTGCGCGAAGACACCGCGGTCACCACTGCCGCGCAGCCACCAGCCACGCAGGGTGTCGCGGTACTGATCGTTCCACTCCAGCCAGCCCGGCGGAAAGCCCCCCAGGCGGTAGCCGCCCGGGCCGAGGTCCCAGGGCTCTGCGATCAGCTTGACGCGCGCGAGCACCGGGTCGGCCCGCAGTGCGGCGAAGAAGGGCCCCTGCCGGTCAAATTCGCCCCGGCCGTCGCGGCCCAGCACCGGCCCCAGGTCGAAGCGAAAGCCGTCCACCCCGTAACTCAGCACCCAGTGGCGCAGCGAGTCCAGCACCAGCTGAACCATGCGCGGCTCGCCCAGGTTCAGCACGTTGCCGCAGCCGGCCCAGTTGAGGTAGCGGTTGCGGTCGGAGGGGTCCAGCCGGTATGCACGGGCATTGCACAGGCCGCGCAGAGACAGCGTCGGCCCCTGCTCGTCGGACTCGGCGCTGTGGTTGTAGACCACATCCAGCAGCACCTCCAGGCCCTCGGCATGCAGGCGCTCGATGGCTTCGCGCAGTTCGTCGCCCGCCGAGCGGGCCCCCAGGTCACTGGCATAGCGGGGCTCGGCCGCGAACCAGGCGATGCTGTTGTAGCCCCAATGGTTGCTCAGGCCCTGACGCTGCAGCCGCGCCTCGTCCGCCCGGGCGTGCACCGGCAGCAGGCTCAGCGCGGTGAAACCCAGGCGGCGGTAGTGCGCCAGCATCGCCGGGTGGGCCAGCGCGGCGTAGCTGCCGCGCAACGCAGGCTCGATGTCCGGGTGGCTCGCGGTGAGCGCACGCACATGGACTTCGCAGATCACCGTCTCGGCCAACGGCCGCTGCGGCTGGCGGGTCAGGTCGGCCAGTCGCGGCAGGCCTACGCGACCTTTGAGAGCCGCCGCAGCGCTGTCGCGCGGATCGGGCCGTACGGGGTGGTGCAGGTCATGGCCGACACAGAGCTCCAGGGCCCGGGCCAGCTCCTTCGGGTCGGCTCCGGCTGCCCCGCCGTAGCGGCCCAGCACGTCGGTGGCGTAAGGGTCGAGCAGCAGCTTGGCCGGATTGAATCGATGGCCCTGCTCCGGCGCCCAGGGGCCGTGGGCCCGGTAGCCGTACACGCAGCCGACATCGGCGCCCGCCAGGAAACCGTGCCAGACCCCGTCGGTGCACACCGGCAGGTCGACGCGCCGCAGTTCCTCGCGGCCCTGCGCATCGAAAAGGCACAGCTCCAACCGGGTGGCGTCCGGCGCCCAGACCGCGAAGTTGAGCCCCCCAGGCAGCAGCGTGGCGCCCAGCGACCAAGGACGGCCGAGCTGGAGCATCATGGCCGGATCGGCGGCGCCCGTGCCCGGGCGCTCTCCTGCGACCGGGCGCTGCGGTTCAGTCGCCACAGACCAGCATCACCGTGGCCAGGGGGGGCAGGTTCAGGCAGATCGACTGCGCGTGGCCATGCCAAGCCACCGGCTCGCTGGCCATCGCAGCACTGCCTACGCCGGAGCCGCCGTAGACCTCGTCATCGGTGTTGATCAGCTCGCGCCAGACACCGGCCTGCGGCACGCCGATGCGCCAACCCTGGCGCGGCACCGGGGTGAAGTTGCAGGCCACCAGCACCGGGCGCTCGCCAGGCGCACGGCGCTGGAACACCAGCAGCGAATGCTCTGCATCGTCGTGGCTGATCCAGTCGAATCCCTCGGCCGACACGTCCCGCCGGTGCAGTGCCGGCTCGTGGCGCAGCACCCGGTTCAGGTCGCGCACCAAGCGCTGCAGGCCGCGGTGCCGAGCCTGATCGGGGCCGGGCGAATCGAGCAGGTGCCAGTCCAGGCTGGCCTCGGCGTTCCACTCGGACCACTGCCCGAACTCGCAGCCCATGAACAGCAGCTTCTTGCCCGGATGGCCCCACATGAAACCGAAGTACGCCCGCAGGTTGGCGAACTTCTGCCAGCTGTCGCCCGGCATCTTGCCCAGCAGCGAGCCCTTGCCGTGCACCACCTCGTCATGCGACAGCGGCAGCAGGAAGTTTTCGCTGAAGGCGTACATCAGCGAGAAGCGGATCTGGTCGTGGTGGTGCCGGCGGTGCACCGGGTCGCGGGCGAAGTAGGCCAGCGTGTCGTTCATCCAGCCCATGTTCCACTTGAAGTGAAAGCCCAGGCCGCCGCCCTGCAGGTCTTCGCTGGGCGGGCGGGTCACCAGCGGGAAGGCGGTGGACTCCTCTGCCACCGTCATCGCCTCCGGGCGCAGGCTGCCCACCGTGTGGTTCATGCGGCGCAGGAACTCGATGGCCTCCAGGTTCTCCCGACCGCCGAGGCGGTTGGGCACCCACTCCCCCTGCTTGCGGCTGTAGTCGCGGTAGAGCATCGAGGCCACCGCATCCACCCGCAGCCCGTCGATGCCGAAGCGCTCGATCCAGTACAGCGCATTGCCCACCAGGTAGTTGCGCACTTCCGTGCGGCCGTAGTTGTAGATCAGCGTGCTCCAGTCCTGGTGGAAACCTTCGCGCGGATCGGCATGTTCGTACAGGCAGCTGCCGTCGAAACGCGCCAGCCCATGGCTGTCGGTGGGGAAATGCGCCGGCACCCAGTCCAGGATCACCCCCAGCCCGGCAGCGTGTGCGGCCTCGACGAAGGCGCGCAAGTCCTCCGGCGTGCCAAAGCGCGAGGTCGGCGCATACAACCCGGTGGGCTGGTAACCCCAGGAGCCGTCGAAGGGGTGCTCATGCACCGGCAGCAGCTCCAGGTGGGTGAAACCCATCTCCTGCGCATAGGGCACCAGCTGCTCGGCCAGCTCGCGGTAGGTCAGCCAGCGGCCCTGCTCACCGCGCCGCCAGGAGCCCAGGTGCACCTCGTAGACGCTGATCGGGGCGTCCAGCGCGTTGGCGCGCCGCCGCTCCTCGCTGCCGGCCAGCCCGGGCAGCAGGCGCTGCACCACCGAGGCGGTCTGCGGCCGCAGTTCGGCGCGGAAGGCGAAGGGGTCGGACTTGACCTCCACCTGCCCGTCGGCGCCCAGCAGCTCGAACTTGTAGAGATCGCCCTCGCCCACATGCGGCACGAAGATCTCCCAGACGCCGCACTCGTGGCGCAGCCGCATCATGTGGCGCCGGCCGTCCCACTGGTTGAAATCCCCCACCACCGACACCCGGCGGGCGCTGGGTGCCCACACCGCAAAGCGGGTGCCGGCCACACCGTCCACCGCGTTCAAGTGGGCGCCCAGCCACTCGTAGGGGCGTTGGTGGGTGCCTTCGGCCAGCAGCCAGACGTCCATCTGGGTGATCTGCGGCTCGAAACGGTAGGCATCCTCCAGCACCAGGGTGTGTGCCGGCTCCCCAGCCGCCCCTTCCCAGGTGATGCGCAGGCGGTAGGCGAAGGGATTGCGCCGCCGCGGCATCACCGCGGTGAACAGGGGCGTGCCGGGCTGCCGCTGCAGGTCGGCCACCTTGCGGTCGCGCACGTCCACCACGGCCACGCCGAAGGCGCCCGGAAGCAGCACACGCACCACCAACGCATCCCCAACCTGGTGCATGCCCAGCACAGAGAACGGATCCCCGTGGCGGGCCTGAAGCAGCGCCTGCAGTGCCGCCTCGTCCAGCTGGGAAGGGTTCTGGGCAGTTTCAGGTGCGGGCGGCTTGGCAGCAGGGGATTTGGGCATGGGAGGTGGGCCGGTGAATACCGCGGTGAAAGTGGAAATGTTGCCACGCCCAGGGTGTCAGCCCCGTTCCGGACCGGTGATGACCCTGCGCTGGCTCAACCCGAACCTGAGCGAAGGGCGTGCCCGTCGCCCACTCCGTCACGATCCCGGTGCAAGGGGATCCCTCCGGTCAGGCCACGCAGTCCACGTAGTAGCGTTTGCGGCCTTCACCCACGTCCTCCTCCACCAGCCCGTGCACGTCGGTGTGGAAACCGGGGAAACGTTCGTTGAAGCGACGGGTGAAGCGCAGGTAATCCACGATCTTGCGGCTGAAGCGCTCACCCGGGATCAGCAGCGGGATGCCCGGCGGGTAGGGCGTCAGCAGCGAGGTGGTGATGCGCCCCTCCAGCTCGTCGATGCCCACCCGCTCGGTTTTGCGGTGGGCGATGTGGGCGTAGGCGTCGCTGGGCTTCATGGCCGGCTCGACGTCCGAGAGGTAGACCTCGGTGGTCAGGCGGGCGATGTCGCCCTCGGCATAGGCCTCGTGGATCTTCTGGCAGAGGTCACGCAGGCCCATGCGCTCGTACATCGGGAACTTGGCGGCAAACTCCGGCAGGATGCGCCAGATCGGCTGGTTGCGGTCGTAGTCGTCCTTGAACTGCTGCAGCGCGGTCAGCAGGGTGTTCCAACGGCCCTTGGTGATGCCGATGGTGAACATGATGAAGAAGGAGTACAGCCCCGTCTTCTCCACCACCACGCCATGTTCAGCCAGGTACTTGGAGACGATGGCCGCGGGGATGCCGGTGGCATCGAAGGAACCAGACACATCCAGCCCCGGGGTGATGAGGGTGGACTTGATCGGGTCGAGCATGTTGAAGCCCGGCGCCAGGTCGCCGAAGCCGTGCCAGCTCTCGTTGGCCTGCAGGATCCAGCCGTCGGCGCGGCCGATGCCCTCCACCGCGAGGCCCTGCGGGCCCCAGACCTTGAACCACCAGTCGTGGCCGAACTCCTCGTCCACCTTGCGCATCGCACGGCGAAAGTCCAGTGCCTCCTTCAGGCTCTCCTCCACCAGCGCGGTGCCGCCGGGCGGCTCCATCATGGCTGCAGCCACGTCGCAGGACGCGATGATCGCGTACTGCGGCGAGGTGCTGGTGTGCATCAGGTAGGCCTCGTTGAAGAGGTGGCGGTCGAGCTTCTGCTCCTGCGCGTCCTGCACCAGCACCTGGGAGGCCTGGCTGATGCCGGCCAGCAGCTTGTGGGTGGACTGGGTGGCATAGACCATCGCCTGCTTCGGCCGCGGGCGGTTCTTCCCCATGGCGTGGAAGCTGCCGTAGAACTTGTGGAAGGCGGCGTGCGGCAGCCAGGCCTCGTCGAAATGCAGGGTGTCGATCCAGCCGTCGAGCATCTGCTTGATGGTCTCGGTGTTGTAGAGCACGCCGTCGTAGGTGCTCTGAGTGACCGTCATGATGCGCGGCTTGACGCCCTTTGGATCCACACCGGCCAGCAGCGGGTTCTTCGCGATCTTGGCCTCGATGGCCTCGCGGGTGAACTCAGCTTGAGGGATCGGGCCGATGATGCCGTAGTGGTTGCGCGTGGGCGTCATGAACACGGGGATGGCCCCGGTCATGATGATCGAGTGCAGGATGGACTTGTGGCAGTTGCGGTCCACCACCACCACGTCGCCCGGGGCCACCGTGTGATGCCAGACCATCTTGTTGGAGGTGCTGGTGCCGTTGGTGACGAAGAAGCAGTGGTCGGCGTTGAAGATGCGCGCGGCATTGCGCTCGCTGGCCGCCACCGGGCCGGTGTGGTCCAGCAGCTGGCCGAGTTCCTCCACCGCGTTGCAGACGTCCGCGCGCAGCATGTTCTCACCGAAGAACTGGTGGAACATCTGGCCCACCGGGCTCTTCAGGAAGGCGACCCCGCCGGAATGGCCTGGGCAGTGCCAGCTGTAGGAGCCGTCCTGGGCATAGTCCATCAGCTCCTTGAAGAAAGGTGGCGCCAGACCGTCCAGGTAGCTCTTGGCCTCGCGGATGATGTGACGCGCCACGAACTCCGGCGTGTCCTCGAACATGTGGATGAAGCCGTGCAGCTCGCGCAGGATGTCGTTGGGAATGTGTTGGCTGGTGCGCGTCTCGCCGTAGATGTAGATCGGGATGTCCGCGTTGCGAAAGCGGATCTCCTCGATGAACTTGCGCAGGTTGAGCACCGCCGGGTCCAGCTCGGGGCCGGGGGTGAACTCCTCGTCGTCAATCGACAGGATGAAGGCGCTGGCGCGGCTTTGCTGCTGGGCGAACTGGCTCAGATCACCGTAACTGGTGGCCCCCAGCACCTCGAAGCCTTCCTTCTCGATCGCCTGAGCCAGGGCGCGGATGCCCAGGCCAGAGGTGTTTTCGCTGCGGAAGTCCTCGTCGATGATGACGATGGGAAAGTGGAAGCGCTGCATGTCGGACAACAGTCGGAAGGCCGGACGGCCGGAAGGCCAGGCGGCAAAGAGGCCAAACGGAACCCCTCGGCGGGATTCATCAATCGGAGCCCGTCAGTGCGGGCCGGCACAACAAGGCGCGCAGTGTAGGGCCAGAGCGTGGCACTCACTTGACAACCGTTGCCGCCAAGATGCGCTATGGAACGTCAAAGCGCCTGGAAGGGCTCGCCCTTACACTGTGCCGGTGAGCGTGCAACGGCATCGGGCTGTTGCAACCCCACGAAAGGAGCCATCGTGACCCCTGCCATCCTGTGGTGGATCGCCGTTGGTGCCGCGGTGCTGGCCGAACTGGTCACAGGCACCTTCTATCTGCTGATGGTGGCACTGGGCCTGGCCGGCGGAGCGATCGCCAGTCATCTGGGGGTCGGGCCGAGCGGACAGTTCGTGGCCGCGGCGCTGGTGGGCGGCGGCGCGGTGGCGGCCTGGCACTGGCACCGCCGACGCTTGCAGGCGGCCGAACCGGCCACCGGCAGCAACCATGACCTGTTGCTGGACATCGGCCAGCAGGTGGACGTGACCGCCTGGGATGCCCGGGGCCGCGCCCTGGTGCACTACCGCGGCGCCCAGTGGCAGGCCCGCTGGGCTGCCCCGGCTCCGGCGCAGACCGGCCGCCTCACCATCCGGGCGCTGGACGGCAACGAGCTGCTGCTGGGCCCCTCGTCTTCTTGATTCTTGGCTCCCCTGGAGTGCCTTCATGGAAATCGTCGCCTTCATCTTCCTGGTCATTGCCGCGCTGTTCGTGGCCCGATCGGTCAAGGTGGTGCCGCAGCAGCATGCCTGGGTGGTGGAGCGCCTGGGCAAGTTCAACGCCACGCTGGCGCCGGGACTGAACCTGCTCATCCCCTTCGTCGACCAGGTGGCCTACCGCCACTCGCTCAAGGAGATTCCGCTGGACGTGCCCAGTCAGGTCTGCATCACCAAGGACAACACGCAGCTGCAGGTGGACGGCATCCTGTACTTCCAGGTCACCGACCCGATGCGCGCCAGCTATGGCAGCAGCAACTACGTGATGGCCATCACCCAGCTGGCGCAGACCACGCTGCGCAGCGTGATCGGCAGGATGGAGCTGGACCGCACCTTCGAGGAACGCGAAATGATCAACGCGCAGGTGGTCAGTGCGCTCGATGAAGCCGCGCTGAACTGGGGCGTGAAGGTGCTGCGCTACGAGATCAAGGACCTGACGCCGCCGGCCGAGATCCTGCATGCGATGCAGGCGCAGATCACCGCAGAGCGCGGCAAACGGGCGCTGATCGCGGCCTCCGAAGGGCGCCGGCAGGAGCAGATCAACATCGCCACCGGCGAGCGTGAAGCCTTCATTGCACGCTCGGAGGGCGCCAAGCAGGCGGAGATCAACAAGGCGCAGGGCGAAGCCGCGGCGATCAGCGCCGTGGCCGAGGCCACGGCCGAGGCAATCCGCAAGATCGCTGCCGCCATCGAGCAGCCCGGCGGCGTGCAGGCGGTGCAATTGAAGGTGGCGGAGAAGGCCGTGGAGGCCTATGGCCAGCTGGCACAGAAGAACAACACCATGATCGTTCCGGGGCACATGGGCGAGGTCTCCGCGCTGATCGGCACCGCGATGGCGTTGCTCAAGCAGGGCGGCGGCAAGCCGGGCGCCTGATCCTGCGGTGTCGGCGCAGCCTGCAGGGCAGGTACGTGCCGATCCTCATCGCCACAACCACGCCGCTCCCCGCACACCGGAGGAGTCGCCATGCAGCGCTGGCCGCAGCGCGGTCTGGACTGCATCGGAAAACACCGGGGCGGACCAGCGCGCCGGCACCACCTCGTAGAGTTCGCTGATGTTGCTCAGCCCGCCGCCCAGCACGATCACGTCCGGGTCCAGCAGGTTGATCACATGCGCCAGCGAGCGCGCCAGGCGGTCCGCCCAGCGGTTGAAGCTGGCCCGCGCCACGGCGTCGCCCTGGCGCATGGCGTTGACGATGGCTTCGCTGGTCAGGGCCTGCCCGGTTTCGACGCGATGGGCCTCGGCCCAGCCAGGGCCGCTGACCCAGGTTTCGATGCAGCCTCGCTGACCGCACCAGCAGGGCCGGCCCGGCCATTCCTGCCAGTCCTCTCGCGCCCAGGGCAGCGGGTTGTGCCCCCATTCACCGGCCACCCGGTTGCGCCCGCCCCAGACCCGGCCCTGCCAGGCCAGGCCAGCGCCCGTGCCGGTGCCCAGGATGACGCCCAGCACCAGCTCCGCCCCCGCCCCGGCGCCGTCCACCGCCTCGCTCACCGCCAGGCAGTTGGCATCGTTTTGCAGCCGCACCGGCCGCCGCAGCAGGGCCTCCAGATCCTGTTGCAGGGAACGGCCGTTGAGCACCACCGAGTTGGCATTCTTGATACGGCCGGTCAGGGTCGACACCGCTCCGGGGATCGCCATGCCCAGCGGCAGCCGTTCACCGGAATCCGCTGCCGCATCGGCCAGCCCCACCAGCTCGGCAATCACCTGCAGTGTGCCGGCATAGTCGCCCTGGGGTGTGGGGCGGCGCTCGCGCATCAGCACCTGCCCGACAGGGTCAAGCAGCGCCACCTCGATCTTGGTGCCGCCCAGGTCGACACCCAGCAACCGGCGCCCGGCCCCAACCCCAACCCCAACCCCAACCCCAACCCCTGCTCCGGCCGCTGCAGCCTCAGTCATCCGGCTGCCCTTCCAGGTCCGGGAACAGCACGGAGGTGAAGCCAAAGCGCTGGAAATCGCGCATGCGCATCGGGTAGAGCTTGCCGAT
>Ga0154020_10002680_pt1 | contig 21687 bp, 14 predicted proteins | sample Klosneuvirus_201_FD_109709 | JGI IMG/M metagenome (GOLD analysis project Ga0154020, IMG submission 109709) | Active sludge microbial communities from wastewater, Klosterneuburg, Austria - Klosneuvirus_20160825_MG | ecosystem: Engineered > WWTP > Aerobic digester > Activated sludge | place... | reverse complement strand
GTTAAACTTTCCGGTGTATTTTGACCGTCGGTATAGCTGACTTGCACGCTGATCGCTTTGCCGACATCGGCATCGCCCAGCGTATAGGTGCTATCGATAGCACTGCCAATCGCTGCGCCATCGCGTAACCATTGGTAGCTGAACGTGCCCACACCATCTGCATCCGCAACAGCACTGGTATTAGCCGTCAGGACTTGATCTTCAGTCGCTGTGCCATCAATGGTCACAGCGCCGGTTGGGAGAGTGTTAGTTATCCAATTGGACTCATTGCCGTTGGCATCAAACCGCTTACCGTAAATACCTGCAGTACCATCTGAATCAAAAGCCGTCCAGGTCACCACGAAACCGCCGTTTGGTAATCCGGCCACTGAAGAAGAAAAATTAAAATTTACTGGACTAGAACTGACCAGAAATTCAGTGCCCTGTGCAACGCCGCTGCCATCATAGCGTTGACCGTAGATATCGTAGCCAGGGCCATTGGGATCAACAGAATGCCAAGTAACTACAAAACCGCCATTCGTTAACGCAGTCACCGAGGAGAAAAATTGATTAGAGGATGTGTTGGTATTTACTAGGAATTCATTACCCTGTGCAACGCCGCTGGCATTATAAAGCTGACCGAAGATGCCATTCTGATCCCCATCACCATCTTGTTGATCAGACTGCCAGGTCACCACGACCCCCCCCCCTGTCAGCGCAGCTACCGAGGAAATGGATTGATCATTGAATGTCTCGGTATTGACAAGGAATTCATTCCCCAGCGCAACGCTGCTGGCATTATAACTCTGCCCGTAAATGCCATACTCAGAACCATCCTGGTCATACGACTGCCAGGTCACTACAAAACCACCGCCAGATAGCGCAGCTACCGAGGGAGATTCTTGAGAATTTGTTGAAGAACTAGTTATAGAGAATGCTCCCTGTGCAACGCCGTTAGCATCATAGCGTTGTCCGTGAATGTCGTAGTCATCGTTAATTTGATCATACGACTGCCAGGTCACCACAAAACCACCATCTGTCAGTGCAGCCACCGAAGGTTCAAATGTATGGTCATCCGCAGAGCTGGTAACTCGGAATTCTGTTCCCAGTGCAGCGCCAGTTGCATCATAGCGCTGACCGTAAATGTCACTGGAACCAGTACCATTTTGACCATCAGACCGCCAAGTCACTACGTAGTCGCCATTAATTAATGCAGCCACTGAGGGATTGGCTTGAGTATTACTTGTGGTGGTATTGACGCGAAATTCTGTACTCAGTGTATTGCCGTTGGCGTCATAGCGTTGGCCGTAAATGCCAGAACTAGAACCATCCTGACCAAAAGACTGCCAAGTGACCACGAAACTGCCATCAGTCAACGAAGCCACCGAGGAATCAATTTGTCTATTGGCTGTAGTCGCATTTATACGCGTATCTAAAATCATTTCTTACTCCTTGAATATTTAATACTATTGCTGCTTAATTTCTAAGCTGTCCCAGTTTCATTAGAACGATATCTCATTGATCCATCTAAGAGCTATATGGAACACTATTTAATAGTGACGTATCCTTATTTTTATTATTTAGCTTGTGCAGCCTGGTTCCTAAAATAAGCGGCAGCAGCATAAAGTGGCTTTGGATCACCCCCTTGCTTCCTAACGATTTTCGCTGTCTGCAGATATTGCTTTGCCAGCGAATCCGCTTGCTTGGCATGCAGTTTTTCCCTTACTCGAAGTGCTTTTTCTTCTTCCTTACGGATTTTAACTTTTTTCTGCTCATTAACTTGGGGAGGCTTATTTATCCCATTTTTTGCAGCATGTGCCGAAGTTGAAAGCCCTGAACCAATCGTGACAGTCATGACGACAATCAACAGAGCAAGAATAGTCCTCAGCGAATGGTTGTAATTAATCATTTGAATCTCCTTTCAATTATTGTTTATTTATTGACTATATAAATTACTGAAACAACGTTCGCAAACGCTCACTGAGCTAAAGCCCGGTTGACCGTGAATGCTACTGGTTGGGTGCCTATGTTAAATGTTTTGATTATCTGCCCCCCATATAGCTCGCCACCAGCAAGACCAGTGACCGCGAGATTCTGTACAACTTTATTCGCCGATAAAGTGACCTTATTTGTGGTGCGATCCCATGTTGCATCAATTGTCGCGGATTTGGCGTTAAGACTATCTCTTGTTTTGTCACCGAGTAAGTAATAGGGATAATTCTTGACGGGTAATTTAAACAGTTGTTGGTATGCAGTGAAGACCGAACCCAACCAGTCAAATATGAGCGTATTACCGTCAACATCATACTTGGCCATATTTGTCTGATGGAAATAGTGGGCCCATTTATTAAAGGTCAGCATATGCCGCAGCGCACTATCAGACTCAGCCGCAAGAATTTCCGGGTAACTCCGAGGTGTGCAGATGGCACCAGGTACTGTGCATGGATCCTGACCAGCATTAACAAAACGTTTGTGAAAGATATAGTTGTATTCATCAGCCAGATTCACCGGATCGATCACATTATAGAAAACATTAGTCGGCCAGCGGGGCAGCATCAAACGATCCGCAGCACTACCATCATCGTATTCAGAGATATACTGCTCAATGTTCTGTGCCTGTTGCGATGAGTCAGAAGCAAGATAGAGCACGCCGGCATTAGCAGCGGCTGTCAGGAATAATGGATTGGCCCCACCCTCGTCAAACGCCTTGTCGTCATCCTGAACGTTGAACATTTCTGGGTGAAGTTCGGGATAATCGGTGCAGTTACGATCTTTTAAGCCAGCATGATTACCACTCACAAGAACCCTGTTGTTGGCAGCTTTTTCTGGAAGATTCAACAGCCCCCAAACAGTTCGGTTCTTAGTAATCTCCTGCTGAATAGCCGCTGCCGTAGTGAAGGTTTCATAATCACAACTGGAATTAGCTGGAACCGGTACTTTGTCCATGTCCGCGTGCGTGAAAGTGTGATTGATGAAACGGAAATTATTCTTGTTGGCAACCACTGCCTGCACCAAGTCCTCCGCCAAGTTAGCAGTCAATGTTGTTGCTAGCGGATCCACCACAGCACCAGAACCATTGAATGGAAAATCCAGCTTGAAATTGCCGGCTGTCGGATATGCCGCCCTAAAAGCATTCTGTTTGCTCACACCATTGTTTATGTCCACGCTGTTCAAACGATAGGTCTGGCTCGGGTTAGTCCCCTGCATTTCTATATCCCAGAGTTCGTCTGCAAGGAACAAGTCATCCAGATGAGCAGCCATATATACGAAGCGTGCCCCAACAAATACTCCTTGAGTCGCCCAGTTGATAAACTCATAGGCCAGTACATTTGAATGAATGAGGAATGAGGCATGAGAAATGGTCGAGATCATAACCTCGCGCACTGGTGTTGTTTGAGACGGGTCCATGTAATTTACGATCGACACCAACGCCTCCCCGGCTGCAGTTTTTAGCAGCGGCACAACATTTGGCACAGTACCGTCCCGCGGAACGTTAATGGTGTCATTTCGAGGATTAGCCGCAAATGCAAAATCTGTAACCGGAAGCGGGTTAGCCTGGTTTACATACTCAAACACTTCTTTTTGATATGCGGCTGGTATTGACCACTGGGTATTAGTGTAGCTGGCTCCACTGGATGAATAAGCAAGACCGTAATCCAGATAGATTCCAAATGGCGGATCGGGATCCCAATAGGTGCCAGGCCAGCCTGATAGCACCGCTTCGCGAACTTTAAAGTCTTTCTCGTACGCGTGCAAAATGTCCCATTCCGATGGCGTGAAGTTAAAAGCCAAGTCAGAATTTGTCACAATAATGCCGTTATAGTTACCCACACAGCCAGAATCCGCAGCCCCGCACGCCAATCCATTCGAAGCAGCAAGCATTTCAGGTGTTAAATTCTGTGTCGCAGCATTTAAAATATCATAAGGCACTCCCATTTCATCAAGAACCGGCTTGATATAAGTAAGCCCCTGATCTTCTGTTTCATTGCCCGTTGATATGACTAATACTTTCAGTTTGACAACGTTATCAGCAAAAACTGATGCAGTTCCCATTAAAGGTAACCCTATTGTAATTAAAATAAGCAGTGCATATTTTATTTTAGAAATTATTTTCGTCTTCTTCATAAACTAACTCTCCCAAATTGTGTAAGAAGCATTTGCAGATTAAAAGACTTGCAATTTTCAATTAAAAAGCCCTAGCAAACGATCTTTTAAATACTATTTTTTATTACTACTGTCTTGTTAACGAGGAAGTGCTGGAACCTGACTCGCCCACGCAAGACAAATCGAAACTTGCGCACCCTAATTTATCACTCATTAAATTAATAGATCATAGAACCAATTATTGATCCGGCCATTAAAAAGATTTATTAGAATCACCATACTCCGGCCTTCTCTGCTATGAAAAATAGAACTGTTTAATGGCCGATTCTATAATACCCTTAATCTTGCTATCTTAATTTTCCTAATAGGTTATATTTTTTTACTGATAGAGAATAATATGCCTTTATCCGCACTATAATAAGTGACAGATATCCATAATTATGTAGTAGTGATGTACTAAATATGTCCTAGTTAATAAAGCACCCCGCCGCAAGCAGCGGGGTATTAATTTCGCTCTTCAATCTGCTGGTTTTCAACCAGCTTTCGCCCCAAGGGGCGGGGAATTAAACCCGGAAGAGATTAAATGATCCGTTGCAAGAAATACTACGAGAAGGCGCGTGCAAAATGTTGACTGCAGCCATAGACTCGGAAGTGGCTGCATTTATTCAACAGCATGGAGGTTTAAAAACCGATGACGGTAAAAAGGCAATAGTCAGAAATGGCTATTTACCAGAGCGCACGATTCAAACGGGAGTTGGTGGCATTGAAGTCAAAGTGCCGAAAGTGCGAGATCGCTCTGGTTCAGGCATCAAATTTAACAGCAGCCTGATACCTCCATACTTGAAACGCACTAAAAATATTGAGGAGTTTTTGCCCTGGTTATACCTAAGAGGTGTTTCGACGGGTGATTTTACCGAGACGTTAAAACATCTGCTAGGGCCAGATGCACCAGGATTGTCAGCTGCGACGATTAGCCGTTTAAAGCAGGATTGGGAGCAGGACTACCGGGATTGGAGTCGTCGCGATTTGAGTAACAAGCGCTTTGTTTATGTCTGGGCTGATGGTGTTTACAGTACGGTCAGAATGGATGATCGGTTATGTCTTCTGGTGATTATCGGCTCTGATGAAACGGGACGTAAGGAATTGCTGGCATTGTCGGATGGCTATCGTGAGTCTGAAGCAAGCTGGACTGAAGTGTTGATGGATTTGAAACAGCGTGGTCTTAAAGAAGCGCCTAAACTGGCTGTTGGGGACGGCGCTTTGGGATTCTGGAAAGCCGTTGCCAAATGCTGGCCGGATACCGATCGGCAGCGCTGCTGGGTACATAAAACTGCCAACGTAATGGAAAAGCTGCCCAAGGCCATGCAACCCAAGGTTAAGGAAGCACTGCACAATATCTGGCAAGCAGAAACACGGGAAGAAGCATATGAGGCATTTGATCATTGTATAGAACGTTTCAGCCCGAAATACCCAAAAGCGATGCAGTGCCTGGAAAAGGATAAAGATTCCATGCTGGCCTTCTATGATTATCCTGCGGAAAACTGGCAGCACATTAGAACAACCAATCCGGTTGAATCAGTCTTTGCTACTGTTCGGCTGAGAACAGCCAAAACCAAAAACTGTGGAAGCCGGACGACAACATTGACGATGGCATTCAAACTGATGGAAGTGGCACAGAAAAAGTGGTTCCGGCTGAGGGGCTATAAATTGTTAGCAGATGTCATTGAAGGCATCAAATTCGTTAACGGCGTTAAACAAAATGGAGATCAAAAACAGGTAGCCGCTTGATTCTCCATACACCACATTTGACAATAGCTCTGGAATATTTTCTGAACCTTGTTTTGCATCACATACGCTATCGTAGGCGTGTAGATAGGTCTCTTCGTATATGACGCTCTTCCAAAGCCGTTCAACAAACACGTTGTCACGCTAGAGCTACCTTTCTCATCCATATTGATTCGGATACCGTTATCCTTCAGCAGCCCGGTAAATTCTAATCTAATGTATTGGCAACCTGCTCAGTATTGAAGATTCTGGCTTGCCATGCTTGTTTATGGCTTGTTGCAGAGCTTCAATTTAGAAGTCGGCAGTGTCAGAGCCTTATAAGACAATCGCTAGGACAGCATCCGAGGGATTAGACATGATTTGAACGGATGATGGACAGATTCCACAACAATACGGATAGACTGGATGCACCTGATACGGCTTGCTAACGCTGGACTGGCGACACATTGCAATCTCGCCTAAAAATTAAGCAGGATACGTGGGCTGTTTAGTCAAAAATTCGGTAAACATGAACAGCTTTTTCTGGCCAGCTTTAGGTTAGCGTCAACATCCGTGTCCAATCAATCCGACGTAAACTTGATCACCTGCAGGCAAGTAGTCGACATAAAGGAATTCTTATGCATGATTATTTTTACATTAACTAGGACATATTTAGTACATCACTACTACATAATTATGGAAGCCTGTCACTTATTCTTTGACAACAATAAGGTTATCATTCAACTGTTAACAAAAGAACTTAAAGGCAGATGCAAGGATTAAGGGTCGGAAGGTAAAAAATACCCATTAAAAAGTGTAACGTTTAAATGGCAATGAAGATCGGAATGCGATAATTCTGATCAAGCCTCTAAATGCCCGTATGCGCAATAAATCGCAGTAAACTTACCTATTTTTGGCATATTAAAACAACTGATATTTGAATTGATGTTTATAGTATGAGGATATGCATTGTCTTACAAATAGCATTGAATAGTTTTGAAGTTTTACTAAGCGAAGGCCTGCAAAGCTTAACGAGGCGTTAGTAAACTTTGATCTGCATTTAGAGGAATTTAACTGGCGCGGGAAAAATAATCTGGTGTATGCACGATGATAAACTATGGCAAATTGCTAGATATTACTAATCTCCACTAGTCTCATTTAATAGAACAAAAATTAATCGATAAAAAAGGATATGCAATCTATGTTGATGAAAACTGAAAGAAAACCACAATCTGATCAATCGAAACTTAATTTTCTTTTCATTATTATTTTGCTTAATTTGTTGACAAGTTGTTCTGTGACCAATGTACAGAAAGGCGTTTCACTTTCGTCTTCTGAACGTTGGATAATTTTGCCTTTTCAGAATTATTCACAGACTCCGCGCGCAGGCGAGCAAGCCGAAGAAATACTAGCTACTTTACTTAGAATTCAAGGTCTACCGAACATAGAAATGTACCAGCAACAAGATGATGAAAAGAGCGAGTGGCCTGAATTGAATGATCGTAAATATCAAAAAAACACTTTGGAATTAGCTAGTAAAGAAAATATTTCTTATGCGGTCACCGGAAGCATTGATGAGTGGCAATACAAACTTGGTGTCGGCAGCGAGCCAGCTGTGGGGCTGACAATTCGGATTATAGAGGTTCCCTCCGGCAAAGTTGTTTGGTCTGCAAGTGGAGCACGATCAGGCTGGAGCACGGAATCGTTAACTGGCACTGCACAGAAATTACTCAAAAATTTGATTTCGGATCTCAATATTACAAAAATATAATTTTGATATTAAAGTAGCCATCCAATGACTGATTAGCTCATCGCAAATTAATATATAATATCGAGGATTGATACCGACGAAAGTAAAATAGTTCTAAATATGAATATCCCTTGATCAGTTTCAATTTTAAATGCTTACCATAAAAGTAACAGAAAAATGGTTTAGTGATGAAAGGAACTGAATTTATTAGGATGGCAGAAGCATTCCATAATGAAAGGATCTTGCGCTAGGTATTTTCATCTGCCTTAAAGCATGTGCGCCGCATTGCGGCTGGGAATGTAGTCGATGCCATAAGTAAAGGTCACTAACAGTAAAAGCATTGGTTCATTCAACTAATCTACCGTTGATTTAAGTATTTCGCACAATTCACACATTAGCTTCAAATAAAGATGATGATATTAATGCATTACGTTTATCGAAACAGATCAATGCATCGAAAATGATGACTAGTCAGATATTGTGTAAGACTTGAACACCATGAGAGCAAGACAGGATTTTAAAAGAAATGGTTGATAGACGATGCACTGATAGGAGAGCAGCAAACCGGGCGAAAGCGTGAATGGAGGGCCGAAAGAAAAGTGCTGTTACGAATAACAGTTGAGAATTCATGGAAATAAGCTGACTTCATTATCGTACAACAAATTTCAGGCATCCTGTTAAAAGTGATGTCGCAATTTGTGAAACGATATCTTTCAACTAGCAATAAGTGCATAGTGATGCTTTGCTCTCATTGGCTAAAGATCGTAGAAACACAGTATCACGATTTTCACTACATTCAGTTAGTAAATGGTTGCCTTTGGTACAAATAATCAAGCTTATTCAAGCGAATTCTTATCGATCTAACAAAAGGACTAAGTAATACCGAATTACCATCCAGACTCCTTAAAGCCGATAAATTTTTGTTAACCCATAACAACTATCTTTGCCGCATTTGGGCATTGAATATAATGCTAAAAAACAATTATCAATATCAAGATGTTCGAGTTTAGAAAATTAACAGCGTTAGCGTTGCAAAAAAAGATAAAAATATTCGCGTGGATAGAGACTATAATTATTGCAACAGTACTTCCAGTAATTGGTTATTTCATTGATCAATTAGATCCTTTTTTTATTAGTTATCAGTTTCCGTGGTTAGTTTTTGCTCCTTTATTAATTAGCCTTCGATACGGATTTATACACGGAATAACCGCCGCTTTATTTCTTACGATCATTATTTGGGCTGGATCTTACTTGAGCTGGCCTCAGGATTTCTTTTTTCCTCAAGAAATGATAATTGGATTGATATTAGTCACAATGATTTCTGCTGAATTCTATGAATTGTGGAATCGCAAGATGGGATTATTAGAGAAAAAACATGATCACAATCAAATGAGAATGAATAAATTTGTTCGCGCCTACCATCTCATTAAAGGTTCGCATTATCAATTAGAGCAGCATTTGGCAAGTCAGGCGAAAAGCTTGCGTTTAACTTTATCTGATCTAAATAAAGAAATTTCTTCGTTAGAAAATATTGGAGGTGAACCACTAGCAGGTATTGGCGAAAGTATTCTTAAAATTTTTGGTGCATTTACAAATGTGCATATAGCCGGAATTTACGCGGTGAATGAACGACGAGAAATCATTACTGATGCCTTAGCATATATTGGAAAACCTTGTGCTTTGATACTTCCAGATCCTATAGTAGAGGAGGCTATTAGAACCGGACATACTGCAAGCATTGATATAGAAAATCATGATTCAAAGGAGAATATTAGAACAGTAGTCGCTATTCCTTTAATAGATGTTTATCAGAAAATTTGGGGGATAGTTGTTGTTAATGAAATGCCGTTATTTGCATTACAAAATAGTACCATGGATTTATTTACTATTTTGGGAGGAAGAATCGGTGATTTGATTCAGCAGCGCATAGATTTCGACCTTAGTAACAATAGTGACAGAAAGATTTTTGAACGTAAATTACGTAGAATCTTGGAGGAAGTTCGTTATCTGGATGTATCTGCAATAGCAGTTGCAATAAGTATTAATTCTGAAGAATTAAAGCGTAAATTACACTTTAAATTGCAAACCGAGTTGCGAGGAATCGATGAACTTTGGGTTTTGACGGATAATTCGGATAGTCAGGTTTTATTGATATTGTTACCGTATACGGATGAGAGTGGTGCTATTGAATTATTGAATCGGACTGAATTTTGTGAATTTTCGACGGCTAAAGTTATTAGTAATGAGATGGATAGAAAAATTCTTAGTTTTTTTGATGGCCGCATTACTACTTGTTTATGGTTATTAAATAATAAAACATCGCGAGCTAAATTTTTATTAGAAACTTATCAATTTTGTAAGAATGGATCGGTTGAGAACGAAATCATGGGTGATAAGAATGCAAGTACTACAGATACTAATTAAATCAATTCTACTTGCTCTAGCTCTAGGACTAGAAATATATGCTCTAAAACTAATTCTCGATGATCCTATGCTCCCGCGAAGCGAAGCATCCGCATTACTTTATCACTGTATTGCAAGTATCGTCGGCGCCTATATCTACTTTAAAATAATGATGCCTAATCACGAGAAGATTCAGTTAGTAATTCTCCTTTTTTTCTTTACAATAATTTTTTATTTACCTCTGTTGGGAATTATAGGATTAATTTTAGCGATACCATTTGTAATATGTCGTTTTTCTAGAATGGAGAAACTAATTTTCCCTATTGTTATAAATAAAATTCGAGAACTACCTTCTGAGGATAAGAATCAATGTGAGCAGTCAGCAAGTTTAAACAGCTTAGCTAGTCTGTACAGATCCAAGAATTATCAAAGTCGACTACAGGCCATATATGCAACATTAAAACTAAAGGATCAGGATGCAATTCCATTATTATTTAAAGCACTTGGTGACCCCATTGATGATATTAGATTACTTGCCTATGCGTTATTAGATCGTAAAGAGAACAATCTCAGCATGCGCATAAATAAAAATAAGAAAATTTTTGAGCTCGCAAAGAATACAAAAAATAAAATATTATGTTTGCGGATTGCAAATGATTATTGGGAATTGGTGCGTCTTGGTCTAGTTCAAGGGGAAGCACGAAACTTTATACTCAATATGGCTTGTCATTATATTGAGCTCGGTCTTGAACAAAACTCCAATGATTTGGAACTTTGTTTTTTGTATGCGCAAATCTTGTTAAAACTAAAAAACTATCAGCAATCATATGAGCAATTCAAAAAGGCTGAGACTCTTGGTATTGATCATAAGAAACTGCAGATTTACTATGCCGAAATAGCTTTTTATAGTCATCAATATCTCGAAGTGAAGCAACTTATGAATACTATTGATTCTCCTACAATTTACCCCCAATTATCAGCGGTAACGCAATTCTGGCGGAAATCAAGCTAGATGGAACAGCGACAGAAATACGCTGATATTACGTTATTATTGGAAGGCACTTATCCTTTTGTCAGAGGTGGGGTTTCCAGCTGGTTACACCAGCTAATCGAAGAGCTGCCGCAATACACATTTGCTTTGATTTTTCTGGGAGCTACGAGAAAAGATTATGAGGCGCAAAAATACGTTTTGCCAGATAACGTTGTTCACTTGGAGTGTCATTATTTGTTTGATGATTTTTTTCTATCTAAACCCAAAGCCTGCAAAGGAAATATTGAATATATTCTAGCCTCTAAAAAGCTTCATGATTGGTTCCGTACCCCATGTGCAGACTTTGATGAGGCGGTATTGAGAAAGCTTTTGGTTAATTTAGGACAAATGCCGGGTTTTACTGCAGAGGAATTTTTTTATAGCGAAACTGCATGGCAAGAAATTTGTAACTGCTATGAAAAATATAATGCAACTGATTCATTCATTGATTATGTATGGGCAATTAAAGCAATGCATACTCCGCTGTTCAAGGTTGCTAGTGTTGCTCACCAATACGCTATTGCTACAGGAGCATTTCATTCCATATCCACTGGCTATGCGGGTTTTCTTGGCTTGCTTTTACACAATATAACCAGTCATTCATTAATTCTTACCGAGCACGGCATTTACACTAAAGAAAGAAAAATAGATTTGCAATCATATTTTATAAAGGAGCATCGCGATTTATTAGGTGATGCTCTACCGATGGGAATGCACTACCATGAAACGTTATGGGTAAGATTTTTTGAGTCATTAGGGCGGCTTATTTACAAAGCTTCAAATCCTATTATTAGTCTTTATGAAGCAAACAGAGCGCGCCAGATTGCCGATGGTGCAGATCGTGATCGAACACAAGTCATACCAAATGGAATGCCCATTGAGCGCTTTCTTGATATGCGTGCACAGAGGCCCCAAAAAATCCCCCTTGTGATTGGATTTCTTGGCAGGATTGTTCCTATAAAGGATGTTAAAACTTTTATTCGATCCATGCACACGATCGTGTCGAGCTTGCCAGAAGCCGAAGGTTGGTTAATTGGCCCAGAAGATGAAGATAAAGAGTATGTGCAGGAATGTAAAGATCTAGTGAAGGAACTAGGTTTAGAAGAAAAGGTACATTTTAAAGGATTTCAGAAAATTGGCGATGTGCTTCCTCGTTTAGGACTGCTGGTATTAACATCAATCAGTGAAGCGTTTCCTTTGGTGATACTTGAAGCTTATGCAAGTGGTTTACCCGTCGTGTCAACGGATGTGGGTGCTTGTCGAGAAATCATCGAAGGTAGCAGTGATGAAGATCGTTCTTTGGGATGTGCGGGTATAGTAATTCCTATGGCTGATCCAGAAGCCACTGCAAATGCTGTGATTACATTATTGGCTAATGAGGATCGTTGGCATTTAGCACAGAAAGCTGGTATTCAACGAGTTGAACGTTACTACACGCAGACAATAATGCTAGAAAGTTACAAAACTATTTATGACCAAGTGCTGAAACGATAATGGCTGGTATAGGGTTTAGACTACGTGAATTGATGAAGACAAATTCTTTATTGGGATTGGCACAATCCTATGGTTTTGCCGGGATAATTGGTTCTGGCCCATGGGTGTTGTCGATAGTAGGCATCCTGTTAATTGGTATCATCAGTACAGAAAATTTTCTTACACCTACTTTTGTTGGGCAATTTCAAATATCTGTAACCTATTTGATGGCAGTTTCTTTAATTCTGACCGGTCCGTTGCAGCTTATGCTCACTCGATTTATTTCTGATAGATTATATGAAAAGCGCGATGAACTAGTATTACCGAATCTGATAGGGGCCATTTTTATTATAGTCACTGTTAGCGGAACACTTGCAATCATCTGTTTATTTTATCTATTTGATGAATCTATATTATATCGGCTATTAATGTTGAGCGGCCTGGTTATTCTTTCCACTATCTGGGTTGTGGTAATTGTTTTATCAGGACTTAAAGCATATCGAGCAATCTTACTAGCCTTTCTATCAGGGTATGGAATAACAGTGTATGCTGCTATGGAGCTAACTACGTTCGGGTTAGAAGGTTTACTCTTTGGATTTGTTCTTGGACATAGCATTTTATTATTTATACTTTTGGTTGTGGTTTTTAACGCTTATTCAAGTAGCAAATTGATTGCCTTTGACTTTTTACAGCGAAGCAAAATATTCCCTAGCTTGATCATTACTGGTTTGCTCTATAACTTGGCAATTTGGGCTGACAAATTTATTTTCTGGTTTAATCCTGAAACCAGTGCTGTCATCATTGCACCCTTGAGAGGATCGGATCTTTACGATCTTCCTATATTTCTTGCGTATTTATCAATCATACCTGGTATGGCGGTATTCTTGTTACGTATGGAAACTGACTTTGTAGAGCAATATACAAAATTTTATGACTCTATTAATAACGGCTCTTCTCTGAATGCTATTTTTCAAGCCTACGAAGAAATGATCATATCAATTCGAAGAGCATTTATAGAAATCTTTAAAGTACAGGGGATGACCGTTGTTATATTGTTGGCAATGGGGGATAAATTACTAGTATGGGTAGGAATTTCTCCTTTTTATAGGGTGTTGCTAAATATTGATTTAGTTGCGGTTGGCGTGCAAGTGCTATTACTCGCCGTTCTCAATCTTTTGTTTTATTTTGATTATCGCAAAGATGCCCTTTATCTCTGTTTGTTATTTGTTATCTCAAATATTGTACTTACACTTCTAAGCCAATATATGGGTCCTATATATTATGGATATGGTTTTGCCGTATCAGTTGTATTAACTACTGTTATCGGGATGGTTATGGTATCGAAGAAACTTAATCGCTTAGTCTATGAAACATTCATGCTGCGTTAATTAATATACAAGCTAAATAAAGCACAACTTTATGACTCTTTCAATAACCATATTAAATACCAGTGGATTTTTTTGATGTTATCTCTTAAATTCCGTGCTGTAGTACTATTTATAAATAGCATGCTTTTTTCATGCATGCATTCAGATGCTAATCTCAGTACTGCGTTTTTTTATGGTAAGCCTGTCCCAGTGGATTTGCTCTCTCATTACAAGCAAGTCGTTGTGGAGCCAGAGAATATGAACGATCTTGATGAACTATATGCTAATAAAGTCAAGGTATTTGCCTATATAAGTATTGGAGAAGTCAATCGGACACGTTTTTGGTATTCAGAAATTCCAAAAAATTGGTTCGTGGGAAGTCATGAAACATGGGGAAGCGACATTGTTGATTTAACCCAACAAGCATGGCACGATTATCTAATTAATAAATATATGACTTCGCTATGGGAACAAGGCTATCGAGGATTCTTTTTTGATACGCTTGATAGTTATCAAAGAGTCATATTTGATTCTGAGGAGCGGGCGCTTCAGGAAAAAGCATTGGCACAACTAATAAAGCGAATATATCAACATTTCCCGGGAGTCAAGCTTATACTTAACAGAGGGTTCGAGGTTCTGCCGGAAGTTGGTCAATATGCTATTGCAGTAGCTGCCGAATCACTTTTCCAAGGCTGGGATCAAACGAAACAAAAATATATAGAAGTTTCTGAATCTGATCGTGATTGGTTATTAAATAAATTAAATCAAACAAAAGATAAATATAAACTACAAATAATTGTTATTGACTATGTTGATCCAACTCAGCGCGAGTTAGCAAAAAAGACAGCAAAACGAATATCTGACTTGGGGTTCACACCTTGGGTAGCAAATCCTGGATTAGATACTCTTCCCGTGGTCGAAGAATCAGAAATTTGAGTTAATAAGGAATGGCGCATTGACTCATCAATAACCATACTAAGAAGTAGCCTCGCAAATTCAGGGTACTGTGAAGTAGTCTCTTACAATTGTATAGTATTCCATGTTTTTGCGAAATAGTGCACGTATATATTTGAATTAACACAAAATATCGTGCATTTTGATTAGTTATATCTTGTTGATACCGGTTTAAAATTGACCACCCATTACGGTTGAAAATTGACCGGGGGAGAGCAGTGCGCAGGATACTGCTCATCTGTGGATAAGTCGACCAGACTGAGTGTTGATGTTCTAGTCATAATGAAATGCGCTACAAATTAACCAGATATTCTTCTGGAGAAGATCTTTTTTTTCTTTCCTGTATTTTCATTTTTGCATTAGCGACACTTTGTTTGTAACGGAAAAAATCATTACCGGTTTCGATAATATGGCAATGATGGGTTAGTCGATCCAAAAGCGCGGTGGTCATCTTGGCGTCGATGAAAACGCTGCTCCACTCAGCAAACACTATGTTGGCAATCATAAATTTATATGCCTCTGAACTGTTTTCAGTATTTCCTGCCAAATGTTTTGAGATCAACGATATAGGGAGTTGAATCATGAGAGCACTGGAAACTAATTTGCTGGATTGGCAGAAACGGTATGGAACGGAAGAAGCCTGTGCGCGGGCGCTAACGCAGCAACGCTGGCCGGAAGGGTTCCGTTGCCCGCGTTGCGGGCATGATCATGGCTATGTCATCAGTACGCGCCATTCCTGCGAGTGCTCCAAGTGCCATTACCAAACGTCGGTTACAGCGGGGACGCTGTTTCATTCCACCAATCTGCCGCTGACTAAATGGTTCTGGGCGATTTACCTGTCTGCCTCAGACAAGGGCGGCATTTCTGCCGTACGCCTTTCCAAACAAATCGAGGTTTCCTGGATTACGGCTTGCCGGATATTGCGCAAGATTCGCATTGCCATGGGACACCGGGATAGTATCTATCGGCTGCACGATCTGATTGAGATTGACGATGCTTTGGTGGGTGGTCGCCGCAGTGGAAAGCGAGGTCGCGGTGCCGAGGGAAAAACCCCAGTACTGGTGGCAATTGAGAACCGGAGCAGGTGTGCCGGGTTTATCGCCATGCAACAGGTCTCTGCTGTTACTCATGAAACAGTAGCAAAGTTTGTTCAATGTCATCTCCCGCCCGATCAGTTGGTGCGTAGCGATGCGCTGACTTCCCTGGCGGAAATTGGCAAAACCCAGCATCATGCCGCACGGGTGACGCCGCCTGATATGGTGGGCGAATGGCTGCCCTGGGTGCATATTGCCATCGGCAACCTCAAGGCATTTCTGTTGGGCACTTATCACGGTGTATCGTCCAGGTATCTGCAGGAGTATCTCAATGAGTTCTGCTACCGGTTCAACCGGCGTATGTGGGAGGCCGAATTACCGCTACGCCTTCTCAATGCTTGCCTGACGCACACTCAGATCAAACTGAAAATAGTATAGAGGCATATAAATTTATTAGCCGCAAGCAGCGGGGTATTAATTTTGCTCTTCAATCTGCTGGTTTTCAACCAGCTTTCGCCCCAAGGGGCGGGGAATTAAACCCGGAAGAGATTAAATCTTCTGGTTTTTTGTAATCAGCCAGCAGATCATCTTCATATTGTGGACGCACCACTTTCTACCGATATTTTCCGCCAGACCGCATAAAGCAACTCCTAGATAGATACTCTAAAATAAAGACGATATAATTTCGTGGGAAATTATTACTCGAATTGTTGACATAAAAATATTTCTTAGATATCATTTGTCTAACAAGTGGAAAAATATCACACATAAAATAAGCCTAACGGTCATCTAAGATTCCATATAGATACCCTATTGAATTTGGACAGTTATGATGTTCATTTCTGATGGTATGGCATCTTGTCAAGAGGTTCATAACCTCCTCGCAGTAATTTAATTAACTTGGGATTTCCCGTGGCCTTGCCACGGACTTCGATATTTTTTTGAGGAGGAATATATTGTTTAAACAAAAGATCTTAGTGGCGTCAATGTTAGCATCACTAATTATAATGGTGCCGTCAGTACTTGCGAGTGATCTTGGTGGTGGTAATTCAAAAAATCCAAAAAATATTAGTGCAAAGAATAGTCACGGGAAAGATAAAATCTACAGCACTGCAGGTTTCATTGATCTTGGGAATGCGTTTTTTAAAAAATTTGGAACCAATGATCGCACGTGTGCTACTTGTCATGTCCCTACAGAAGGATGGACAATTACCCCGAAAGGTTTAAAGGAACGTTTTTTCAAGACAAAAGGAATGGATCCAGTTTTCCGTTTGGTTGATGGTGCTAATTCTCCCCTTGCCGATGTGTCCACGGCTGAGAAGCGTCGCAAAGCCTACAGTATGTTGCTAAATAAAGGGAATATCCGTGTGGGAATTGGCATTCCTGTTAATGCAGAATTTGAATTGGATAAAGTAGATGACCCTTATGGTTACGCGAGCCCGGCAGAATTATCACTTTTCCGTCGTCCACTGCCAACTACCAATCTTAAATTTATCAGTGCAGTTATGTGGGAAGGACGTGAAACCACATTGGATCCAAATTCCAGCGATTGTACTTATGGCACTAAAATCTGCTTTTCACCCATACCGTTTGACTTATCTACGCAAGCGAATAATGCCACATTGGGCCATGCTGAAGCATTGGCAGATCTGACTGAAGCAGAACGCGAAGAGATTGTTGCGTTCCAGTTGGGATTATTCACTGCTCAGGTACAAGATAGATTTGCGGGTAATTTAACTAGGGGTAGCACACAAGGCGGTCCTAAGCCATTAATAGATCAAAGCTATTATTTTGGCATTAATGATACGCTCGCAGGAGATTATCGTACACAAGAAGCTTTTAATCCCAATATAATGTCAATCTATAGTGCTTGGGATCGTTATTCCAGTAAAGCACGAAATAAGCGCAACAAAGCACGCGCCGCCATTGCACACGGTCAGGCTTTATTTAATACCAAAACTATTCGGATCAGCGGTGTTAAAGGCATTAATGATGACTTGGGTATAGATGTGCTGCCTGGCACATGCACTACTTGCCATAACACGCCGAACTCGGGTAACCACTCAACGCCACTACCTTTGGATATTGGTATTTCAGACGCATCACGCCGTACACCGGATATGCCTCTATATACACTGAGAAACAAAACGACTGGGGAAACCATTCAAACAACCGATCCCGGGCGCGCTTTGATTACAGGTAAATGGAATGATATCGGTCGCTTCAAAGGTCCAGTCCTTCGTTCTGTTGCATCGCGACCACCTTATTTCCATAATGGCTCTGCTAAAGATCTACCTGCAGCAGTTGATTTTTATAATACCCGTTTCGTAATCGGGCTCACTAAAAAAGAACAGGCCGACCTAGTGGCCTTTCTTGCTTCTTTATAAAGCCATAAAAACATCATGCCGCTTTAGATAAGCGGCATGAAAAATGAATACAATAAATTACGTTACCAATCAACAAGGCAGCAGTTTTTTACAAATGGCTATCTTTTTTGCCGTTATTCCAAAGATTATTTGCAGTTTCTTTTGTTAATTTACTCATCCTGATAACAGGATGACCACAAGCTTACTTAGAGTGAAAGCTTCAGAAAATTAGTTGTCCGAGTCCAGCAACGTTTACTTTTAGGGAAAATAACATATGTCTGAATCCAGATCAATTAAAATTTGTAATATTTCTTTGACAACTCACATTAATAATTCAATAAAGAGGTTTTTAGCTTATAAGATGTATTTGTACAAGAGAGTAAAAAATTTAATACAATTATTTCTAGGCATGACGTTGCTAGTAACAAACGTCGGCTTTGCTGAGATTGTATATCCGTCCAATTTAGCTGATAAGAAAGGTTTATCATTGTCGCAATCCATGGAAGCTCTTGCTGTGCAAGATCAAGAGGCCTCTGATGATAACTTGAAGAAATATATCTCGTTTAATCCTAGCCCACGCGGTTATATAGGAAGGCTTAGGTTCAATGTGCCAGTTAGTCCCAATACGACGATTAAAAAATTAACTTTCCATGCGAATTATCGTGGTCCAGAAAAAACTTTCCAAGAATGGAAATTCCAGTTACTTAATATTCAAACAGCAAAATGGGTCACTATCGCAGACAATGACAATGTAGCTAACTGGTTCTGGAGTGATATCGCGGCAACAGTAGCGAATCCCAACCAATATATAAATAGCAACAACCAGATCCAGTTACGTTATATGACAAATAATGACACCGATAACAGTCAACTTGATTACATTTCATTCGAAATAGCCAGATCAGGAACACAACCACTTCCAGATCAGGACTCTGCTGTAGTAGTTACACCTCCATCAACCGGAAGTCACTGGCAGCCAGAACCTGGGTTAAAATGGCATATACAATATACGGGTACGCTTAATGCATCCTTGAATGTGGATGTTTATAATATCGATCTTTTTGATACTAGTGCTGCGACTATATCAACCCTAAAATCAAAAGGAAAACACGTTATTTGTTATTTTAGTGCAGGTAGTTATGAAAACTGGCGTGCTGATACTGGCAAATTTCCGGCATCGGTTCTCGGTCAAAACCTTGACGGCTGGCCGGGTGAAAAATGGCTGGATGTACGAAAATTAGATATTTTGATACCCATCATGCGGGCTCGTATGCAAATGGCTGTTACAAAAGGTTGCCATGCTGTCGATCCTGACAATGTTGACGGCTACAGTAACAAAACAGGTTTTCCTCTTAGTTATAATGATCAGCTAGCTTATAACATAGCACTTACTGAAGCTGCGCATGATCTTGGGCTCGCTATTGGTTTGAAAAATAATCTTGATCAAATCAAGGATCTTGTAACTCATTATGACTTTGCAGTAAATGAAGAATGTTTCCAATGGGGTGAATGCGATACATTGAAGCCATTTGTTAATGCGGGAAAACCAGTTTTTGGTATTGAGTATAATCCCTCATCCTCGAGCTTTTGTCCGAAAGCAAACTCTATGAACTTTGATTTTCAGAAGAAAAAATTATCTCTGGATGCATGGGTAGAGACTTGTAGATAGATAGGCTAACAAAATTGATTTGATCTTGTGGCCCCGCAAGTAAATAATATTTATTAACTTGCGGGGCTACTAACTGCGTCCAAGCATGAAATTCGGTTCTGTCAGAATGGCTAATCTAGGCATGCCGGTATCCGTAAAATTCTAACAATTAACGGCAGAGCGGAGCCATTTGGTTGATTTTGATTTATTCAACAACGCCATGGTGCGGCATTGCCGTTTCATAAAACAAAATTTTAAATACTTGCATTGAATGAGAAAACCAAACAATCCAAAGAATTTACATTAGTGGCCCAGCATAGTAGGAGTCAGCGCTTTCACAGCGTCGCCCTGGATTATCATGGCTGGCTGTACCATGTAGACCGTCCGCCGCCATGCCGGACAAGCAGGCCTTTTTCCACCAGCGAACTAAAACTTGCCTTTAATGTGTTCGGGCTTGCACCTGCCTCGCGCACCATGTCACGGGTTGTGACGCGGCCATGGTCACGCACATAATCCAGGATTTTGACGGCCAGTTCGGGCAGGGCGGTCAAGGCATTCTTTTCGCGCTCCACTTTCGCGGCTAGGCGGCGCTTTTGCTGCTGCAAAGCACGCATAAAAAACATCAGCCATGGTTGCCAATTCGGAGCATCACTGCGGATTGTGCCTTGGGTCTGGCGCAACGCCAAATAATAGCCTTCCTTGCTGCTCTCAATCACGCTTTCGAGCGACGAATACGGCACATAAGCATATCCGGCCTGCAACAAGAATAAGGTCGTGAGAACGCGGCTCAAGCGACCATTTCCGTCCTGGAAGGGGTGAATTTCCAGGAACACCACAATGAACACGGAAATCATCAGCAACGGGTGAATGCGTTTTAGCTCACGCGCATCGCGTAGCCAGGTGATAAGCTCAGTCATCCGGCGCGGAGTGTCAAACGGCGTAGCCGTCTCGAATATGATGCCAATCATTTTACCGTCAGCATCAAAGGCTCCCACGTCATTGCGCACAGTTTTATATTCGCCGCGATGCCGCTCGTCCTTCTCGCTATAGCGCAGAAGGTCTCGGTGAAGCTGTTTGATATGGTTTTCGGTAATGGGAATGTCCTGCCAGGCCTGGAAAATTGTTTCCATGGCCTCGGCATAACCAGCAACTTCCTGTTCGTCGCGTGTCTCGAATTTCTTGATTTCCAACTTGCCAAGCAGGCGCTGAACCTCGCGGTCACTGAGCTTACTGCCCTCGATACGCGTTGAAGAGCCAATGCTTTCAATCGTGGCAATGCGGCGCAAGGCCTTCAGCCGGTCCGGTGCTAGAGTGCCAAGCGCGCGCCACGCGCCCTTAAACTCGTCTATTTCAGACAACAAGGCTAGCAATTCAGGCGTGATCTGGATAGTGTCGATATTCATCATGCCCGAATATATACCTGATTATGCCGGAATGTCTACCGGAATAATCGCCGGATTATGCCCGAATAGGGATACGACAACGATTCCTTCATTTTTAGGCCATAAGACTTCTCAGCCTCACATGACCGTCATTAGCTTATCCGAGGTTGGCTTGCTTTTCGGTCTTCAAACCTCAACCGGATAAAAAAGCACTCTAAGTGACGGAGACTGGTCGCTGTGATGATTTCTTCCCCAAGGATCCTCACTTACCCCAAGTAAAAAGCGGCTCAACAACATGCTGAATCTGCGCAAGCGATTTCGACCAGTTTTGTGGAGTCGACGATTAACGAAGTTGTCGCCAAACGAATGGTTAAGAAGCAGCAAATGCAATGGACGCATAAAGGTGCACATTATCTGTTGCAAACAAGAACAG
>Ga0154020_10002679_pt1 | contig 21694 bp, 22 predicted proteins | sample Klosneuvirus_201_FD_109709 | JGI IMG/M metagenome (GOLD analysis project Ga0154020, IMG submission 109709) | Active sludge microbial communities from wastewater, Klosterneuburg, Austria - Klosneuvirus_20160825_MG | ecosystem: Engineered > WWTP > Aerobic digester > Activated sludge | place... | reverse complement strand
GCCGCGCGCGCGCTCGAGATCCAGCGGTCGCGCGAGCGGCCACGAGAGCTCACCGCGGGCCTCGGCCGCGCCCGCGAACGCGCGATCGTCGCCGCGCGCCCCGCGACCGTCGAGGCGCGCGGTGGTGGTCCACGACAGCGTCGAGAGCGATCCGCCGAGCTCGAGGCCGAACGTGGCGTCGGCGAGCAGATCGGGCGCGTAGCCGGCCCGGATTCTGGGGCCGAGCGAGGTGGCGAAATACGCGCCACCGCGGTCGCCGAGCGCGAAGGACTCCGCGAGGAACACCTGCGAGCGCGCGAGGTCGACGCGCCCGAGATCGCCACCGCGCACGCCGAGCAGCTCGAACCCGATCCCCGCGGGGCCGACGCGCGCGGCCGCCGTGGCGTGATCGAACGGGTGGGCGAGCGTCTCGCGATCGAGCGTCGTGCGGACGCCGCGCGCGCCGCGCAACGCCCAGACGTCCCACGCCACCGTCGAAGGACCGCGGCCGAGATCGCCGCGCAGGTCGAGGTTGAGGCCGAGGCCACTCGGCGCGCCCGAGCCAGCGACGGCGCCCGCGCTGCGCGCGTCGAAGCTGATACGGGTGAGGCTCGTGTCGGTCGCGAAGTCGAGCGAGGCGCCGAAGCCCGCGCGGGTGTAGCCGCCGACGCCGATCTCCATGCCGCGCCCGAGCGGGAGGTGCACGGTCTGGCCGAGGAACATGCCGTCGATGCCGCGGAACGCGACCTGCGGCAGGCCGAGGCCGAGCTTGCGCGGGCTGCGCAACCAGAGATAGGGGAGCCAGAACACGGGCACCCCCGCGATGCGCAGGGTCGGGCCCTCGACGATCAGCTCGTCGGGCGGGCCGGCCCATCCGCCGGAGAACCCGATCGCCACCGGCGGATCCTCGCAGGGACAGAACCCGAGGATCCCCGACCCCACCACCCGCACGCCCCACTTGCCGAGCGACAGGTGGATCTGCTCCGAGCGCAGATAGTAGGGTGAAAGGCGCACCCGGACGCGGTCGCGGAGATCGAGCTCGCGGAGGCGGAGATCTGCCTCCACCACGCCGGCCTGGAGGTCGAGCTCCTTGAGCCATTTGGTCGGATCATCCAGATCGTCTTCTGCCGCAACGCGTCGCGACACGAGGAGCCCGGCCATGGCCACCGCGGCGCAAGCTCCTCGCATTCCAGGCTTCCTATCACGCTACGATGTCCGGATGCCCAAGCTTGCCGTCGCGCGCTTCGCCTCTTCCAGCACCGCCTTGGCCCTCGTCGTCGGACTCTACGGATTCGTCGGATGTGGCAGCGAGGAAAACAATCAGCCCAACCCGGATGCCGCCGTCGACTCGACGGACGGGTGTCTCGAGGCGTCGGATCCCAACAAGGCGATCCGCTTCGACGCGCGGCTCGTGGTCGTGGCGCCGGGAGAGAAGCGCACGGTGCGCGTGTACATCGAGCCGGACGTCTGCTCCGCGCAGACCATTCCGATCAACGTCGACGGCGCGGCCGCCAAGGTCGAGGGCACGTTCACGCCGACGCCGGCCAAGCCCGAGACGACCATCGACATCGTCGGCGTGTCGGCCGGCAAGACCACAGTCACGGCCAAGTGGGGCGCGCGCACGGCGACGATCGACGTCGAGGTCCGGGCCAAGGATCTCCCGGCGTGCGCGGCGGACGCGAGCGGCAAGATCGCGCCCGGCGGCAACTTGAAGGGCTCCGGCGCCTCGCTCGCGCTCTCGGCGGGGGCGACCAAGGACCCGGCCAGCATCGACCCGCTGGAGGACGCCTCCACCGTCGATCCCTTCGACGCGACCATCAGCTGCAAGGCCGACGGCAAGGGCCCCGACGGCTACCTGGCCCTCGGCCCCGCGGTCAGCTTCGGCCCGAGCGACAAGAAGTTCCTGCGCGAGCTGCAGTTCGAGGTGCCGATCAACCCGGCGATCATCCCGCAGCTCGGCAAGCTCCGGCACCTGCGCATGCAGTACACGTCGAACACGCTCAAGACCCCGCGGTTCGTCCCCATGACCAACCCGCGCATCGAGCGGCGCGACGCGGGCTTCGTGCTGCGCTTCGACGCGCCTCGCCTCGGCACCTACCAGCCGTTCGTCCCGGCCAACGCGGGCACGGTGAAGAAGAAGCGCAAGCTGACCCACCGCGCGGTGTTCGGCTTCTCGATGGGCGGCATCGGCTCGTCGATGTTCGGCATGAACCACCACGACATGTTCGACGTGGTCGCGCCGCTCGGCGGCCCGATGGATGCGGGTCACTTCCTCGCCTACTCGTTCAAGAACCACTACGGCGGGTTCTGCGAGCGCAAGGCTGGTGATCCGGTGCCGACGACGCCGTGCAAGGCCGACCCGGGCAAGCCCACCGAGCTCTACCAGCACGTGCAGACGTACGAGAACTGGTGGCACCAGAAGGGCGTCGATGGCACGGGCGGCACGTTCGGGCGCGACTCGATGGTGAACATCTTCCGCGACGTGGCCGCCGCGTGGGGCAACCCGGCGAGCACCAACACCAAGTGGCCGTGGGTGGCCGCGGGCATCGACCCGCCCGCGCCGATCATCGAGGACACCGGGCCGGGCGCGCCGGACTACTGCAAGGACCCGACGAAGGCGACGGTCGCCAAGACCGGGTACTTCGACAAGCGCTACAACCCCGACGGCAAGCTCCCCGTCATCAAGGTCTGCGACGGCGCGAGCCAGCCCGGTCAGCCTGGCAAGTGGGCGCCCGGCGGTCAGAAGCCGCTCGAGATGGTGGTCGCCGTCGACTACAACGGCAACGGCGTCCGCGACGAGGGCGAGCCCACGATCGTGCAGCCGTGGGAGCCGTTCGACGACTTCGGCAGCGACGGCAAGGCGAGCAAGGACGAGGCCGGCTACGACGCGGCCACCAACCCCGACCCGGCGGGCGACGACTACGATCCGCAGTACAACCCGCTCGGCACCGAGAACAACAGCCACCTCGACACGGGCGAGAAGTTCGAGGACGTGGGCCTCGACGGCGTGAAGTGCCCGAGCGGCGACACCTGCCCGTACGACACGGGCGAGGGCAACGGCAAGTTCGACATCGCGACCGGCCTGCAGACCTTCTTCGACCGCGACGGGCGGTTCCAGATCAACGGCTGGTCGAAGCCCCCTGTCGGCGGTCCGTGGGACGACAAGGCCCTCGACGCCCTCGACTACTACAGCGACGGCGGCATCCGCGACATCTTCAACTGGGGCACGGTCGGCTACCACTACCTGGGCGGCTTCATCGGGCGCAACCGCCCGACGATGATCTTCAACGACTGGCAGCACTTCCCGAACGTCGACATCAAGGACAACGAGGCGTTCGACCCGAAGGAACTCGACTTCAAGGGCCTGTCGAAGACGGTCTACCTCCGCTACGGCAACATCGACTCGACCAACCGCAACATCGAGAAGGGCGACGGTCAGCACGTCGGCTACGCCGACCAGGTGTTCCGCCGCATCCAGACCGGTCTGTTCTACATCGGCTCCCGCTGGCCCGACGGCGACACCACGTTCACCGAGAACCCGCCCGATGTGGACGGCCTCGGCCCGTGCGAGGGCACGCAGTCGTGCACCTATCCGTTCGCCGACAAGAGCGGGCGCACCGGCCCGGTCACCGTGATCCTGCCGCCGGGCTACCACGCCAAGGAGAACGCGGGCCTCAAGTACCCGACGGTCTACTTCCTCCACGGCTACGGCCAGAGCCCGGAGGACCTGCAGGCGTTCGTGCTCCTCGTCACCCCGCTGATGAACCAGGGCCTCTCCTCGAAGGCGACCCGCCTCCAGAAGATGATCATGGTGTTCGTCGACGGGCGCTGCCGCGGTGACGCGAAGGACCCGGAGTGCGCACGCGGCACGTTCTACGTCGACTCGGTCAAGACGCCGGGCGCCAAGATGGACAAGTACTTCCTCGACCTGATCAGCCACGTCGAGACCAAGTACCGCGTCATGGGCCCGACGGAGATCGAGGAGACCGAGTGAGCGAAACGAAGTGGAGCGAACCTCGGCCGCCTCCACGGGCGGCCGACAGAGCTTCACCGAGATTGTCGGCCCTCGTCCTCGGTGGGCTCGTCGTCGCCGCGTGCGGCAAGGACGGCGTGGGCACCGAGGTCGAGGAGCTCGCCCGGGGGTGCGGGCTCGCCGGCTCGGCGTGGATCGAGTCGAGCGGGAAGCTCCCCGTCGGCGAGGCCCGCGCGGCCGGCGACGCGGCCGAGAAGGAGCTGCTCCTCGGCTGCAAGACCGGCGAGCCGGTCCCGAAGTGCTGCGCGGCCAGCAAGGCCGTCGAGGCCCGCCTCGACAAGCTCGGGGGGAAGGTGGCGGCGTGCGAAAAGCTGCGCGCCCGCTTGCAGAGCCTCGGCTGTTAGGCTCGGATCGGCCGAGCATGGAACAGATCGTCACCTACCTGTCTGCCGAGCAGATCGCCGAGCGCGTGAAGGCGCTCGGGGCCGAGCTGCACAAGGACTACCAGGGCAAGCGCCCCGTCATCGTCATCGTCCTCAAGGGCTCGTTCGTGTTCGCCGCCGACCTCGTGCGCGCGATCGATCTGAACCACCTGCGCGTCGACTTCCTCGCGGTCCGCTCGTACGGCGAGGGCACCGAGTCGAGCGGCGTCGTGCAGATCGTCGCCGACCTCACCCGGCCCATCGAGGACGAGGACGTGATCGTGGTCGAGGACATCGTCGACACGGGCCTCACCCTCAACTACCTGCTCGACCTCCTGCAGACCCGCAAGCCGAAGAGCCTCAAGATCTGCGCGCTCCTGCACAAGCCGTCGCGCACGCGCGTGCAGGTCCCGATCGACTACCTGGGCTTCACCATCGAAGACAAGTTCGTCATCGGCTACGGCCTCGACTTCGCCGAGAAGTACCGCAACTTGCCCTTCATCGGCGTCCTCCAGCGCACCTGATGCTGAAGCTCCTCGACCCGGCCGCGCTCGACGCCAAGGTGACGGCGCCCCGCGGTCGCGTGTCGATCGTCGTGCCGCAGAAGTGGCTGCGCGACGGCGCGCGGCTGTCCGTCGAGGTGCCTGCGAAGATCCGGTGCGACCTCTGCGACGGCGGCGGGTGCGACGCGTGCGGGCGCAGCGGCGCCTACCGCGTGGACGCGAGCACGATCGAGGTCACCCTGCCCCGCGTGAGCGACGACGCCCTCGCGCTGCGGGTGACCAACCCCTTCGCCGACCGCGAGCCCACGCTGCTGCTCGTGCGCGTGGCGGCGGGGGTCGAGCCCTCGGCGGGCGTGCAGTGGCTCGCCGAGAACCACGACCAGGAGCAGAGCCACGCGATCGAGCGCCCGAACGCGCCGGTGAAATCGGTGCCGCAGTGGCTCGTGTGGGTCGCGCTGGTGTGCGTCGCCGCGGCGCTTGGGTGGGCCTTCCGATGAAGCGCATCGTGTGGTTGTTCGTGCTCCTCGGGTGTCGCAACACGCCGACCGCCACCACCGAGGTGCCGCCTCCGCCTCCGCTGCCGGAGCCCGCGGCGGTGTGCACGAAGGCGGTGGACCTCACGTTCGCCGACATGGACGCGAAGCCCACGGCCGCCGAGCGCGACGCGTTCCGCACGGAGTGCCTGAAGGAAGCGGAGAAGGAGCAGGCCGAGGAGCCCACGGTCTACGCCTGCGAGGCCCCGTGCGTGATGGCGGCGAAGGTGTACGCGGAGCTCGAGACCTGCACCCAGAAGTGCAAGCCCCACGACTGAGGGTCAGCGTTGCGCGGCCCGGAACTCGGCGGGAGTCTTTCCCGTGCGGTCGCGGAACATCTGGGTCAACGCGCTCTCGGTGATCCCCACCCGCGCCGCCACGGTCGCGACCTTGTCGGAGGTCGCGACGAGGAGGGAGCTCGCCTCGGCGAAGCGGGCATCGCGGAGCTCGCGCTGGAACGAGGTCCCGGCGCCGTTCAGGGCGCGCTGCAGCGAGCGGGTGGAGAGGTTCAGGGCGCGCGCCGCGTCGTCGACGCCGATCGAGACGTGCTGGCCGCGGAGCAGATCCCGCAGACGCCGCACCTCGATCGAGGTGCCGATGGCCTGGTCGACGTAGCACTCGATCTCGTCGGCGAGCGCCGGATCGCCCCCGAGCCGGCGGTGCGCCTCGTGCAGATCGGTCACGACCCGGAAGGGGTGGGTCTCGCCGACCGTCGGCAGGATGCCCGAGAGCGTGATGCCCATCAGGCCTTCGGCGACCACGCCGACCTGCTGGCGGACCTTGCGGACCGTCGTTGCGCGACGCTCGCCGAGCCACGCGAGGAGCACGCCGAGCGCGTCGGGGTCGATCCGCTCGATGCGCCGTCCGTCCAGCAACACGTCGACCTCCTCGGCCATCGAGGGAGACCACAGCGCCGCGTAGGGCGCGAGGATCTGGCGGGCCGTCTCCGCGTCGGGCGCACCCCAGGTCGTCGCGCCACCGAGCGTCGACGAGACGCACCACACGACGCTGGTGCCGGCGACGAGGTAGCGGCCGATGGGGTCCTGCACGAAGGCGGCGAGCGAGGCAGCCGGCTCCACGCGCCCAGGATAGCCGAGGTTGGCGCGCAGGACGGGTCGGTTGGCGCGCCTCCGCCCGAGGCGGGTGCTACCTGCGCACCATGCACGTGCTGGCTCGCATCCTCCTCGGCCTCGGCCTCCTCGTCCTCTCGGTCCTCTTCCTCGCGACCCTGGAATACAAGGGTGTTTCGTGGAGCGAGGGGCTCCTGGGCATCGTGCCAGCGACGCTCTTCGTGCTCGTCGCCCTGCGCTGGGCCAAGCACCCGCCGAAGCGCCTCGGCGTCGGCTCGCCACCGTGGCTCGCGTTCCAGCGCCGCGCGCGCGTGCGGCTCAACGTGTTCGGCATCGTGTACTTCGTCGGCCTCGGCGCGGGCACCGCGCTCTACTCCGCGGATCAGGAGAGCAGCTACCGCGAGTCGGCCGCCCACTCGAAGCGCGAGGCGCGCGCCGCGCTCCTCCGCGAGGCCAGCGTGGCCAAGAGCTGGGACGCGCCGCCCGCCGCGATGGGCGCCTCGTACCGCGACCTCGACGCGAACGCCCGCGAGTCCGCGCGCAAGGCCGACGCCTGCGAACAAGGGACGCGGATCGGCGTGCTGTACTGCGGCGTCGCGCTCTTCCCGCTGATCGGGCTCTTGCTCGCCCTCGCGTCTCGACGCGCGCCGACGGCGGGAGCGCTGCCGCTGCCGAACGCCTCCGCGACCTGAGCCGCGAGGTCAGTGACGGAAGATGTCGTCGAGGCTGCTGGCGGTGGCGGCCCGATCGATCCACTGGTCGAGCTGCGCAGGATCGGTGCACTGCTCGATGCGCGCGCGGGTCGCGGAGTCGATGACGAAACTGCGAGCGGCGAGGAAGCGGAGCAGGGACTTCTGGCGCCCCTCCAGCTTGCCCTCACCGTAGTGCTTCTTGGCGAAATCGCTCTGGGGATACTGGTAGCCGCTCGTCGCCATCACTGCCTCCAGGGAATGCCTCGCTGCATCGCTCAACGCGTCGACGATCATGTCATGGTAGAGCCGTGCCCGTTCTTCGTCGAGGTCATGGGCCGCGGTCACAGCGGCCACCGCGATGGCGACCACGTCGCTCTCGTTGCGGTGGGTGAGCACCGACAACACCGCGAGCTCCGGTGCTCGCCGTGCCTCCTCGACGTCGATGACGTGCGGCACGAGGTCGGGACCGATCACCACCGGTCGCAGGATCATCCCTCCACCGAGGTCGATGGGCTGGGCCGCCCAGCGCGCCACCTCGGGACGAGTTGTGAGCACGACGAGAATGGCGAGACAGCGCAGCCGCACGCGGATACCGGTGAGGTAGTGGGGCCAGGTGAAGCGCTTGTCCGCGTCGATGTGCAGCTGAGCCTCGAGGACGAACGCTGCGATTGGCATGCCACGTTCCTCGAGGACGACCACTTGGTCCGCCCGGTACTCGGTCGCGACAGCCTCGCCCAGATCCGTCGGTGCGAAGTGGATCGCATCGTGTACCGGAGTGAGATCCGGGAGGAGCTCCGCGACCAGGGTGGGTCGGTTGCGGAAGAGGAGGAGCAGCACCTCGTGGACGACGGACGGCGACACGGGCCACACCTAGCGAACGGCGGGCCAGCGCGAATCGGGCTGATTTCCGGTGCGAAAGGACGGCGGAGCGGCGGAACCGCCGGCGGCCGCCGGCGGCCGACCGCCAGAACCTAGGTCCCGATTCGGAGGTGGATGATCCTCGTGACGGCCGCCAGCCTCATCGCGACCACGATCGCGGAGTTCACCCCACCGCGCAGCGGTCGCGGATGGCGGCGGCGGCCTTCGGGTTGCGCCACCAGTCGCTGTCGAAGCGCTCCGTCAGCGACTGGAACAGCGCCTCGCCCGGCCCGATCGCGAGGAAGCGCGCCGCGTCCTCCGCGGGCCCGAGCGGCCCCGGCGCGCCGAGCAGCGACGCGAGCTCGCGCGGCGCCTCCCCGAGCAGCGCGTCCTCCGCGAGCCCCCCGAACGCCTCGACGAACGCGCGGCGCCCCCGCGCGAGCTCCGGCGCGAGCACCACGCGGAGCGCGAGCTGCCGACGCTCGAGGAGTCGCGTGAGCGCGAGCCTCCGCGCCGCGTGCTGCGCCTTCGCCTTCGACACGCCGCGCGCGCGGGCGTGGAACGCCTCGGTGCTGACGAGCGCCATGAACGCCTCGCCCATCACGTAGCGCCGCTGGTCGTGCGGCGGCGAGTGCGGTGCGAACGGGCGCTTGTCGTCGCGACCGAACAGGTGCAGCGCGCCGCCGAGCGCGTGCAGCGCGTGCGCGAAGGTCCACGCCCCCGTGGGCGGCACGAGGTAGAGCCCCGAGTACGACGCGCGCGGCGTGGACCGCCCGGCGTCCACCTTCACGTCCACCTTGAGCCCGGCGAGCAGCTCCGTGCCGCGCGCGAGCTCCGCGAGCCAGCGCCCCGACAGCGTGGCGGGCCAGCCCTCGCTCACGTCCGCCGCGCGACGCACGGCGAACGCGTCGACCCAGCTCGCGTTCTTCAGCGGGCGGCCGGCCGACTTGGCGCCGTGCCCCCACTGCTCGCGCGCCTCGTCCTCCGTGTCGTGCAGGTAGGCCTGCGCCGCCGCGACCACCTTCGGGTCGGTCTGCACGCAGCAGCGCGCGAGCGGGCCGATCGGATCGCCGAGCTCGCGGCGACGGATCTCCTCGTCGATGATCCCGTCGAGCAGCTGGGGGGCGAGGTCGGTGATGGCGACCGCGGCCTTGGCCTCGGGCACGCCACCGGCCTGCTTGGGCCGGCACAGCGAGCGCAGCATCGCGCGCAGGCTCGCGACGCGCCCGTACGTATCTGCCTCGCGCTCGTCGCGCATGGCCGCCGCGCGCACCGCCGTGGCCTCGCGGATCAGGCGCGCGAGGTGCAGGTGGGTGCACCACGAGGCGAGCGGTCCACGCAGCTCGGCCAGCGGGTCGGCGAACGGCGCCTCCTTGGTGGCCTCGTGGAGCCCCGTGGAGAGCAGCAGCGGTGGCACCGTGCTGACCAGATCGAAGCCGGATTTCTCGATCGAATCGATCAGGCTCCGCGAGGTGAGCTCCGCGAACCCGACCAGCGGATCGTCGTCGTCGCGGCGACCGTCGACCGCGATCTCGGCGCGCCACCCGTCGAGCGCCCGCGCGGCGAGGGCGAGCTTGCGGTCGAGGGTGAGGAGGTCCGTGCTCACCCGTGCACCGTGGCGCGATCGTCGGTGTGTGCGAGCCGCGCGACGATCTTGGCTTCGCGGACCGCGAGCAGCGAGAGGCGCTCGCGCACCTCGTCGGCGGTGGCGCCGTCGCGTTCGCCCTCGGCGATGGCGAGGTCGAGGAACGTGCGGTAGTGACCGGCCTCGCTCGCGAGCAGCTCGCGCCACAGCGCGCGGGGTTCCGGGTCGGTGCAGCGGTCGGCGAGCAAGCGGAACCGCTCGCACGAGCGCGCCTCGATGAGCGCGGCGACGAGCAGGCGATCGACGAGCGCGCTCGGCCCGCGGCCCACCTCGGCGGAGCGGCGCAGCTCGGCCGCGTAGGGGTCGACCGGAGGCGTGCCGAGCGGGAGGCCGCGCTCGACGAGCATCGCGTGCACGCGGCGGAAGTGGCTCGTCTCCTCCTCGGCGATGGCGGCGAGCGCCTGCACGAGTGCGGGACGGTCGCAGTAGCGGACGGCGAGCGAGAGCGCGTTGGTCGCCGCCTTCATCTCGCAGTGCGCGTGGTCGGACAGCAGCCGTGGGATGTCGGCGAGCGCCGCCTCGACCCAGGCATCGTCGGTCGGAGAGGCGAGGCCCAGCATGCCTCCGAGGCTAGTCAAAGAAGGGCGTCAGCGCACGTGCCGCGCGCCGTGGCCGATGAATCCGGCGCTGGCTAGGGTGCGCGCATGCCACGCCGCACCTCGTGGCCGCTCTCGGTGCGCTCTCCGAGGGCGATCGGGGCGAGGGAAGCGTCGAGCCAGGCCACGAGCCCCTCCCCGGGGGGCGTGACGAAATCGTCGTCCGCGAGGCGCTTGCCCTGGCGCGCGCGCAGCACGCCGAGGTCGGTCAACGTGACGCAGGTGAAGAGGCGGCGCACCGCGACGTCGAAGGGCACGAGCGCGGAGGCGAGGTCGCCGTCGAGCGGCGTGCAGTCCTCGATCACGAAGGGCCCGCTCACCAGGCGACGGAGCGCGACGAGGTGCCCCACGGTGCCGAGGGAAGCGGCGAGGTCGCGCGCGAGCGAGCGCACGTAGTAGCCCTTGCTGCAGGTCACCTCGAGGTCGATCTCGTCGGCCCGCACGGCGAGCACCTCGAGCGCCTCGACCTTCACGTCGCGCGGCGCGAGCTCCAGCGTCTCGCCGGCGCGGACGCGCTTGTGGGCCGCGCGGCCGTCCACCTTGATCGCGGAGACCGCCGGCGGGATCTGCTGGGTGCGCGCGCGCTCGGCCTCGATCGCGGCGGGCAGCCGGGCGGCGAAGTCGCTCGGTATGGGCCGCTCGGCGGTGGTCTCGCCCTGCGCGTCGAGCGAGTGGGTCTCGACGCCGAGCTTGATCGTGGTGCGGTAGCGCTTGCCGTGGCCGGTCAGGTGGGCGACCAGCTTGGTGCCCTCGCCGACGCACACCACGAGCACGCCGGTGGCCATCGGATCGAGCGTGCCCGCGTGGCCGACCGCGCGCGTACGGAGCGCGCGGCGCACCTTCGCGACCACGTCGTGCGAGGTGGGCCCCGCCGGCTTGTCGACGAGCAGGAGGCCCGACGGCTCTGACGTCTCGGGCGTGCTCAGAAGAACACGCTCTTGCGCGTGGCGACGGTCTTGTCGAGCGACTCCTGGATCGTGCCGCGCACGCGCTCGGCGAGCCGGTTCACGAGGAGCGCGTCGTCGGCGGACTCGGGGCCGGAGCCCTCGAGGTCGACCGCGGGCAGGAACTTGATGCGCCACTTGGTGGGCGCCGGGATGAACCCGAGCGGCCCGAAGATGGGGAACCCAGGCGTGACGGGCACGAACGGCAGGCCCAGCGCCTCGGTCAGGTACTCGACCTTGTAGAGCATCGGCGCGGACTCCTCGGCGCCGACGATGGCGACGGGGATGATCGGCGCGCCGGTGCGCAGCGCGAGCTTCACGAAGCCGCCCCGCCCGAAGCGCTGCAGCTGGTAGCGGTCGCGCCAGAGCTTGCCGATGCCCTTGATCCCTTCGGGGAACACGAGGACGCAGCGCTCGCCCTCGAGCAGGCGCTCGGCGTTCTCCTGGCACGCGCGCACCGCGCCGATGCGGTTCATGAACGCGCCGAGGAACGGCAGGTGGTAGACGAAGTCTTCGGCGAGCCAGCGGACCTCGCGCGCGGCGGGGTGCGCGCGGCGGACCGCGGTGCGCACCATGATGCCGTCGTACGGCAGGACTCCCGAGTGGTTGCCGACGAGGATGCAGCGGCCGTCGTCGGGCACGTTCTCGAGGCCCTCGACCTCGACGCGGAACCAGTACTTGTAGAGGAGGTCGAAGAACGGGCGGAAGCGCGCCTCGTAGACCGGATCGAGGCCGAACTCGTCGACCTCCTCGCTGCGGTTGCGCAGGCCGAGGCGGCCCCACTGGCGGAGGTAGTAGTCGGTGGAGAGGACGTCCTTGGCGGCGTCGACCAGCGTGCCACCCTGCTCGCCCGGGAGCTCGACCGGGATCGCCTCGCGCAGGCGCTCGACCACGCGGAACGCGGCGCCGAGGCCGAGGCCTTCGGCCACGCCGGGCGGCTCGTCGAGGCGCACGTGCTCGTGCAGGATGCGGTCGACCTCGGCCTCCACGGCGCGGAGCTCGCCGCCGACGTCGCCGCCGAGGCCGCGCGGCGCGTGCCCCTCTGCATGAGCCGGGGCGTCGAGCACGTCGTCGCTCGCGACGTCGGGCACGTACGCGGAGATCTCGGCCACGAGATCGGCGCCGTAGTCGGCCGCGCTGTCGTCGTCGGCGTTGCTCTCCTTGGTGCTCTTGGGCCCGCTCTCGGGCGGCGCGCTCTCGGCGACCTCGACGCTCTCCGCGGCATCGACGGCGCTCGCGGGCGCGAAGTTGGCGGAGAAGTCGACCGAGGGCTCCACCGTCGACGGCTCGGCGATCACGTGCGGCGGCTCGCTCGGCTTCGTCTTGACCTCGCTCGTCGCGCGTGCGCGCTTGGGCTCGGCCTTCTTGGGCTTCTTCTTGCTCATGCGGAGGTCACTGCCTTCGCGCCCGTGGCGCCCACGGTGTCCTTGTCAGGGGTGGCCTTGTCGCGGTCGTGGATCAGCCGCACGTCGCGCAGGAGCTGGACGCTCGCGAAGTCGACGAGCGCCTCGCGGGTGGTGTAGGTGGCCGTGAAGCCGAGCTCGCGCTGCGCCTTGCGGCCGTCGGCCACGCAGAGGAAGCGCAGGTAGTCGATGAACGACGACGGGGCCTCGGCCACGTGCGCGACCCACAGCGCCTCGAGCGCCGGACGCGCGAGCGGGTGCGGGACGGGCACGCCCGCGCGACCCGCGAGCTTGATGACCGTGGAGAGCGGGAGCACGCCGTCGGCGACGATGTTGAAGATGCCGGGCGCGTCGCGGTCGATGGCGCGCTTGAACGCGGCGATCGCGTCGACCTCGTGCAGGAACTGCACGAGCGGGTCGAACCCCATCATGGTGGGGACCAGCTTGCGACCCAGGTACTTGGTGAGCGTGTTGTGCACCGTGGGGCCGAGGATCGGCGCGGTGCGCAGCACCGTGACCAGCGTGCCCGAGCCCCGCTGACCGAGGCGCAGCGCCTCTTGCTCCGCCTCGATCTTGTCGGCGAAGAACGGGTCGTCGCGGCGGGCGCGCAGCGGGTGCCGCTCGGAGAGGAAGTTCGGGTTGGTGGGGCGCGCGCCGTAGAGCAGGGTGGTCGACGCCTGCACGAGCTTGCGCACCCGCGCGGAGCGGCACGCAGTGACCACACGCATCGTGCCGACCGACTCGAGCTCGTGCGAGTAGGCGGGCGCGTGCGAGGGTGACGAGAGGAACGCGAGGTGGAGGAACGTGTCGACGTCCTCGGCGCGCAGGACCTCGGCGATGCGCACCTCGGCCGACGGCCGGGTGAGATCGATCTCGTAGAAGCGGGTCTTCTTGCCGGCGGTGGGCGGTGCCTGCACGTCGAGGGCCACGATGCCGGCGACGGAGGCGTCTTCTTCGAGCACGCCGACCAGGTTGCGCCCGAGGAACGAGGCGGCGCCGGTCAGCGCGACGACGCGCCCCTGAACGCGCGGACCGCGGGGCGGCACGCGCGCAGGGCTGCGACCCCCGCTGGTCGACGCGGGAGATCCCGCCGGTGGTTCCGTCGGTCGCTTCGGTCGTTCGCCCTGTCCCGCCACGGGGCGGACCGTAGTTCCGCCCCCGGGACTCCGCAACGAGAAGGGGCGGACATCGACCGCCGTGGTCCAGAGCAGCCTCGGTGCTAGGTGGACGGTCGTGCGCGCCACCGCAGCGATCGCCCTCGCCGTCGCGACCAGCTCGCTCGTGGCCGCGGCCGACGACGTCCCGCTGCGCATCGACGCCCAGGGCCGCCCGTTCCGCGTGGCCCCGCTCGATCCAGACGCGACCTTCTCCCCGTTCTCCAAGACCTGCGACGGCCCCTGCGTGCTCCGGCTGCCCTCGGGACGGTACCGGGTGACGATCGGCGAGGAGACCGAAGAGCTCCGCCTCGAGCAGCCGACCAAGCTCCGCTACGACCCGGGCCACCCGACGTTCCGTTTGGCCGGCGGCGCCCTCGCGGCCGGCGGAATCCTGATCACCGGCTTCACGCTGTACGCGGCGGTGAAGTTCTGCGACTCGACCGACCCCGACTGCCGCTCGCGGTTCCAGACGGCCCAGTACCTGCTCGTGGGCGCGGCGGGGGTCGGCCTCGCGATGGCGGTGATCGGGGGGATCGTCTTCTTCTCGGCCGGGCCCTCCATCTTCGTCGATGGGCCCACCAAGCCGGCCGCCGATCAGGGCGTGCCCATGGCCTTCGTCGCCCCGACGAAAGGCGGAGCCATCCTGGGGCTCGCCGGCAAGTTCTAGCCACCGTCCGGCCCAGGGCCCCGGGCATGCTACGGAGGCGGGGTGAAGCGGACCGACAAATGGCGTGATCTCGGCGATGTCGGCGCCGTCGGCATCGAGTTCGTGCTCTGCATCCTGTTCGGCTTCTGGGTCGGCCGGAAGATCGACCAGAAGTGGTTCGGCGAGCGCGGCACCGCCACCTTGATCGGCACGTTCTTCGGGATCGCGGCCGCCTTCAAGGCCATCTGGGACGCCGCCAAGCGCGCCCGCCTCCGCCTCGAGGAGCTCGAACGCGAAGAGAAGGCCGAGGCCGCCGCGAAGCGCGAGCGAAACCTCCACCGCGACGAAGACGAGCGACCATGACGCTCGGCGAGGACGGCCGAGATCCCACGATCCGCGCCGTGACCGTGGCGGTGCTGGGGTCGGGCGTGGTCATCGCAGCGCTCGGGCTGCTGCTCGCGAGCGTGCGTTTCGCGGGTTCCGTGCTGGTCGGCACCGCGATCACGATCGTGAACTTCCTCGTGCTCGCACGCGTGGGTCGCGCGATGACCAGCGAGAGCAAGCGGGCCGGCCTGTGGGGGCTCGCCTACCCCGTGAAGATCCTTGCCCTTTTCGGGGGACTGTTCCTCCTGCTCCGCTCGGGCCACGTGAGCGTGCTCGGCGTGCTGTGCGGTCTTTGCTCCCTCGTGCCCGGAATCGTGCTAGGCGGGGTCGCCGCTTCACGTCAGGGGCCCTAACTCCTTGGCGATCTCCGCGGAACCCCGATGCCCGAGCACACGTCCTTCCTCTCGTACCTGATCCCGCACCTGCCGCCGGCGGTGGACCACAACCTCAAGGGGATGAAGTCCCTGTTCGGGGTCCCGGTCAGCCGCTACGGGCTCGAGCCCCTGCTCTGGTCGGTGCTGACGTGCGTGATGGTGCTCGTCTTCGCGCAGATCACCCGCGCCAAGATCGAGAAGCTCGACGAGGCCGTGGTCCCCGAGAACAAGCTCTCCATCCGCACCGTCGTCGAGGTGCTGATCGAGTCCTTCTACAACATGATGAAGGAGATGATGGGGGCCAAGCGGGCCAAGCGCTACCTGCCGTTCATCGGCACCTGCGCGATGTTCATCTTCTTCGGCAACATGCTCTCGTTGGTCCCGGGCCTCTCGGCGCCCACCTCCAACCTGAACGTCACGCTCGGCTGCGCCCTCTTCGTGTTCGTGGTCTACAACTACTACGGCCTCAAGGAGAACGGCGTCGGCTACCTCAAGCACTTCCTCGGGCCGGTGATCTGGCTGGCCCCGCTGCTGCTCCCGATCGAGATCATCTCGAGCTGCATCCGCCCGATCACCCTCGCGGTCCGCCTCATGCTCAACATGGCGGTCGACCACCTGGTGCTCGGCATCATGATCTCGCTGGTCCCGCTGGTCGTCCCGCTGCCGTTCATGATGCTCGGCACGCTGGTCGCCGTCGTCCAGACCCTGGTCTTCTGCCTGCTCGCCTCCATCTACGTTTCGATGGCCACCGAGCACGATCACTGATATACGGCCGCCCGCCTCCCAGGAGAGGTGAAGCGGGGCCGTCGTTCACGTCCCTCCGATTGTCACCAACTGCGCCCAAATCCACTAAGCGCCGCCCCGATTCTACAAGGAGACTCCGATGTCGCTGAAGAAGGCTTTCGTGTTCACCGGTGCTGCCCTCGCCACCCTCGCGACGTCTTCGCTCGCCTTTGCGCAGGCCGCCGCGGAAGAGGCCGGCAAGGTCGGCGGAACCGCCTTTGACGCGAAGGGCTTCGCGGCCCTCGGCGCCGGCACCGCCATCGCGGCCGCTGCGCTCGGCGGCACCACCGCCCAGGGCCGTGCGACCGCCGCCGCCCTCGAGGGCATCGCGCGCAACCCCGGCGCCGCCCCGCGTATCCAGACCCCGATGATCCTCGGCCTCGCCCTCATCGAGTCGCTCGTGCTCCTCGGCTTCGTCATCGCGTTCCTCCTCCAGGGCTACGCGAAGCTCTGAGCTGCATTCGGTCGGCCTCGAGAGAGGCGGCGACCGTTCCGAGAGCGCTGCCGGCACCCGCCGTGCAGCGCTCTTTTGTTTTTTTGCGGGGCGCTTTGCCTCGGTGGGCGGCGCCTCGATGTGAGTATGCTCGCGCGATGCGGCTCCTCCTCGCCCTCGCGCTCCTCGCCGGCTGCAATTCGTCGCCCGCGAAGACCGGCGCCGAGGATCCGTGCCACCCGACCCCGCCCACGCGCTGCGAGGTCGACAAGGAGTGCGCGCCCTACCACTGCCGCAGCAACTTCTGCGACAAGGGCTGCGAGAGCTCCTCGTCTTGCTCGCCGGGGTTCGTGTGCAAGGAGCACGCGTGCGTGAAGGCCGGCGCGTGCGGCTCGTGCAGCGGTGACTACGACTGCCCCACGGGACAGAAGTGCGAGCTCGGAGCAGGAGCGTGTCACTGATCCGGAGGCGTTCGCTCGTCGCAGCGTCCCTGGCGCTCGGGGCTGCGCTCGAGGCTCCCCGCGTGCACGCCGAGGAGGCCCCGAAATCGGTCACCCACGAGTACTCGCCGTACGAGAAGGAGACGATCACGAACGCGCTCGCCAGCACCGGGCGCACCCAGGAGCTAGACCCCGAGGGCAAGGAGATCGAGGCCATCGACGTCGTGCCGCTCGAGGTGTTCGAGAAGCGCGACCCCTTGCCCCAGTGGCTCAACGTCTTCCACTGGACCTCGAAGCCGTACACCATCGACCGCGAGCTCCTCACCGGCGTCGGCGAGAAGTACTCCAAGGTGGTCGTCGACGAGAGCGCGCGCAACCTGCGCAACCTCGCCGCGCAGATCTCGATCGTGCTGATCGTCGCGACCAAGGGGAACTCGCCCGGCAAGGTGCGCCTCCTCGTCATCACCAAGGACGTGTGGAGCCTGCGGCTCAACTCGAATTACCGGTTCGCCAACGGGCGCCTCGAGAACCTCTACCTCGAGCCGAGCGAGCAGAACGCCTTCGGGACGCACCAGATCGCCTCGGTGCAGTACTTCATGCAGCCGCTCTCGCACCTGCTCGGCGCGTACTACAAGATCCCGTGGCTCGCCGGCACGCGCGTGCAGGTCATCGCCAACGCCGCGGTGATCCTGAGCCGCGAGCACGGCGGGCCCGAGGGCAGCTACCTCGCCCTCACGGTGCAGTACCCGCTGTTCTCCTCGCGCACGCCGTGGTCGTGGAAGGTGGCCGGTGACCACCGCAACGAGGTCACGCGGCTCTACCAGAACGGCTTGCTCGGCCTCTTCGACTCGAAGCGCACGCCCGACAAGGACGGCATCCCGTTCGAGTACCGGAGCAAGCTCGCCACTGCGATCGCCGCGGTGACGCGCTCGTTCGGCTGGGCGCGCAAGACCGACGTCTCCTTCGGCATGCAGCTCGACGGGCGCAAATACGCCACGTACGACCTCTCGCCCTACGCGCCGGCCGCGGCCGACGACTTCCTCGGTCAGGTCCCGGTGAGCGACACGCGGGTCGGGCCCTTCGTGCAGCTGCGCACGTATCGCAGCGACTTCCTGCGCACGCTCGACGTCGAGATCCTCGGCCTCCAGGAGGATTTCCGCCTGGGGGCTGACCTGGGCGCCAAGGTATACGCGAGCGCCAAGCCCATCGGCTCGACCCGCGACTTCCTCGGCCTCGACGTGGTGGCGCAGTACACCCAGCGCCTGCACGACGGGTTCGTGCGCGTCTCCGCCGAGGGGATCGTCGAGGCCCAGACCGACACCGTCTCGGACGCGAGCCTCGACGCCCGCCTGCGCGTCGTGACGCCGCGCCTCGGCTTCGGGCGCCTGGTCCTCGACCTCGGCACGCTGCAGCGGTTCCGCAACTACCTGAACCTGAACACCAAGTTCGGCGGCGAGACCCGGCCCCGCGGCTACCCGACCAACTACTTCCGGGCCCCGAACAACGTGGTGGGCTCGCTGGAGTGGCGATCGCCCTCCGTGGACATCCTCAAGACCCTCTGGGGGGTGGTCGCGTTCGTCGACGTCGGCACGGCCTACCGGACGGAGGCGGGCGTCGAGCCCCGTTACGGCACCGGCCTCGGCCTCCGGGTCCTCCTGCCCCAGTTCGACCGCCTGGTCGTCCGCGGCGACGTCGCGGTGCCGATCGATCGTCACCGGCCCTCGGACGTCCCCCCCGTCCAGTTCCTGATCACCGTCGGTCAGGCATTCTCCGTTCCCAACGTCGCGCTGTAGACTGCTCCGGCCATGAAGGTCCGCACCCAAGGGGTCCGCTCGTCCCGGGCCGGGTTCAAGCTCCCGCCCGACTCCGCGCCGGTCGTGTCGATGCGCTCGGTGCCGCTCGTCGACGGGCGCTACATGCTCGACCACGAGATCGCGCGCGGCGGCATGGGGGTCATCTACCGCGCCGAGGACGTGGGCCTCGGGCGCCGGGTGGCGCTGAAGGTGATCGCCCCCGAGCTCGCGGCCCGCGCTGACGTCGTGGAGTTCTTCCAGCGCGAGGCCTCGGCGCTCGCGAGCGTGCGGCACGAGCACGTGGTGCGCATCTACGCCTTCGGCGCGCACGACGACCAGATGTTCTTCGCGATGGAGTTCGTCGACGGCCGCGACCTCGACGCCATCCTGTTCGAGCACCTCGAGCACGGCGCCCACATCCCGGCCTACCGGGTGCTCACCATCCTGCGCCAGGTGGCCTCGGGGCTCGCCGCGGTACACCAGCAAGGCCTCATCCACCGCGACGTGAAGCCCGGCAACATCGTCATCGAGAACGACAGCGGTCGCCCGGTGCTCGTCGACTTCGGCCTCGCGCTGCCCAACGACGGTCGTATGAGCGAGATCGTCGCCGGCTCGCCGCACTACATGCCGCCCGAGCAGGCCAAGAACGAGATGATCGGCCCCACCGCCGACGTCTACGCCTTCGGCGTCACCGCGTTCGAGCTCCTCACCGGGCAGCTGCCCTTCCCGTTCGAGGACGTGGCCGACGTGCTGCACGCGCACGCCGAGACCGAGCCCCCGCTGCTCTCCTCGATCCGCCCGAACCTGCGCGTGTTCGACCGCATCATCGCGCGCATGCTCCGCAAGAACCCGAACGACCGCTACGAGGGGTTCGCCGCGGTCACGGCGGCGCTCGACCATGCGATGGCCCACTGGCGCTCGGGAGACGAGGAGCCGGCGCCTTCGCAGCCCGAGGGCGGGCAGGGCAAGGACATCCTGCGCATCCTCGTGGTCGACGACGACGAGAGCTTCCGCAAGGTGGCGGCGCGCGCGGCGATGCTCGCGTTCTACCGGCGCCAGGTGCGCGTGTCGGTCGCGAAGTCGGGCGCCGAGGCGATCGCGATCGCGGAGCGCACGGCCCCGCACCTCGTGCTGCTCGACCTCGGGGCGAGCGGCATCGACGGCGTCGACACGCTCTCCATGCTGCGCGCCTCGCCGAACGGCGCGGAGGCCCGCGTGCTCGTGGTGACCGCGAAGGACGACCCGGCGGACCACTGGCGGTTCTCGATCCTCGGCGTGCACGACTTCTTCGCCAAGAACCAGGGCCTCGTCCCGCTGGTGAACCGCGTGACGGAGATCGGCCAGCGCTGCGGCTGGTTCGTGGGCCCTGACCCGTCAGAGCTCGCCCCCGGCTCGACCTGGGGGTAGGCGAAGCCGCGCGGTCTTCACGAGGCGCTGGACGCAACCGTCCTCCGCCGCGATGGCGAGCGCGCAGCCGTTCGCGAACTCGAGGCTCAACCCTCGCAGCGGCGCGCGCGCGACCTCGTTGTCGAGCCGGCCGTGCTCAGTCGAAGTGGAGCCGTCGAGCGCCCAGAGCGGCTGCGTGGATGTCTGCTCGAGGGCGACGACGACGGACCGCCAGTCGTCGAAGCGCAGCGAGACCTCGCAGCTCCATCCCTCGAGCGCGCCGTCGACGCGGAACGTGACGCTCACCCCGGTGAGGTCGACGACGCAGCGCCCGTCGCCCTGGACGACGAGCCGCTCGACCCACGCGTCGTGCAGCTCGATGAACTCGACGCCCGACAGGTCGACCGACGCTTCCACTACTTCCCCCCGAACACCCCGCGGAGCAGATCCTCGCGGACGAAGCGCTCCTCGCAGAGCTCGTAGCGCACGGCGAGCGCGCCGAGGCGGCACACCGGGTAGTCGCGCACCTCGCCGAAGCCGACGAAGCCGCCGTCGGGCGCGAACGCGTAGCCCGCATCCGTCTGGGAGATCCCGCGCAGGGTGAGCTTGCGCTGCGCGCCGGGGAGCGTGAACACGTGCGCGCTGCCGTCCTTGCTGCCGGTCGCGAGCAGGCCGCCGTCCGCCGAGATCGACAGCGCGGTCACCACGTCGGTGTGCGCCGCGAACTTCATGAGCTCCTTGTATCCGGCGGTGAACGCGCGGATCGAGCCGTCGGCCGAGCCGGTGACCAGCCAGGGGCCGTCGCTGGACGACACGGGCCGGAACGCGAGCGCGTGCACGGGCTCACCGTGCTGCAGCGTGGCGAGCGGCGCGCCGTTCTTCGCGCTCCACAGGCGCACCGTCTTGTCTGCCGAGGCCGAGGCGATCGTCGCGCCGTCGGCCGACCACGCGACCGCGGTGACGCTCGCGGTGTGCCCCATCAGGCGGAGCTTCTCGTCGAACGAGTCCGTCTCGCGCACCACCACCACCTTGCCGATGGCCGCGAACGCGACGCGCTTGCCGTCGGGGGAGAACGCGACGCCGTACGCGCCCGGGCCCTTGCCGTCGTCGATGGTCGCGCCGAACGGGTCGAAGCGGCGCAGCGACTTGTCGGGCGTGGCGACGGCGATCGTCTTGCCGTCCTTGGCGATGGCCGCGGCCTGCACGCTGCCCGCGGGCACGTCGAACACGGGGCTCGGATCGTAGGGCGCGAGGGTCCAGCGGCGGAGGTGGCCATCGAGGCCACCCGAGACGAACCACGTGCCGAGCGGGTCGGGCGCGACCGCGGTGACCGTGCTCGTGTGCCCGACGAAGCGGCGGATGCCGGCGATGGACCACGCGCGCACCGCGCCGTCGCCGGTGCCGACGAGCAGCGTTTGCTCCGTCGCGCCCACGAACGCGAGCGACCCGACCGGGTGGGTGTGCCGCTCCACGCGCGAGAGCTCCGTGCCCGCCGCGGCGTCCCACACGTGCACGGTGTCGAAGTCGCCGGTCGCGAGCGACTTGCCGTCGGGCGAGAACCCGAGCGAGAGCGCCATCGCGGTGTGGCCGCCGAGCACCTTCTCGGGGGCGAGCTGCGCCGACCAGGTGCGCACCGTCTGGTCGAGCGAGGCCGACGCCACCCGCTTCTTGTCGGGCGAG
>Ga0154020_10002677_pt1 | contig 21708 bp, 18 predicted proteins | sample Klosneuvirus_201_FD_109709 | JGI IMG/M metagenome (GOLD analysis project Ga0154020, IMG submission 109709) | Active sludge microbial communities from wastewater, Klosterneuburg, Austria - Klosneuvirus_20160825_MG | ecosystem: Engineered > WWTP > Aerobic digester > Activated sludge | place... | reverse complement strand
GGTTGATAGATGCCCCCTACAGCGATGTTGAAGACCGATCGTGTTCCGAGATAGGTGCCGGTCATGTACGGAGTGGTATGGGGCTCCTGGTCACGGAATTGCCAGATCACATATCCCTGTGTCTGGAGTCGGTGACCGTATTGCGTGAAGTTCGCGTTTGCCGACAACGGTGGCGGAGTGCTGCCATTTGACGAGATCGGGAAGGGATCGGAAAGTGCGAAACGATAGTCGATGGGGCCGATCTGCCCCCTGATCGTTGCACTGAGCTTTCTGGAGAATTCATCGGTCTGATCCACGGTTGTCTGCGCGAACACCGGAACGTCCGTGGTCATGATCGTACCAATACTAGGCTGTGAGAAGCGCGAAAGACCGTTGGTGATCGTGAGTCCTAAACCCAGCTTCGCTTCGTTATGTTCAGACACACGGTACTCAGCAAAGATGTCGTGGAAGAACGCTTGGTACTTGCGATTACCGCCGATGGCAAAGGCCGAGTTGAAGTTGTTCAGTCCGTACTGCAGGTAGAGCAACGCTCTGTCTGTTACTTGCGCTGTGAACTGCAATCGGGCTCTGCGCAGACCAATGTCCACGATGCTATTACGCGGCTCTTGTTCTACCAGAGTACCGGGGTTCGCATCAGTATAGCGAAGCCAGGCCTGCGCCGTAACGTTCAGTTTAGCCCACCGTGTGCTATCGGCCGAGAGATACCACTTCATTTCCTGAGCGTGTGCGGACGTTACGGTAAGAGCTATCGCAAGGACGAGTGTTTTCATGCGAAGGGCTTTCTGCGGGTCGCTGCAGGGTGACTGGAAAAAGCTACGTGTTCGTCGAGTCCACGGACGATGAAGGATCTGCCGCGCACGTTGTAGTCATGCTCAAGTATGTGCATATAGTGCATCACGGTATGATCAACGAGCCGTGTATTCGAGAAATCGATCACAAGATCGTGATCACGGTCCAATTCTTCGAGGTGATTTTTCAGCGAGATGAGGTTTGAGAAGACCGCTGAGTGTGAGACATCGATGACATATGTTGTGTCCCCCTCCTTTTTAATGGTAAGGAACGGTCGGAAGATCGACTCCCGAGGAACACCGTTGAGCAGGTGGATGAAGAACTTCGTTGCAATACCAACGGCGATGCCGATCAAGAGATCTGTTGCCAACGTAACACCGATCGTGACGAGGAAGATCACCATCTGCTCCTTCCCAACCTTGTACATCTTCACAAATTCAACGGGCGAAGCCAATCGGAAACCAGTGTAGAGAAGCATCGCAGCCAAGGCGGCCATCGGAATACTGTGGATGAGGTCGGGCAGGAGTGCAACAAAGAAAAGAAGGAAGGCCCCATGGAAGAAGTTGGCCCAGCGGCTCTTACCGCCATTGTTCACGTTTGCGCTACTACGGACGATCTCAGAGATCATAGGAAGTCCGCCGATAAGTCCACTCACCGTATTTCCCACACCAACTGCAACGAGATCCTTGTTGAGATCGCTCTTACGATGTTGCGGATCCAACCCATCGATCGCCTTTCCGCTCAGCAGCGATTCGATACTCCCAACAAGAGAGAACATGATGATGTATTTGATCGATGTTAGGGAGAACACCTGTGAAAAGTCGGGGAACACAATCCCGCTCATGAGGTCAGCAGGCAAGGTGACGAGATACCTCGGTCCAAGAGTGTAGGAATGATGATCAAGGAAGAGGTAGGTGTGTTCATGTCCAAGATCAAATGCCATCCCTAGTGGAATGGCAACGAGCAACACCACCATGGGTCCGGGCACCATTCGTATGTATCGATTCTTGATCAACGGCAGTGTGAACAGTATCACAAGCGAGATACCACCGATGATCGCGATCTCCGGATTCATGTTCGCAATACTCTTCGGTATCTCCGCGAGTAGGTCAAGGGGCTCCTTCCCCTCCGGCTTTACACCAAGCAGGATGTGCATCTGCTTGGACATAATGATAATGCCGATGGCCGCCAGCATGCCATGGACCGCAGAGGTTGGAAAGAAGTCGCCAAGTACTCCCGAACGCAAGATCCCAAACACCACCTGGAGCACTCCGGCAACCACGATGGCGGCAAGTGCGAGTCTGTATCCATCAAAGGCATTACCCCGACCAAGCTCTTCAACAGCGCCGAGGGCGATGACGATGAGACCTGCTGCCGGACCTTTGATCGTCATCTCCGAACCGGCGAGGAAGGTGACCAATAAGCCCCCTACCACTGCCGTCATGATCCCTGCTATAGGCGGGAACCCACTCGCCGAGGCGATGCCAAGACAGAGTGGAAGTGCGATCAAGAAGACAAGGAAGCCGCTGATGAGATCTGCGCGCCAGGTGGAGCGCAGAGTTGTGAAAAGGTTGTTCATGTTCGTCTGCTCCGGATCATGGTGAGGATGCCATTGATGAACGTGAGTGGATGCGGCGGACATCCGGGTACGTAGAGGTCTACATTGTGCGTGTCGATATAGGCGCGTTGAAGTGCCGGACTCTTGGCGAAGATCCCGCCCGTGATGGCGCAGGCTCCCGTGAGGATCACAACCTTTGGATCAGGGATCGCATCGTGACAGATCTGATTGGCCTCACTCATGTTGAGTGAGATCGGTCCGGTGATCACGATCCCGTCTGCGTGACGTGGAGAGGCAACGAATTCGATGCCATACCGACCCATGTCGAAGTTCACATTACCACAGGCATTGAGTTCCAACTCACAAGCATTGCATCCTCCGGCTGAGACCTGGCGGAGCTTGAGCGATGATCCGAAGGTGGACACGATCTCTGCGCGAACTAATGCAGGATCGAGTGTTATGCCGCTGCGGTCACCTTCAGCAATGATCAGAGCTGAGCGATCATTGCTGGCAAGATGATGGTCATTCGTAAAGGTGATCTTGTCTTCGGGACAGACATCCGCACATTCTCCGCAGAACACACATGCTCCCAGATCGAGAGAGACATGGTTGTCTGTGATGACGATCGCCGATGTTGGACAGGTATCCCAACATGCAGTACATCCGCTCGCGCACGATGATTCGGAGATCACGGGTCTTCCGCGGAAACTCTCCGGAAGTGAAGCCGTGGTCACGTCAGGGATCGTTTGCCGACCGGTTGTTGCGAGGATCTTGAGTGATGATACCATGGTGGTTCCTTAGAGATCGTGACCGCAGTAGGAAAGGTCGAAGCTCTTATTGCATATCGGGAAGTCACTGATCTCGTTGTTGCGCACGGCCGAGGCAAGTGCGAACCAATTGTGCATTGAAGGATCCTTGACGCGGTACGTTTCGATCTGTCCGTCTGGGCCCGTAATGGCCGCATGGACCAATTCACCACGCCATGCTTCAACAGCACTCACAACAAGTATGTTTGGCGCCGGCGCAGATGTAATCGTCCGCGACTCCACTACCGGCATTTGATCGAGTTCATCGAGCAAGACGCGGATAAACTTCATTGATCTATCCACCTCCTTGCGTCGGATCACAGCACGCGCAAGGACGTCTCCGTCCCGTTCGATCGCTCCTAGATCGTTGTGACCGGCATAGGAACCATGCGGGTGCGATCGACGGATATCCCGTCCTAGACCAGACATTCTTGCAGACATCCCAACGGCACCGATCGACGTTACCTGAGCGTGCGTCACGATGCCAGTCCCTTCAAAGCGCCTAACCACGCTTGGGAGTGCGAACATCTCATTGGCAAGTGGGGTAAACTTCGCTTCGAACGCATCCAACATCCGCCGCATCGAAATGCGGAGTCCGGCATCAAGGGTGAACCTGTTCATGCCGGGTCGGATGAGCCCCTTTCCAAAACGATTGCCACACCACGATTGGAAGAAGTTGATAAGGGGCGTTCTGAGGGCACCGAAGTATGCACTGCCAAGTTGCCATGCTACGTCCAATGACAGTGCTCCAAGATCACCAACATGGATAGCCATCCGTTCGAGTTCGAGGGCAATGGCACGTTCATGCTCTGTGATTGCGTCACAGGTCACACCGGAAAGCTGCTCCATTGCCATTGCATGAGCCCATGCATGACCTATCGTGGTATCTCCGGCGATAGACTCTGCGAGTACACTTCGCTGCAATGAGCTTGTTGCTCGCTCGAGTTCCCCTTCCACATCGCGATGTTGGTATCCGAGTTTGATCTCGAGATGGACAACATCCTCGCCTGTACATTGGAATCTGAAGTGTCCGGGTTCGATCACTCCAGCATGGATCGGTCCCACACCCACTTCATGAGATTCGCCCCCTTCCAGTCGAAAGAACGGATAGTCATCGATCGACTTCCTGTGAGATGAGTTCATGGGATAGCGAACGGGCTTACACCATGGATGATCGGCGTACTGCACACCGTGACGTTCCCAAAGGTCTCGTTCAAAGATGTGCATCTGCGGATGTGATGTCGTCAACGAGGGGACGATAACTCCATTGCCAACAACGTACGATGTGAACAACACGCTATTGGCATGATCATCGGCCAGGATCACGACGATGCGAAGCCCCTCAGTGTGCGGAATACCGATCATGTGAAGTACATGTCGACCAGAATCAGCGCTGAGGAACGCGCCGATCTCGGAACAGGCCTCGGTAACGGTCGCTATCGGGATCGCATCCAATGCAACTCTGAGCGGAAGGTGATTGATCGTGATCATGGGTGAAGGATCGATGCACGGTGAAGGAAATCGACTACAGCTGGCGGAGCAAAGAATCCGAGCCAGATAACAACAAAGAGAAGTGCATACTGCGGGATGGTCTCGAAAGCCATGGACCGTGTTGCACGACGACCATTCGACGACGCTTGATGCTGCGGACGATAGAGAATGGAGCCAATGCGCTTCGTCATTGCCCAAAGGATCACTGCAAGGAGTGGGATGATGATCAGTGCCCACCACCACCATGCCGTTCCAAGTAGTGTTGTGAGCGCAAGCATCTCACTGAGGAACGTTCCCATTGGCGGTACTGCACAGAGTGCCAAGAGTCCGATGATGAACACACCGGCCCCAGCCGGATGGAGTGCGATGTAATCACCTCCGGCATTGATCTTCTTGGACTTCGTAAGGCGGAAGTAGTGGCCATACTGAAGGAACATGGCCGACTTGGCAAATGAATGCAACACCAGATGCAACAAAGCGGCGAACCAGGCCCCTGAACCAACGGCGATGAGTACGATACCAGCATGTTCCAAGCTTGAGTATGCCAAAAGTCGCTTGAGGTTCTTCACCTTTAGGATGTAGACTGCTGCCGCAAGAATGCTCAGCGTGCCGCACAGAAGTAACACACTGTTGAGCCAAGGACGTATCGATGTATCACTGAAGACGGAGTAGATGCGATACACGGCCGAGAATCCGGCATTCATCAACACACTCGAAAGGAGGGCCGAGATATGTGAGGGGGCTGCATCCTTCGCATCGATATCGACATTGAAGAGAGGCACCACTCCGAGCTTGACACTGAATCCGGCAAGCAAGAACAGGAAGCTGATCTTGAGCCACGTTGGATCCATGAGGTGAGCGCCGGTGCGCAATGCCTCGAACGACAGATCATGTGCCTCCGTAGCGCTCCCGGCAATGCTGAGGAAAAGGATGCCAGCGAACGCAATGGCGATCCCGATGGAGCATACGAAGACATACTTCCAGGTTGCTTCAACAGAGTTGCGGTTTCGGTTATGATAGATCAGAACCGCAGCAGTGAGTGTTGAGGCTTCAAGAAAGGCCCATACCAGACCGATATGACGCGACAGATAAACTCCAACGAGCATAGAGAGGAAGCCAACGAGCGCAGCATTGTGTAATGCAAGGTGCTTGATCGAATCATCGCGTTGTTTTGAGTAGAGAATACCTTGGAAGGCTGCAACGGCACCGAGGATCGTCAGAACGGAAAGCAGGATCACGGAGAGCGGGTCTGCCTTGAGATATAGCCCCTCTAGCACGTTCAGTGTTGTGAACTCATGCCACGTCAGTGAGGCAAGAAGGACGATGTAGGAGGCCAAGAGAACGACCTGCGCCGACATCGTACGAATCACGATGAGCAGTCCGGCAATGATCGCAGCTCCGGCGAAGAACACATAAGGATGCATGAGGGTGTCCATTGGCGATCAATCGTTGAGTTCGTTTAGGTCGTGCACGTCCACCGTTTGGAAGGTCTCGCCCACCTTGTCAACAAGGAAGGCAAGCAACAGCACGCTGGTCAAAAGGTCGAGCAGGATCGCCGTGTTCACCGCAAGAGGCATTTCATTCCCCACTGCAAGTGAGAGGAGGAAGATCCCATTCTCTAGGATGAGGTATCCGATCATGTGGGTGATGATCTTCACCCGCGTCATCACGATGAAGAGTCCAACAAAGACCGCCGAGACCGAGGCCGTGAAGTATCCTACGCGCAGGTGCTCTTGGTGGATATTGCTGGCAAGGATGAAGCTGAGAACGATGATGACTGTTACGACGAGTAGCGACTGGAAGTGCGTCACCGTTGGATTGGTCTCTCGTACGATCCCGTTCTTGCGGATCGTTCGCAGCAACATCAGCGGGATGAGGAGCCCCTTTACGAGAATGGTCTCAACGAGAATGAACGAGAGATTCAGCACGTCCACGCTATGAAGGGCTACATAGGCCGTTGCAAAGAGCAACAGACCTTGCACGCCAAGGATGTTCACCAGCGTCTTCATGCGGTCGGCCATGCCTGCATAGAGAAGCGTGAGTACGAACAGGATGATAAAGACGGTTTCCATGTTCAGAGCACCAGTTTGTTCGTGAGGATGAGAACCGAGAAGTAGATGAGCACGGCAACGGACGTGAGCGTGAGGATGAACTGCGGATTGCGCTTCATTCTGTTGCGGGCACGGAACGACTCCAATACGCCCACTGTGCAGGCGAAGATGATGTTGACCGCAAGGGCAATTCCGATCTGCATCCAGAGCGGCACATTCGGAGGAAGATGGAAGTTTGCCAGGAGGAGTCCGAAGAGAGCGAACTTCATGCTCGACGTGACCATGATGAGTCCAAGGTCGAATCCACTGTGATCAAGGATCATCACTTCATGGATCATCGTTAGCTCCAAGTGTGTCTTTGGATCGTCAACTGGCAGACGCGAACTCTCTACCATGGCGATCTGAAGGATCACGTAGACGGCAAACGCAGAGATCAAGATGGAGACACCACCCATTCCAAGATGGAGCGCGGAGAAGAGTGTTGTGAATGACGTGTGACCGGTGAGGATGGCCAGCGACCCAAAGAGCACAAAGAACGCCGGCTCAACCAACATGCCGTAGATCGCTTCCCTATTCGCTCCCATCCCTTCAAAGGGGCTCCCTGTATCAAGTGCTGCAAGGATCATCACGAACCTGCCAAGGGCCAACAGATAGGCAAAGGCAACAACATCAAAACTGAAGGAGAAGAGCGCCGGACTCGCACCAAACGGCACGAGTGTGCAAGCCAGGAGGATGGTCACAAAGGAGATGGTAGGTGCCAAACGAAACACTACGCTTGTTGTAGTGCTGATCACAGCTCCTTTTTTAAAGAGGCGGATACCATCACGAACGTGCTGAAGGAGTCCGGGACCCTGACGTCCACCGAGGAGACTCTTTGTCCTGCTGACGATGCCGATGAACAAGAACGCTACAACGAGCATAAACGGCATGGCGATCATAGAACCTCCGCTAGCGTCAGTACAACAACGGCGATGATGAAGACAAAGGCATACATGATGTACGATCGCATGTTCCCTGTCTGAAGAACGGCTAAGGCACGCAAAGCCCGTTCGATACGCACTGCCAACGGGTCGATCACCTTGTTCGCAACAGCATCGTGTTCTTCCGTATGATAGGTGCGAGAGTGCGGGAACATGTCGGCGGGAGCTATCTGTCGGTACGTGACATTCACATCCAATACCGGCCCCATGATATCAACCGTACTGTTCGCATAGGTCGTGGCCGTGTACTGAACCCGAGCATCACCTTCCGTGAATCCACATCCCCATGTAGGACCATGTGAAAGGGGCTTTGCAGAGATCGCCCACCGACGCAGCATCCACACAAAACCGATCACTCCGATCAGAACGGCCTGGCCTATCCCAACGCTATCGAGAGTAGACAGCAGGTGTTCGGGAATGGTGTGACCGGAGACAGTATAGATCGCACCAGACAGAGCACGGATGGTCAGTCCGGGCGCAACGGCTATTGCCAATGCACCGACAACTGCCATCCATTGTGGCAAGCGCGTGAACAGCGAAGGGTCATGTGCATTCACCGGAGCCTGTGTACGCGCAGTACCCAATGCTCCGATGCCAACGGCCTTTGTGAAGGCAATGATGGCCATGCCCCCTGCCAAACAGAGTGTGACAACGGAGAACACGCCAAGCATGCTGATCACGTTCGAGGCTGTCATCATGGCATCGATCCCTGCCATATACATCGGGAACTCCGAGGCAAAGCCGCTCAGGCCAGGCAATGCACTGATCCCAAGAGCCCCCAGGAGCAGGAGGTTCACTGTTCCCGGCATCGTGTGGATCAATCCGCCTAGATGATTGAGGTCGCGGGTGTGTGTTCCATGGAGAATGTTGCCTGCACTTTGGAACAACACTGCCTTCATCAGCATATGGTGCGTGATGTGCAGCACAACTGCAGTCCAAGCTGCCGTCTCTATCATTGGGGCATTGATGCTGCGGGCGATGAATGCCATTCCAACGGACATCACGATGAGTCCCATGTTCTCAACGCTTGAATACGCAAGCAGTCTCTTGATATCCCGTTGCGTGATGGCGTTGGCGATACCAAAGAGTGCTGTGATCATCCCAAGCACGAGGAGGACAGAGCCCAACTCCATGGAAGGTCCGAGAAGCAATCCGAAACGTATGAGACCGTAGACACCAAGCTTGATCATAACGCCCGACATCAGTCCGGAGACATGTGATGGAGCAGCAGCATGTGTCTCCGGTAACCACGAATGCAAGGGGAACAATCCGGCCTTCATGGCAAATGCGACGCCAAGGGGCAGCAGCACCATCCATGCAGGATGAGTTGCGGCATACTCGTGAACATGAGCGAAGGAGACGCCGCCCATGGATACGGACACCAGCCCGATGGCAACCAAGATGCCCACTGCCCCTAGGTGCATCTGAAGGACATATCGCAGTGCTGCATGCCGCACCTTTGTCTGACGCGCGTCGAGCAGGACGAGAAGGAAGGAGGCAATAGACATCGCCTCCCAGCAGAAGAACAGACTATAGAGATCGGACGTGATCAACACGCCGATCATCGCCGCATGAAGGGCAACGAAGGAGACGTTGTGGAGGATGACCTCGGTGACCGAGCGTTTATATGGATCATCGGCCAAGTACCGAACGCCGTAGAGGGCGGCGAGTACACTTCCAACATTCACTACAAGCACCAGAAAGGCGCTCAGGCTGTCGGCCACATACGTGACAGAGCCAATGTCAGCCTTCCACGCCACACCGGTCATCAAAACCGATACGGCAGGAACACTTGTTACAATGGCGATCACGAGAGACACGACGCACGCAACCACAAAGGTTGGACGCATGGTCTATTCCCGTTCTGAAGGGGTATAAAAGAGGAATTGGTAGGGGGCTGGGGGTGCAGCTAACCCTAGATCAACAGGGTTCGAACCTGGATATATAATGGAACCCGACTACTCGTATGGGGTTCGGGAGAACAAACTGATCGGATCTCATCGGTGATATACACAACCGATTGAGGTAGCTCCGTGATCTCGATCTCTATCTCAGCATCCGTCTCAAGATCGATCTCTTCAACAGCTCCAACATGGAGGTGAGCCTGATATGTAGCAACACCATTGCCTCGCACACACACCGTCTCACTTGCAGGTGTCGGTACGACAAATGCAAGACCAAGGGAGACAAGAAGGAGTGTTACGATGATCTTCATCTGCGACAAAACTACATTGTAAGGGTTGTCACACGACATGACACAACGATTATTTTACATTCACCGACATTTTTCAGGCATATATCGAAGCGCTGTACTATCACCAGCTGCGAATGCATGTTTGAGATCATCGCATGCGCCCATGGTGTCCTGCATGGACCGCAATCTCAACCGACCCCGCAGCAGATATGCCTTGGGGAAGGTGCTGTCCTGCTTGATCACATCCGATACGTCACTGAACGCCAATTGCACCAGCCCCATCTCTGCATGGACCACTGCACGCTGCATTCGTGCGTTGAGAAGCTCGGGTTGGATGGTAAGAATATGGTCGAGGTCCGACTTCGCATTCCCGTACTCGCGCAGTCTGAGGTAGGCAGACGCCCTGTTGAACCACACGTTCATCGTTAACGAGTCGCGCTCGATACACCGCGTATAGAACACCACAGCCTCACCATAATTGCCCTTGTTGAAGGCATTGAGCCCCTTTCCAAAAAGCTCTTGGATCTGGTCTTGCTCGTCTTGAGCAATGACAATGGCCGACGTGAACACTACGGCAAGGACGATGAGTGTGAACTTCATGATACGAGAATACGGACTTCGTGTGAGAGGTGGAAGAGGCTAGAATAGATCGGACAGACCGTACTGTAGCACATTTTCTAAAGGATGATCTGGGCTACCTACTACGATCAAGCGTGTGTCTCCGTGTTGTTTCCTGAACGCGGTTGCGCCTGCATAGGCATCACGAATATTGCCGGACTTCACTTCGACGAGTACTCGTTGTGTTGGTGTAGAAACAACAAAATCAACTTCGAATCTCCCCTCGCGCCAATATTGAACTTCAGCTCGTGCTGTACTGGCGAGCTGCAGGAGGTGTGCACCAACTGCCGATTCTACCATTTGACCACGATACAGTGCACTCGATGTTGCATGAGAACTAGCCATACCCATCACAGCGCTGAAGAGAGTAGGTGCATATGACTGGAGCTTTGGACTCGCCGATCGTTTCCGCACAATTGTGCCTGCATATTTCTGTAGCCCACACAACAGACCTCCATCACGGAGAAGCTCAAGATAATGTGCTATAGATGCAGCATTCCCTGAATCCTGCAACTGGCCAAGTAGTTTTTGCAGTGAAACGATCTTTGAAGTCAGTGATGTGCCAAGGACAAAGAGATTTCGCAACAATGCCGGCTTGTCGATTCTCTCTTGTTGAAGTACATCAAGTGCAAGAGTACTTTCAATGATCGACTCTTTGATATAGAGAAGCCACCGCTCGCTATCAGGAAGCAGCTTCATCGGGCCAGGATAACCGCCTAACGTGAGGTAGTCATCAAGAGTGATGTTGAATGCATCACGCATCTCGCTCCATGACCAATGATGAGCACGCAATACCTCAAAGCGTCCCGCTAAACTTTCAGACAGCCCTTTTCGTAAAAGCATAGTGGATGAGCCCGTAAGCACAACCAAGAGATTTACAGAAGTAGACGTGTCTTCATCCCACAGCCTCTTTACAGTCTCGGACCAGTTAGGGATCTTCTGTGCCTCATCTATCACCAAAACACAGCGACCATGTGCCTGTGCCAACAATCGGGCCTTGCTCCAATGGTCATGGAGCCACGCTGAACCGATCACTCCCAGCTCATCGGCCGATATCGTCACCGATGGAAATGGAAGATCCTCAACCGCCTGACGCATCATCGTCGACTTCCCCACCTGCCTGGGTCCAAGTACGATCTGCATGAATACACGAGGTTCATTTATTCTCGTTCGAATCACGTCTACAAGTTTTCGCTGATACATCAATGCGAATCTGGTTTGTGAGGCATTGCTCACAATTTAATGAGGCGTTGCTCACATTTCCAAGTTCACCAAACTCGAATGAGCAAAAAACGGCTCGTATCTTGGCTCTCATGGGCTCTTCCGGACTTCTAACCCTCACAGATCGTGGGTTGTATTGTGAACGGGGCGACTTCTACATCGATCCTCAGCGGTCAGTAGAACGGGCCGTGATCACCCATGCCCATAGTGATCATGCCCGTCCGGGAATGAAGCACTACCTCGCTCATCGTGATACGGTCCCGCTCCTTCATCATCGGATCTCACGGTCCATCTCAACCCAGGCTGTGGAGTATGGCGAGGTTCTTACGATGCACGACGTCTCAGTCTCCTTCTTCCCTGCCGGACATATGATCGGTTCTGCACAGATCCGAGTGGAAGCTGACGGTGAGGTCTGGGTCGTGTCGGGCGACTACAAACGTCAACGTGATCCGTATGCCGCCCCCTTCCAACCACTGCGTTGTGATACCTTCATCACGGAATCAACGTTCGGTCTGCCTATCTACCACTGGCCGTCAGATGAAGATGTGGTATCGGATATCAAACGATGGCATGCTGCCAATGCCTCCTGCGGAATTGCCAGTGCCATTCAGGTGTATTCACTCGGAAAGGCGCAGAGATTGATCGGACTCCTGGCGCACCACCTGCCCCTTGCCGTCAGTGCGGGAATCCATGCTGCAAATGTGTGTATTCGTACGTCGGGCATTGAAGTAGCCGAAACGTCAGTGTTATCAGACTCCATGTCTCACGAGAAGTTGATGAGGGGGCTGATCCTTGCCGCCGGACCGAATGACCTACGCACCATACCTGCTGCACGTTCAGCCGGTGTAGAAATGGCGTTTGCTTCGGGATGGACTGCAACAGAGCCCGGCAGACGCAGAAACTCAGGCGCAGGTTTCGTCATTAGTGATCACGTTGATTGGGATGATCTCCACAGAACCATTGATGAAACAGAGGCAGAACACATCATCGTCACGCACGGTTTTGCATCAGAGGTTGTGCAGTACCTGCGCGAGCGAGGCAGGTCTGCAGAGGTGCTTACCACATGAGACGTTTCGCCGAACTCTGCGCAGACCTCGAACGCACGTCTCGACCGAACGTGATGCGCACGATGATCGATCATTATGCTGCATCTGCATCCGTGGAGACCGCAACTCTGGCAATGTCCTTGATCAACGGATCACTGAGTCTGCAGGTGATGCGTCCGCGCCAACTGGCAACAATGATCTCGTCCCACATGGCACTCCCCTCATGGCTCATCGACACATCAAGAACACTTGGCGGTACGCTCGCCGAAACGTCAGCTCTCCTTCTGCCCAGATCGGATTCTCACTGCGAACGTTCATTGCCGTCGATGATCGAAACACTCACATCGATCCAAATCAAGGATCTACGTTCTCGCTCAGACATGATCCTCACGCTCTTGCATGAGTGTTCCGTTTGGGAACGCACCGTCCTTGCCCGCATCATCGTTGGTTCTCGGCCAATTCGCAACGAGATTCCACTTGAAGAACGCGCGGAAGTGATCGAGACCACAGAGCACCGTATGATCACAACCCTCCTCTATGCCCATAAGGCACAAAGCATCGGACAACAGACATATAGTCACTTCACCGTCGGCGTTAAAAAGGGCGAGATCTATGTGCCCCTTGCCAAGATCCCCAACACCTTCAACGCGGAGATCAACGTTATCGTAGAAGGTCTGGCAACCCAACGCACCGTTGAGAAATTCGGCCCCACCCATTGGGTTTCGATCGGAATCATCATGGAGATCGCCTATACAGAGATCGTTCCATCAACACGAACCAAGAGCGGCATCAAACTCCATGGCGCCCGCCTCGTGGAGTGGCTACCAGATCGCGCCTTGGCGGACGTTGATACGATCGAATGAATTCGCTATTCATAATCCCACGACTATGTCGTGGGCTACTAAATTATTCGCTATTCGCTATTCGCTATTCGCTATTCGCTATTCAAAAGAGCGTGTGCGATATCCGCCACAATCTCCCCAACATCCTCCAACCCAATGCTGAGACGTACCATGCCTTGGGTGATCCCGACGGCTTGACGTGCTTCTTCGGTGAGGCGCGCATGTGTTGATGTAGCGGGATGCGTAACGATGGTTCGTGTGTCACCGATGTTGGCTGTGATGGATGCCAAATGGAGACGATCAACGAAACGTTTAGCCCCCTCTGCTCCGTCCTTATGCGTGAAGGAGACGAGCCCGCCACCAAGCTTCATTTGGCGCTTTGCAACCTGGTGTTGTGGGTGTGAGGTCAAGAAGGGATACATCACACGTTCAACGTTTGGATGCGACTCAAGGAACTGCGCTACGGCAAGGGCATTGGAGCAATGTCGGTCCAGACGGACGTGGAGTGTCTCCAGGCTCTTGGAGAACATCCATGCATTAAATGGCGACATCGTTGGGCCGGTGTTGCGCGCAAAGAGGTAGATCTCGCGGAGAAGATCGGCACGTCCGACCACTACGCCACCAAGCCCCCTACCCTGACCGTCTATCCACTTCGTTGCCGAGTGCCAGACGATATGAGCGCCGTGATCTATAGGTCGTTGAAGAAGGGGCGTAGCGAACGTGTTATCAACGTTCAAGATCACATTCCTACGTGCGGCAAGCTGTCCAAGGAATTCAAGATCTGCGATCTCCAACCCCGGGTTTGACGGACTCTCCACCAACAGCATCTTGGTTGATGCCGTGATGGCTTCCTCCCACTGCGCATTGTTGTCGATGTCCACATACGTATGCGTGATCCCCCACCTCGGCAAGAACTGTGTAAGCAGCGCATGTGTGCTGCCGAACACTGCACGCGATGCAACGATATGATCTCCCGAACGCAGGAGTCCCATGATCGAGGCAAATCCAGCAGCCATCCCAGTCGATGTGGCAACACCGGCCTCTGCACCCTCCATCGCCACCATCTTGTCTACAAACTCCGTGGTGTTCGGATTCGTAAACCGTGAGTAGATGTTGCCCTGTTGCTCCTCTGCGAACAAGGCACGCATGTGCTCGGCATCATCAAACACAAAACTCGACGTCATGTATAATGGCGTCGAGTGTTCGTGTTCTTCAGTCTGCTCTATTTGAGTTCTGATATTCGAAGTGATCATTCGCTGTTCTCTTTCCCATGACTTCGTCATGGGCCACTGACTTCATTCTGTATTCGCTATTCGCTATTCGCTATTCGCTATTCGCTATTCGCTGTTCGCTGTTCAAAGAGCTTTCACCTCATTCACCAACGCCGTCAACGATGCCTTTGCATCACCGAAGAGCATTGATGTGTTCGGACGGTAGAAGAGTTCGTTTTCAATACCGGCGTAACCGGCCTTCATCGAACGTTTCATAACGATTACTTGGCGTGATGCTTCTACATCCAGGATCGGCATGCCGTAGATCGGTGAATCAGGATCAGTCTTTGCGGCTGGGTTCACCACGTCATTGGCGCCAACCACAAGGACGACGTCTGTTGTTGCGAACTCAGGATTGATCTCTTCCATTTCTACGAGTTTGTCGTAGGACACGTCAGCCTCTGCAAGAAGGACGTTCATGTGACCTGGCATACGTCCGGCAACCGGGTGCACGGCGTATTTCACGATCACACCCTTCTCTTCCAGTTCATGCTCCAGCTGATGACACGTGTGTTGTGCTTGGGCAACAGCGAGACCGTATCCCGGCACGATCACAACCTGCTTGGCATAGGCCATCAATACGGCTGCATCGGTTGCTGTGACCTCGCGGATCGTACCGGTGGCTGTCTTTCCGCCGCCACTGGCTGCAGCCTTTGCGCTCATGAGTCCGCCGAAGAGCACGTTGGCCAAGGAACGATTCATCGACTTGCACATGATGATCGTAAGGATCGTACCGGCAGAACCAACAAGGATACCGCCGATGAGCATCACCATGTTATCATAGAGGAATCCACCACAAGCTGCTGCAACACCCGTGAAAGAGTTGAGCAAGGAGATCACAACGGGCATATCTGCGCCACCGATCGGCATCACAAAGAGGACGCCGTAGGCAAGGGCAAGTGCACAGAGGACCAGGAGGAAGGTAAGACCCGAGAGTGAACCCAGGACGAACATCACCGAGAGAACGGCTACGCCGCCAAGCACGAGGATGTTGAGAAACTGTTGTCCACTAAAGGCAAGATCCTTGATCTTCTCGGCGAGTTTGCCGAAGGCAATGATCGAACCGCTGAACGACACACTTCCAATGACAAGTCCGGCGATGATCGTGAGCGAATGAACAGGGTCATGCGCCGCTGATGGATCGCGGTGTGCTTCTTCGATGAGCGATATCAACGCGGCGCAGGCGCCGCCCATTCCGTTGAAGAACGACACCATCTGCGGCATGGCCGTCATCTTCACACGTTTGGCCATGATCCAGCCAACCACGGTACCAACGATGAGTCCACCGAAGATCAGCGGCAGATTGGCGAGGTGTTCGCCCGTCGACGTCTTATAGAGGAAGATCGTACCAAAGATGGCAAGCCCCATACCGAAGGCTGCAACAAGATTACCCTTGCGTGCCGTTGCCGGCGAGCCGAGCATCTTGATACCGATGATGAAGGTTACAGAGGCGATGAGATAGAGGATCGGTAGAATACTGTCCATCATTGCCTCTTCTTGAACATTTCGAGCATACGATTCGTGACGACGAAGCCGCCGACCACGTTGAGGGTTCCGAGGATAACGGCCAGGAAGCCGAGGATCATGGAGAACATGTCCGTTGCTTCGCCCATCACAATGATTGAGCCAATGATCACCACGCCGTGAATGGCATTAGCGCCGCTCATCAGTGGTGTATGCAGAACGCTTGGAACGTGCGTGATAAGCTCGATCCCGAGGAAGATCATCAGGATAACGAGGTAGACCATATTGAGGGTTGCGGGATCCATTATGCTCTGACCTCCTTGTTATACGTAACGAGCGTTGCTGCTACCACCTCGTCTGCGAGGTCGAACGTGAAGCCTTCCGGTTTGGTGACCGCTGCAAGGAACGTTGTTACGTTCTTCGCATAGAGTTCACTGGCATGTGTTGGGACCGACGATGCAAGGTTATTACACCCGATGATCGTTACACCATTGTGTTCCACTGTCTCATCCGGCTTGCTGAGTTCACAGTTACCGCCAGCTTCCGTTGCCATGTCGATGATCACCGATCCGCGTTTCATCTTTCCAACCTGTGCGGCCGTGATCAGCGTTGGAGCTGTTCCGCCGGCAACCAGCGCGGTGGTGATAACGAGGTCGGCCTCAACGAGAGATTTTTCGACGGCTTCTTTCTGCTTAGCAAGGATCTCCGGACTTACAGAGGCTACATAGCCCCCTTCGATATTTACCTTGTCGAGACCTTCTACCATGATGAACTTCCCGCCGAGAGACTCAACCTGTTCCTTTGTCTCCGGACGGATATCGCTTACTTCGATGCGAGCGCCGAGACGCTTTGCTGTGGCAATGGCCTGGAGTCCGGCCACACCTGCACCATAGATGAGCACCTTGGCCGGCGTAACAGTGCCGGCAGCCGTCATCATCAACGGAAAGATCCTACCGAGGGAGTTCGCCCCCAAGATCACGGCCTTATAGCCCGCAAGGTTGTTCTGCGACGAGAGCACGTCCATGCTCTGTGCCCGCGTGATGCGAGGCATGGCATCGAGTGCAAAGGCGTTGACGCCCTGTGCTGCTAACGCGTCGAGAACATTGCGATGTCTCTTCGGGTAGATATAGGAGACCACAGATGTTCCGCTGCGCATTTCTGCGATCTCTGCGGGACTCGGCACGGCCACCCTGATGATAGTGGCAGCAGCGGCGATGACCTCGCTGCGGGATGCCACAGTGGCTCCGGCAGTCTGATAGGCAGCATCGTCGAACCCGGCGGCTAACCCAGCCCCCTGCTCCACATGAACGGCGTGACCCTGTTTGGATAGTTGAAGACAAGCTGATGGAACGAGGGCCACACGCCGTTCACCAGGTAAAGTCTCCTTGAGTACGCCTATGATCATAGCCCCAAACGTACAACTTTTTTCTAATCCCTTCGTTTGATGTTTCAATGAATGATTTAGACATATCTAAACTATATTTGCCCCGTGAAGATTCTCATCATCCTTTTCACTGTGATCACAACGCTTCGGCTGACGGCGCATGCCCCTGCCCCGCATGATCTGCGCGTTGTTGTGCGCGATGCAGAAACACACGATCCGATACGCGGTGCAACAGTGCGTGTGGGTACGCGAGGTGCGGTCACCGATCGATCTGGCGCTGTTGTCTTGCATGGCATGCCGGACACATCGGTAGTGATCACACGTATGATCGGCTATGGTGAACGACGTGATACGTTGGTCCTCACCGCTGTTCTTACGTCGGTGAACGTCGATCTCGTGTCACGAGCCGTTACCACACAGGATGTAACGGTCACGGCATCCCGACATGAACAGTCGCGCGAAGAGTCTCCCGTTATCGTTACGGTGAGTGATCAACAAGTGTTCCGAGCAGCACAGGCAGTTTCGCTATCAGAAGGTCTATCCTACCAGCCCGGACTCCGCCTAGAGAACAACTGTCAGAACTGCGGATTCACGCAGGTAAGACTCAACGGCATGCAGGGTCCGTACACCCAGATCCTAGTGGACTCCCGTCCGGTCTTCTCTGCTCTCAACGGTGTCTATGGACTTGAACAGATCCCTGCGTCGATGGTAGACCGCATTGAGGTGATCCGCGGCGCCGGCAGTGCGATGTATGGTGCTGGTGCTATAGCAGGCACGGTGAACATCATCACGCGCGATCCGCTCACAACATCTGCATCGGTCTCAAGTACTACGTCGTGGATCAATGCACGTACGCCAGACGCAACGATCAATGCTCGAGGCACATGGGTCAGCGATGATCTCAATACAGGTCTCACACTCTTTGGCCTCACTCGCACACGCGTACCTTTCGATGTGAACGGCGATGGATACAGCGAAGTACCCAAGTTGTGGAATGCGTCAGGGGGTGGTCGGTTCGTTTATCAGGCTTCTGAACAAGATCGGTTCTCGGCAGAAGGACATTGGATCCGTGAATTCCGACGAGGGGGCGATCACTTTGACCTTGTTCCGCACGAAGCAGATATCGCCGAACAACTTGATCATGCCATCGGTGGTGGTGCGGTTTCGTATGAACATGCGTTCAGCGGAGACCGCCAACGTATCGCCGGGTATGCATCTATGCAGTCAACCATCCGCTATAGCTACTACGGCGGAACAGGCGGAGACCCAGCGGCAGCAGAGCGAGCGAAACTCTACTACGGAACTACCAACGATATCATCGGTGTAGGGGGCGTGCAGTTCACGTCACAAGAGTGGCAGCCATTCGGGATACAGTCGGTGCTCTCCACCGGACTCGAGATCGCCGGCAATCATGTTGTTGATGAAATGCCGGGCTATGGAAGAAGCATCGATCAACAGACACTCTCCACCGGACTCTACGCACAGCTCCAACTCTCACCTGCATCGCCCCTTTCCATTGCCCTTGGCGCTCGGTTCGATGCCCTAGATATCTCAGGCACGTATCAATTCGATCCTTCATCATTTGAACAACAGGACAGAACATTCTACGTGGTGAACCCACGCATTTCGATCATCGGCAAGCTCGCACCGGGACTTCAGTTGCGCACGTCGTATGCATCCGGCTTTCGCGGACCTCAGGCCTTTGATGAAGACCTGCACGTTTCTACCCTCCAAGGTTCTGCTCGATTGATCCGCATCGATCCATCACTGCGTCCGGAACGTTCTCACAGCATCTCGATGTCTCTTGATGGTAACTCTGCATCTCCCACATCTGCAGTTGGATTCACGCTGGATGGCTTTGCAACGTTGCTGCAAGCCCCCTTTGTGACGTCCCTCACACCGGATACTGTCCCGGGGTCTTCTGCATCTATCGCTCTCAAGACCAATGGTGATGCCGCATGGGTGGCCGGGATCAACGCCGAAGCACGCATCGCCTTCTCAAAACAAATGGAAGCCACTGCCGCCATCACGGTACAGGATGCGCGGTATGTAACAGCTCAGGTCCTTGCGCAGGGGGCTGATGGTTCTTACGTATCATCGCCATACATCACACGCACACCGAACGTCTATGGCTCGATCACGTCAAGCTTCTTCCCAACTGATGAGTTCACGATCGACGTATCGGCTATCGTTACCGGACCGATGCATGTGATCAACGAGCGCACCATCACCATGCACCGCACGCCATGGTTCTGTGATGCGGCTTTGCAGCTCGGCTATGATCTCCACCTCAACGATCTCGTTGAGCTTACCATTGCGGCTGGTGTTGTGAACGTTTTCAATGCCTATCAATCGGATCTCGAAAGCGGCCCACTGCGTGATGCATCCTACATTTACGGTCCGCTCCGTCCACGCACTATCACCCTATCGATGAGTCTGGCATGGCAATGAACCTCTCACAGAACATGCAGGACTATCTCAAGGCCATCCTGTTGATCGGCCGAGATGGAACGGCGAGTACGTCGGATATCGCTGCCAAGCTCGAAGTGAGTCCGGCATCGGTCACGAGTATGATCAAGAAGCTCGACGAGCTCAAGCTTGTCAAACACGAGTCGTATCGTGGTGTGACGCTGACACATGCCGGACGCAAGGTGGCACTTGAGATCCTCCGTCACCACCGATTGATCGAGACATATCTGGCCGAAGCACTCGGATATGCATGGGACCAGGTGCATGAAGAAGCGGAGCGCTTGGAACATCATATCAGTGAGGAGTTCGAGGATCGTATCTCAAAGATCCTTGGCGACCCGCAGTACGACCCGCATGGAGATCCTATTCCGTCGAAGGACGGACGGATCCCGCCAACAACTTCTGAGCGACTTGCAGATGCCGAACGCGAAGAGTCGGTGATCATCAGACGTGTGAGCAGTCATGACAACTCCATGCTCCGCCTCCTCACCCATCACGGAATCGGCATCGGATCTACCCTCCGCATCGTTTCGCGCAATGAGGATGTGCGGTCGATCACCGTCCGACATCAGCGTAAGATCATCGATCTCTCGATCGAAATCTGCGGACACATCTTTGTTGACAGGTATGTTGGCACTACGAGGTCATAACCGCTATGAAAAAGAGCAAACCCAATTCGCCATCCCTCGAAGAAGTTCACGGCAGTGTTGAGACTCAAGTTGTAGGGGGCTTCTGGAAACGTCTCACAGCGTTTATGGGTCCGGCCTATCTCATTGCCGTGGGCTACATGGACCCGGGCAATTGGGCAACCGACATCGCAGGCGGCAGCAAGTTTGGATACACACTCCTTTGGGTGTTGGTCCTCTCCAACATGATCGCCTTGTTGTTGCAGTCGCTCAGCGCACGTCTAGGCCTTGTGCGCAGACTTGATCTTGCACAGGCATCTCGTCTGGCCTATCCGCCCTTTGTGAACTACACACTCTACGGACTCGCCGAGCTGGCCATCGCGGCCACTGATCTTGCAGAAGTACTCGGCATGGCCATCGGTGTCCATCTCCTCACCGGCATTCCAATGAGCTGGGCCGTTGTCCTTACGCTTGTGGATACCATCCTCCTGATGTTCATCATGCGCGGCAATGTCCGTCGCATGGAGTCTATCGTCCTCGGCTTGATCACCACCATCGGCATCGCCTTCCTATGGCAGGTTCTGATGTCGGATCCACATCTCCCTACGCTTGCCACCGGACTCATCCCGTCCATCCCGAACGACGAAGCACTCTACATCACCATTGGCATCATCGGCGCCACAGTGATGCCGCACAATCTCTACCTCCACTCGGCGCTGGTGCAGACGCGGAGGTTCGACCGTACACTCAAGGGCATTAAGGATGCCATCAAATTCAATTTCATTGATTCTGCGATCGCGCTCAATCTTGCATTGTTTGTGAATGGTGCGATCCTTGTTGTTGCAGCAGCGGCGTTCTACACCAATGGACTTCAGAACGTCACAGAGATCCAGGATGC
>Ga0154020_10002675_pt1 | contig 21722 bp, 12 predicted proteins | sample Klosneuvirus_201_FD_109709 | JGI IMG/M metagenome (GOLD analysis project Ga0154020, IMG submission 109709) | Active sludge microbial communities from wastewater, Klosterneuburg, Austria - Klosneuvirus_20160825_MG | ecosystem: Engineered > WWTP > Aerobic digester > Activated sludge | place... | reverse complement strand
CGCACCTGGCGGGCCGAGGATTTGTGCGGCAATTCGGCCACGACGACGCAGGTGATTACGGTGCTGGGGAACAGTTACGGGCCGCCGGCGGAAGATCGGCACTACAACACATGGCAAGATGGGCGACCACAAGGGTCGCCCCTACGTGCGGTTTATCTACAACCCAACCCGACGACCGATCGGGTGTGGATTGATTTAACCGATTACGCAGGTGAGGCCGTGACCGTTTCGGTATTTGGCGACCTGGGTCAGTTAATCTGGGAACAGCGTATTCCGGCTGTAGAAGAGTTGAAACTATACGTTAGCCTGCGAGAAGCGGGGGCTGCGGCGGGGATTTACACCGTGCGTGTGCGCGGGGCGGGCGGGGTAGTGTCGAAGCGGGTGGTGCTGGTGGAGTGATTCGATTTTTTAGAACGTGATTTCAATGGGCCACGAATGCATGTGATTGCTCCCGGTATTTGGAGAGCAATCACGTTCATTCGTGGCCCATGTTTTTTGGCAGGAAAAAGAAGTTGTCCGCACGTATTGTTCCAATTTTATCTTGCCGGGCGTAGTTGGTGTGAAATCTAATACACATCCATTCATTATTTTTTTCAGACATTGCTGCTTAATCATTTGATACATGGCACTGTATAAATGCCGGATCTACCAATGAAATAACTACCCGAATCATGAAAATTCTTCGGTTCCATTTTTACGAAACAGTGCTGTTGTCAGGCTTGTTGGCTGCTTCATCGTTTTGGCCGGCACCACTCCAGGCCCAAACCTCCACCGCCAACCAAATCCCGGAATTGGAGCAAAAATTGGCGGCCGCTACATTGCCCGTCGAACAAGCAACTCTCTGCAACGAGCTCGCTTTTGCTTCGCTCCGAAAAGATTTTGATCAAGCCCTTGCCTACGCCGATCGCGCCCTCGCTTACGCACGAGAGGCCCGCGCCGACCGTGAAGTACTCAAAGCCCTGAACTTGCGCGGCGATGCTTTTGTGAAAAAAAACGCCTACCCGGCCGCTCAAAAAGCGTACGGCGACGCGCTGGCTCTGCTGAAAACCGCGCCCGACCGCGAACTCGAAGGCCGTACCCGACACAACCTCGGCAAACTCGCTCAAACGCGCGGCGACACCGTTGCCGCTATTCGCCACTACGAGCAAGCCTTTGCCATCCGCGAGAACATTGGCGATAAGAAGGGACTTGCCGCGACCGTCAACAACCTCGGAGTGCTATACGCAGGCTCCAATTTTGCGAAGGCCAAATTATACTACGAAAAGTCGCTTCAACTCAAAAAAGAGGCGGGCGACTGGCCCGGCGTGGCAGTCACGCAAGCCAATCTTGCCCAGAACTACACCTACATGGGCCAACTCGACATGGCGCAGGCATTGCTCGACTCGGCTATAGTGACCAATCTCGCGCTCGACAACAAGAACAGCCTCGCCTTTTGTTACCAGAAACAAGCCGCCATCCAGGCGCATCTGGGCCATTTGGATGCGGCCATTCTCCTTTTTGAAAAATCCAGAGTGACGTTTGAGGCTTTGGGCGACGACATTGCAGCGGCCATGCAAGAAAACAACATCGGCCAGCAGTACATGGACAAAGGCGATTACCCGAAAGCGATGGAATATCTCCTGGCCCTTACCAAACGGCCTGGGCTGCCGCAGAGCGTTCAATTCTCGGTGCTCAAGGGCATAGCCGATGTCAAGGGCTACCAGCACTTCAACCAGGAGTCGCTCGAATACTGCGAAAAAGCCCTGGCGCTGGCACAAACCGACGCGGACAGGGCATATGTGCTCAGTTCCCGCGCCCAAACCGAGAGCATCCTCGGGCAACTCGACAAAGCAGAAGCGACGGCCAGAGCGAGCGTGGTTTTTGCCGGAAAAGCAGCCCTGCCGCAACTTCAAGCCACTTGCTTGGTACAACTGAGCAATACGCACTTCCGCCTGAAAAGACTGCCCGAAGCACTCGCCGAGGTGCGGGAGGCCATCGCCATCTGCAAAAAAATAAAAGACAGAATGTTGCCATCGGCCCTCACCCTTCAAAGCAACATTTACACCGCTATGGGCGGCGAAAGCAAGGTGCTGGGCCTCGAAAATGCACAAAAAGCCCTCGTATTGGCACAAAAACAAGGCGCCACGGAAGACCTGATCAGCGCCTATAATGCCCTTTCGAATGCTTGCACAGCCCTCGGCAGAACCGAGGAGGCCGTGCAGTCGCTCCGCAAGGCCGAGGCCCTGAAAGACTCCTTGTACAGTTCTGAAAAAACGCGCGACATCGCCCGCATGGAAAAAGATGCGGATTTTGAGCAGGAGCGCGAACAAGCCCGCCTCGTCCAAGCCCGAAAGGATACTGCCGCCGCTGCCGAACTGGAGCGGCAAAAATTGACCAGAAATAGCCTGCTTGGCGGTCTGTTGACCCTGCTGGCATTCGGCGGCATTGGCTTCTACGTCTTTCGCCAACGGCAGCGTGCCCGTGCCGAGCAACGCGAAGCCGAAACCCGCCAACGAATTGCCCGCGACCTCCACGACGAAGTGGGAAGCACACTCAGCAGCATCAGTATTCTCTCGGCATCTGCACAGCAAAGCGTTCAAAAAGACCTGAACGACGCCCACTTCAGCAACATCGGCGACAAGGCCCGGGCTGCACTCGACAGCATCAGCGATATCGTGTGGTCGGTGAACCCCGAAAACGACTCCATGGAAAAAATGCTCGCCCGCATGAGTACGTATGCCGCCGAAATGCTCGAAAACGCGGGAGCCGAATTTCGCTTTGAAGTGGGCGCCGGGGTGGAATCCCTGACCCTGCCTATGGAAAAACGCAAGGATTTTTACCTGATTTTTAAAGAAGCGATCCACAACTGCGCCAAGTACGCCCGGGCCAAAAAGGTGGAGGTGGCGGTGAAGAAAGAAGACCATGCCTTGATTTTGACTGTGAAAGACGACGGCATTGGTTTCGACATACAACCCGAACCCCCCAACTCAAAACTCAAAACTCAACACTCAAAACTGACGCTGGGCGGTAATGGCTTGCTCAATATGCGCAGCCGGGCAGTGGCACTGGGCGCTGATTTTCAAATTGAATCTGCGGCAGGCGCCGGGACGATTGTTTTGATAAAAATTCCGCTGAAATGAGATCCCGCTCGTCTTTGAAAAAAATGGCGCCGGCATCGCCGTTTTGGGCTGCGGTTTTCTCCGATGTGGAGGGTAGGTGTAATTTTGACGGGAGATCAAGGCCGGAACAAAACATGAAGCACACGCACCTTGCCATTTTGGTGGCTTTCCTTTTCACGACATCTGTCGTGGCTCAGACCGCTGCGCCGGAGCAAGCCCCCTTTGCCTTTTTTGAGCACTTTGGTGAAGATCGGGGTGTGCCGGAGATGCTCGTGCACATCCAGCAGGATCGCCGGGGATACCTGTGGTGCGTACACCGCAGGGGCTTGCTGCGCTTCGACGGGCTACAGTTCCGCTCCTACACCAATGACCCCGATGACCCCAACTCGCTGCCCAACAATTCTATTGAAGATATGCTGGTGGATGCCAAGGGCCTGATCTGGCTCGCCACAAGAACAGGCATCGTGCGGTTCGACCCGATTTCGGAGCGTTTTTCCGTTGTCCCGAACAGCACAGACAAGGCTTTCATTTCACTGCTCGAAGACCGCAACCATCGAATTTGGGCAGGCCCGAACAATGCTCCGCTCAGGTTTTTTGACCCACAACTCGACAGCATGGTGGAGTTGAAAACAGAGCGGTGTTGGGACGGCTACACGGGACTAACCGTGCCGGGCGGCACTACCGATGTCTGTTCCCAATTCGCAGAAAGTGCTGACGGCACATTTTGGAGCATCCTCTGCGGGGCCACCGAAGACCGCGTTGGGAATGTCAGGGCAGCACACTTTGACCCCTTGCGCTACACCGTAGAGCAGTTTCCTGTGAACCCTTTTTTAAAAAAAGTCAAGCCCTCTGCAATAGAAATGAACGGCTCGTTGGCTTTTAGACTCGACGAAAAAAATCAGTGCATCTGGTTGGGAGGTTATGGGCCGGGGCTGCTGCAATTTTCCCTAAAAACCCACGAGTGGCGCTTGTACGACCTCAACCCCGAAGGGAAAAACGACCCTCTCCACAACTACATCTACGCCATTCAGCACAAAAACGACTCCATGTTGTGGCTCGGAACGGACAAGGGTCTGAAGGTTTTTTCCATCCGGCAGGGCCAGTGGACGGGATTTGACCCCGAACCAACGCACCCCTGGAACGCTCAACCAGGCATACACCTCTCCGTTTTTCTCGACAAGGGCGGTACCACTTGGTTCGGTCACGACAAGGGCCTGAGCCGCCTCGACCCTTACCGGCAACAGTTTCCTCTCCATTCGCCGCTGCCCCCAACATTTCACGCACAGGCCATTGCAGAATACCCGTCCACCGGAGAACGCCTGTTCGCGGCTTGGGGCGACGACGGTTTTTTTCGGGTGTTCGCCCAGCATTTGCAAACAGGGAAAATCAGGCAGGCAAAGCAGTGGCTCCCGTTCCGCCCCAACGACGTGGCCTGTGTCCACCAGTTGTTTGTGGCCCCCGACGGGCGCATCTGGGCCTTGCTCAACAAGGGCATTGGCTGGATAGACCCCGTCACGCTGCGCCTCACCATCCCCGACCTGCCCATTGCCAACCACACCGCTTGCCGCACTGCAGGCCTCTGGCCGCGCCAGATGGCAGCAGACCCAGATGGCAACCTCTGGATGGCAACTTTCGGGCACGGGCTCATCCGCTATTCGCCATCCACCGGGCAGTTTTGGCGACCGCCCAGCCTGCCCGCAATCGGCGATGCGACGCGGGAGTTCAACGATTTTGCTTTCAGTATTTTCTGCGACACGGCGGGGCAGATTTTTTTGGGCGAAACAGGCACGGGCTTGGAACTGTGGGACCGCAAGCGCCAAACGCGCCACCGTTTTGTCCCTGAAGCCAGAAAAAGCCACAGTTTCGGCGGGCAATTCACCGACTGCATCCTCCAAGACAAGGCAGGCAGTATATGGTTTGGCACAGAGTTCGGGTTGTGCCGCTACCTGCCCGGCGCGCCGCCAGACAGCAGTTTCGAGCGCGTCCGGGAGGTGACCGATTGGGTGTACAAAATGGTGGCCGACGCACAGGGCCGACTGTGGTTAGCCACTGGAAAAGGGCTGGTCTGTTATGACCCCGAGCGAAAAACGCAGCGAAAATTTGGCGAAAAAGAAGGTATGCTGGTGCCGATAGACGGGAATACACCACTTTTCATCGGCAGCGACGGCAAGATTTGGCTGGGCGACGACCTGCATTTCAACCCTTCCGACATCCAACTCTTCCCTCCGGCAGCGGTGCCGCTGATTGTTGGCTTCAAAATCTATGACCGCGCTGTGCCGCTCGCACCACCCGCCGAGCAAGGCGGGCAACAGGTGTTTTCCGAAATGCGGCTCGGCCCCGACCAGGAAGTGTTCAGCGTCGAAATCGGTGCCTTCGGGTTCACGGCGCCAGAGCAAACGCGCCTGCTCTACCGTTTGCAGGCCGACGACGCCTGGCAGGAAGCGGGCGCACAGCGCACGTTCACGTTCAACCGGCTGCCGGGCGGGCGTTACCGCTTCGAACTCAAAGCGGTAGCGCCCGACGGAACGGACAGTTGCAGGTCGGTCATATTGCCCCTGCACGTGGTGCCTATTTTTTACCGTGCGCTGTGGTTCTGGGTGTTGTGTTCCACAGCACTGGGCGGCGGCTTTTATGCCCTTTCCCGCTACCGCGAAATCCAGCGACTCCGCCAGGAACAGCTCCGCCTGCGTATCGCCCGCGACCTGCACGACGAGGTGGGCAGCACCCTCAGCAGCATCAGCATCCTATCCGCAGCCGCCTTGCGCGGCGTTGAAAAAGACCTGGACGCGGCCCGCTTCGGCAACATCGGCGAAAAAGCCCGCGCTGCGCTCGACAGCATCAGCGACATCGTGTGGTCGGTGAATCCCGAAAACGACTCCATGGAAAAAATGCTTGCCCGCATGAGCGCGTACGCCTCCGAGATGCTCGAAAACGCAGGAGCGGAGCTGCGTTTTGAGGTCGGCGAAGGTGTGGAACCCCTGTCGCTGCCGATGGAAAAGCGCAAGGATTTTTACCTGATTTTCAAAGAAGCGATACACAACTGCGCGAAGTACGCTCAAGCCAAGCGGGTGGAGGTGGCGTTGAAGAAAGAAGGCGATGTCTTGATTTTGAGCGTGAAAGACGACGGCATAGGTTTCGACGTACAACCCGAAACGCATGACTCAAAACTCAACACTCAACACTCAAAACTGTCACTGGGTGGCAATGGCCTGCGGAATATGCGGAGCCGGGCGGCGGCGTTGGGGGGGCGTTTGGTGGTGACTTCCGCGCCGGGGGCGGGGACGGAGGTTCGGTTGGTGCTACCCATTTGATTGACTCGATTGATTCGATTACCATACAAGGCAACAAAGGCAACGCATTGAACAATGGACTCAATCAAGTCAATCGGATCAATCGAACCAATCGAACCAATCCCCCTGTCCCCTTTTCATGGGATTGCCGGGGGCTTTTGCTAACAGTTACCTTTGTCGGACATTTAATTCAAAAAATCTCATGCCCATTCGCACCTTGCTCTACGAAGACAACACCGACCTGCGTGGTGCGCTCGCGGCGCTTATTGGAGGCACCGATGGATTCGAACTCACCGGTGCGTTCGACAACTGCATGGGCGTAGTGGAACAAGTGGCCGCCCTGCACCCCGATGTGGTGCTGATGGATATTGACATGCCGGGCATGAGCGGCATCGAAGGTGTGGCGCGGCTGAAGAAAGCGCATCCGAACGTAGAAGCGCTGATGCTCACGGTGTTCGACGACGACGACCGGGTGTTTCAGGCAGTGTGCGCCGGTGCAAGCGGCTATTTACTCAAAAAAACCACACCCGAGCGTATCCTCGAAGCGTTGCGCGAAGTGACCGAGGGCGGCGCACCGATGTCGCCCGTCATCGCGCGAAAAGTATTGCAACTCTTCCCTGGAAAACCTGCGGCCCGCGATGCCGACCTCGACAAGCTCACCGTCCGCGAGATGGAGGTGCTGAAAACGTTGTCACGTGGGTTCAGTTACAAAATGGTGGCCGCCGAGTTGAACATCAGTTTCGAAACCGTACGCACCTACGTCAAGCGGATTTACGAAAAACTACAGGTACATTCGGTGAGCGAGGCGATTGCGAAGGCGTTTTTGAAAAAATGAGGAATGAAAAATATAGGGCATGTCCAATTCATCATTCCATTTCCCATCTTAGCGTTTCAAAAATAGAAGCGCATGAACATCTTAACAAAAACACTTAAATCCCTGATTGCCCAGAATAAAGTCAAATTGGTGATGGTTGTGCTGACCGATTTTTGGCACGATAGAAACCAGGAAGCGCACAATGAGTGCCTGTTACTCCGCTCCCAATGGCTACAAGCGGAACACGATTTCACCGCAGGCCTGATCGAGCACAGCGAGGTGATGCGTGTGATGAGCAAGGTGAAAATGGGGCTGATGCAACAGGCCGATGAGGTGGCCAGGCAGTCGTTCGACCTCGATCAGGCCATGAAGCGGGCCGTTGAAATGCAAAACCAGTTTGCAGAGGAGGAAGTGGTGGTGTCCAACGGGAAGAAGACCGCTTGGTGGGTCTGGCTGTCGGTCTTGTTGGTGCTGGGCGCGGGCGCATGGTTGGGGAGCAAGATGTTCCCGACAAAACCAGTGGAAGTCGTTCAGCCGTTTGTGGTGCATAAAACCCTGAAAGACACGCTGGCAGAAGTGGCTGCGTGTCGGGGACAGGCGGATCTGTTGATCGTCAGCAACAATGAGGAAGAGGCGCTGGTTTTATTGAACAAGGCTGTGTCGCTCCAGCAGAAGGACTACACACTCTACAACCAACGAGCGGATTTATTCTTCAAAATGGGCCGCTACCCCGATGCCGAGAAGGATGCCGAGCGGTCCATCCAGTTAAACCCGAACTTTTGCACGGGTTATGTGACCATTGCGCAGATTATGACCAAAAGAGGTCGGACAGAAGACTTTTACACCAACATAGAAAAAGCCTTGAAAAGAAACACGGAGGGCAATTGCGACCTCTGGCATCTTGACGAGTTGCCGGGCATCATTGAGCACCGCACCGAGCCGCGCTTCAGGCAATTGATTGCTGCTTACCGAAAAGTCAAATAATACGTTCCGTTCATTCAAAATACTGCGCCCGCGCAGGCCAAACTTTTTACCATGAAAAAACAATCGCTCCTTCTCTTGCTTTTCGTCGCATTAAGCAGCCTCGTTGGCGCACAAATTCCCGTCCCTGCCCCAACAAAGACCGAATTTAAGCAAAAATTAAACCCAAACACAGACCCCAAAAACCAACATACGCCTGATCCGGCACCGGCACCTACATCGAGAAACACCCCGACAGGGCCGGCCACCGGCCAACCCGCCCGGCCTTCAAGCCGAACCAGCACGACACCGCCTAAGAAAACGCAACAAACTGCGACAACCCCTGCACCTGCCCAGTCGGCACCTGCGGAAGGAGCCGAAAAACAGCCTTCCGAGTCTGCTGCCGCCGCAAAGCGCAAACTGATCGCTGATGGTTACATGGTGTGCATGACGCATCCTGACTACGGCAAGGTGTATTGCAACGAGGCACAGGCGAAAGGCAAAAAAGGTCACAAGACAAGCTACTTCTACATTGATGAAGACGGAATCGCAGTGCCGATTGACAGAGGCGCCGTGGTGAAAGCGCCAGAGGAGGAAAAACGGCCTTTATCAAAGGGGAAGGCTGCCCCAGCCTTGCAAATGGTGCGCGTCAACCGGTGGTCTTCGCCGGTCATTCAGGATTTTGTCACCATTCCGGAGAACCAAGGTACAGAGGCCCAACTGGTAGCTGCGGGCTACATAACCAGAATCTTCCAGTATGAGGCTTTTCTGACCAGGCCGGAGGGTGATAATGTGGCGGTGGTCAACCGCTGGGAGATGGGCACATGCAAGGAGTTTATTCTGATTGCGGAGCATGAGATCAGTGATGCCCAAATGATGCAATGGGGGTATAAAAACAAGCAGTTCCTGTTTTACGCCTACAAGTCAAAGCCTGCTTCCGGGAATTATGTCGCAGTAAGTCGTTGGGTCAATGCGCTTTCCAGCGGATCCCCTTGCAGGGATTTTACCCTTTCTATCGGAGAACATGAAATTACCGACTCTGATCTGAAATCGTTGGGTTACTCGAACAAAAAAGTCCAGTTTTATGTCCCCGATCCGCGATAAAGCCTGTTTATGGCTGTAATTGAAGAGCGGATTTGACACTTTTCAAAAGTTGACCAACCTCTCAGTACCCTGATCAAACCCTTGTCCCCCTTTCATGGGATTGTGGGCTGAATACGGCCACCTTACTTTTGTTCTGAAATACAAACAAATATTACTGGCAAAAAAACCTAATGAGTGCCCGGCAGGGCCGTATGCCCGCTTGCCGACAGGGCTTCGCAATGCCCTAAACCACCCCGAAGGCACTCGGGCGCGGAAGCCGAAAAGCGAGACGAGTAGGCAAAAATTATTTTCTAAACCTAAATTCCTTTTCAAAATGAAGTACAATCGCTTTTTCCTTGCCCTCAAAAGTTGTTTTTACTGTGCAATTGCCCTGACCACGCTGCTGGCCGGCTGCAAAAAAGATGAGCCGCCTGTGAACGATGGAAGCCTCACAGCAGTCTTTACACACAACCTCCAGCCAAACTGCCCTACGCCCTGCCAAGTGTGCTTCACCAACACCTCTCAAAATGCCACAGAATACACGTGGGATTTTGGCAACGGGCAGACTTCCTCTGAGGCCGCGCCCTGTGTGACCTATACCACGAGGGGCACATTTACCGTCACCCTCACCGCCCGCCGGGGCACGGAATCTGTTGTGGCCACCCAAACCTTGACCATTCAGGATAACGTGGAGCGGTACAAACGAACCTTCTCGACCACTTCGGGTGGCAGCATTAGCCATCTGCTGAGCCACAATGGATACACCTACATCATGATGCAGGTGGACGGCATCACCAAAATGGTACGGTTCAACAGTACTGGGGAATCTTACGCCGACTTTCCGGGCACCATCACAGTCAACGATATGGTGGCCGATCCCGACGGAAGCATTCTTTGTGTGGGGAACAGCGGCTTCCCGGCATCCATCGGGCTGACCAAACTCACCAGCGCGATGACCCTGAATTTCGAACGGAATTACAACATCGGTACTCCTGCTTACGGCTATTCCGTGGTTCCGAGAAACACCAATAACGACCCAGGCTATATCATCGGAGGGCGTTTGGACAACGGCACCTACAACCAGGCACGTTTAGTCAATACTTATGACGACGGAAATTTGTACAATGGTGACGTGGTACAAGAGTCTCAGAGCGTCAAAAAGATTTTCCGAAACGCTGGCAGTGGCCTTGACTCTTACGTCACGATCGGGGAATGGCTCGATCCGCTGCAGCAGAGAACGGACATCCACATCTCAACGGCCAATGAAAATGGCGTGGACTATTTGCCCCTCCACAGGTACTTGGGGCTTAACAATGCGTACGACGATGCAGTAAATGATGCCGTGCAATATGGCAACGATGCATCGTATGCCGCCGTAGGGAGCCTGGCCGGCAAAGCAACTTTTTTCAGCTTCAATTATCAAAACCAAAACTTCACGGAGCCTTTGGTTGTACAAGGGTTTACCAGCAGCGGAACACTGAGTTTGACCGACATTTGCGTGCTTGGCAATGGTCAGGGTTTTGGCATTTGCGGTCATGAATTTTCTAACGGCGAGTACGTGATTTTTGTGGCGAAGGTGAACAATGCGGGCAACATTCTTTGGCAGAAGCGACTGGGTGCCGGAGGTTTGGCTTTTGGCTTCGATATCATCGCCACGCCCGATGGCGGTTTCTTGGTGGGCGGCACGGAAGCCTGTGCAAATCTTGCCTGCACCTACCCTGTTTTGTACAAATTAGATGGCAACGGAGATTATCAATAGCACCCTTTCACAACCCCGTGCTTAAAAATAAAACAGCCATGAAAAATTACATGCTCCCTGCTGTGCTCCTGACTTTGGCAACGCTCCCGGCAAATGCCCAAACCAACGCCTACTTCCTCGGCCACAGCCTCGTCAACTTCGACATGCCAACCATGGTCAGCGGCTTGAGCCAGGCAGCAGGCAAGACTTACAGTTACCAGGTACAAGTCGGCATCGGCGCCAATCTGAACTGGCAGTGGAACAACCCAAACTCCGCCCAAGGCGACATTTGGGACACCACGCTCGTCAGCGGCGGCTTCAGCCATTTCATACTGACCGAAGCCGTTCCATTGGTCAACCACATCACCTGGTCGGACACCTACGCTTATGCAGACAGTTTTTACCGCTACGCCGCCCAACACAACCCCGGCGTGAAGATGTACATGTACGAGACGTGGCACTGCACAAACTCCGGCACTCCGGCCGGCTGCGACTGGGACGATCACGACGACCAGCCCTGGAGAACCCGCCTGACGGCCGACCTGCCCCTGTGGGAAAGCATTGCCGACTCACTACTTGACGCGCATCCGGGCCAGGGCATTTTTCTCGCCCCTGCCGGACAAGCCTTGGCCATGCTTTTCGACAGCATCGCTGCAGGCAAAGCGGCGGGCGTGAGTGACATCCTCTATTTTTTTGAGGACGACATCCATTTGAACGACAAGGGGAACTACCTCGTTGCCTGCGTGATGTTCGCCGTCATACATGGCCAGACGCCGGAAGAATTGCCCAACCAGCTGTACGGTGGTGGTGGCTGGTCTTACGATGCACCTTCACCCGCGCTCGCGGCAGTGTTGCAGCGCATTGCCTGGCGCACCGTTTGTCAGTATCCCCGCGACGGGGTGGCGTGCCAACCGGTCGGCAACGTGGAACGGGAGGAGACAACCTTCCGCATTTTTCCCAACCCGGCAGGCAGTTATTTGACTGTGGAAAATGGCTCCGGCGGCCCGGTGCGGTTGCGCCTGTGGGATAGTTTGGGTCGTCCGGCCCGGTCGTTCCATGTAGAAAGTGAGCGGGAGAACCTGCACTTGCAGGGCTTGCCCAGCGGCTGGTATTTTATGAATACGGAAGGGACTGGCGCGAACGGACAGGGTGGAGAGGGGAGAAAGTTTTGGAAGGAGTGACACTGAAATTCACACATTCAATTCGTTGACCAAAAACCAAATGAATTGCCCGGCAGGGGGCTGTATGCCCTCATGCCGACAGGGCTTCGCTATGCCCCAAACCACCCCGAAGGCACTCGGACGCGGAAGCCGAAAAGCGAGACGAGTAGGCAATCACTTTCAATTCCAATAAAAATGAAAAACACCATTCTTTTACTGACATCCTGCTGCCTGCTGGCAGCGCTTATCCTCTGGGGCTGCAAAAAAGACGAAGATCTGCAACCCAACAATTCCATCCAGGAGGCCGTGGAATACGCCCTCACGCCCGGTGCTGATCTTACAAAAGAATTTGAACTGGAAGGCTATTACTGGAACGACGGCGCGCCCATCCTCATCGTTGATCTAAGCTTGCTCAACATCAATACAGCGCTGCCGCAAAGCGCTTATGTACGGCTGACCGACAATGTCCTGAAGGTCATTGGGAGCAAAACCGAATACCTCGGCGCGCTGGTCAAATTCAAAGGGACGCTTGAACTGCTGGAAGCGCCGGACAAAAGTTTACAAATTATCCTCCGCTGCCCCGATCTTCTTCCCTTTATCATTCAGGCGCGAAGAGTTGATGTACAACTTCCGTTCTTGGGCACCTTCTGTCAGCGTTTTCCGGCGAGTTGCTATGTCACCCTCTTGCCTGTTTCAGGGAAATACGCCTTGCTGTATTCCGGAGGCATTAACAACGTAGACGCACACCCCCGTTATTGGAACGACCTACGGTTTATGTACGCCGTGCTCCGGGAAAAATACGGCTTCTCCGATGATAACATCGTGGTGGTGTACAGAGACGGTGTCGGAAATGACACGAATATGCCCGTTGACTTCGCTGCCACCCCGAACGGGCTGAACGCAGCCATCGACTTCCTGCGCACCCGAACGACCGACAACGACGACCTGTTCCTGTTTGTGACCAATCACGGAGGAGGCCTGCACCGATGGGGTGGGCATCAGGGTTTTCCGCGCTCACCAGCCGATGATGTCTTTCGTCAAACCGGTGTGCCCGATTTCAACCTCGACGAAGGCGAATTTGTTGAAAATACGGACGAAGTCATTTTTTTCTTTAATAGCAATCCGAACGAACTTTCAGACGACGCGTTTGCTGAAGAATTCAACACCATTCCCCGACGGCAGCTCGTAGCCGTTTTGGAACCATGTTTTAGCGGGGGCTTTATTCGGGACATGAGCGGCCCAAATGCCACGATCATGGCGGCTTGCCTCGAAGACGAATTTTCCTGGGGCAGCTTTAGTGTTGATGGCGTGCAGTTCGATAATTTCTCCTATTTCTTCACCGCCGCCATTAATCGGGCGCATGTTAACGGTAATGCGCTCGGCACTAACCCGGACACGAACAACGACGGCCAAGTTTCCATGTTGGAAGCGTACAACTTTGCCCGATCGAATGTTTTGGCCTTGGGCCTTGATGAAACCTCCTTGCTGGATGCCGACGGCGATGGGGTGGGCCGAAGCAACCCCACTGTCAATGGTTCGGACGGCGATCTGGCTCGGAATATATTCCTTTGATACGATTCCCGTTGGCCATCAACGCCACATTTCAATACCTTGTACCATGAAACATCTTTCTACCCTGCTTTTGCTCAGCCTCGGCTGCGCCGGGCTATTGGCCCAAAACGGGAATATCTCCGTGCTGCTCCAAGAAAAACAACAGATCATAGACGGCTTTGGCGCACACCAAGGGGATGGAGACCGCAATCAGGCTTGGTGGAAGCAGCTGTACTTCAACGACCTGGGTTGCAGTATCTACCGGGTTGACCTCACTCCACAACTGGCTGCGCCGTATTCCAACCTGAGTTACCATTCGCCCTGGTTTATGGGTTCGGGTACCACGAGCGTGTTTAATCTGGAAGATTCGGCCAACCCAAACGGCCCCGAAAACAACCGGGTGCGCACCTACACCGGGCCGCAAGACTACGGGCGTTTGTTTGGCGGACTGAATGCCCCCATCGCGGTGATGGGCCCCAACGCGGAGCAAAACATTGCCTTTTTCAGCTACTCCGCCGACGGCGCCGTGAGCGAGGGCCTGGCGCAGCAGCAGGCGCTGGGCGACTTCAAACTCGTCGGCTCTTTTTGGTCGCCGGTGCCCTGGGTCAAGGTCAGTTCGGGCAATGCGTGGGACCAAAACTGGTGGCCCGGCCCGGTCGCGGGCAGCCCCTGGCCCTTCATCTGGGGCGGCAATTTTGCCGGAGGCCGCCTGGACGTGTCGGGCACCCCCTTGGCGGTTTTTAACGACGGCAGCGGACCGACCAGTTCGCTCACCCAGTTCGCCCGCAGTTGCGCCGCCTACGTCAAAGGCTACCAGCGTTTCCACAATGTGCGTTTTTACGCCATCAGCATTCAGAACGAACTCAATTTTGAGCAGTTTTACAACAGCGCTACCTACCCGCTCTCGTCGCAGTACCTGACGGCGATCAAAGTCATCCGCGCCGCATTCGACCAGGACAGCGAACTCAAAGACATCCGCCTGATGGGGCCGGAGGACTTGCTCGGCGGCGACGCTTACGGGATGTGGGAGTACGGCGGTCCGATACACAAGAACCTGCAATACCTCGCCAACCTTGCGCTGGATCAGCAGGCGAGCAACGCCGTAGATTTCTTCTGCATTCACGGCTACGACAGCGACGGGGCGAGCGCGTCGGGGGCCAATTCCACGCTCTGGAACTGGTGGGCCAACGGCTGGCAAGCCGGCCCCGCGCCCGGCATCCCGGCCAACGTCAAGGGGTTCAGGGCGTACAACAAAAAATCATGGATGACCGAGACATCGGGCGAAAAACCCGCCTGGCTCTCGCCCGCAGCCGGTTATCCCGCAAACGGTGCCTGGAGTTTGGCCCTGCGCATCCATCAGGCGCTCACCACGGGTCGCCAGAGCGCCTGGATTTACTGGACGTTTAGCGAAGCGGACGCCAATACCGGGCAACTGACCGATTTTGCCCTCACCACTCAGGCACTGGGCAGCAATTCGCCCAAGTACGTGGCGGCCAAGCATTTTTTCAAGTACATCCGCCCAGGCGCTTATCGGGTGAGCGCGACGGTGGCAAACAGCGCGGACTTGCAGGCCAGTGCCTACCTCCACCCGGCCACCGGAGCCGTCACGGTGGTGCTGCTGAACACCTCTGCCACTGCCCGCACGGCCAACCTCAGCATACCCGGCCTGGTGGTGCAGAATCAGGTTTTTGAGAGCCACACTTCCCAATCGGGCAGTTACTGGGCGGCGGGCACGGCCAATTTTCAGAATGCAACTGCGTCTGTTGCGGTACCGGCCTACGGCGTGGTCACGCTTCATGCCAACGGGGCCGTCACGTCTGTGCAGCAGCCAGAATCATCGGCCATTGCGTTTTTTGAGTGCCAACCCAACCCGTTTTCGCAGTACACTACGCTGCGCTACGCGCTTACGAGGCCAGAGCAAGTACACATTTCGCTGTGCGACCTCAACGGCCGGGTGCTGCAAACGCTCTTGAACGAACCCCGCGCCGCCGGCCCGCAAGCGGAAATCCTGCTCGAACCTAATTTGAGTCCGGGGGTTTATTTGCTGGTTTTGGACACCGGGAGCAGTCGGATCAGCAAAAAGTTGGTGGTGCTGAGGTGAGCGAGGAATGACAAACACAAGAATGAAACCAAAACACCCCGGAGTTCTGTTAAGCGGATTTCCATGCAGCCTAAAGATAACTTTTAGCCAGACCCGTCACGGAGTTTTTAAACCGCTACCATGAGCAAAGCCTTTCAAAAAACACTTTACCGCCACGAAAATTGCACATGGCACTACACTCGCTTGATCTGGCAGGAAGCAGGCCAGTCTTTTGATGTACGTACTGCCCTCTGTGGGCAGGTGGCTACCTCCATCGGGCAGGAAGCGTTGTTGTCGGGAGAAACAAAAGAAACCGCCCTGCACCGCTTAGTCACCGGCTTGCAAAAGGCGGGTTATACCGAAAATCCAAACGTGGATTTGTTTCTGGACGTTCAGATTTTTACACCCACCTGGGCCGGGTTTACTGCTGCGGCGCCGTGGTTCGATGCGCTGCAATTGGATATTGTGTATCCGTTGTACCAGATGTTGGAAGACACCGCCAATGGCGGCAACAGCGGCGGCATCAGAACCGACCCGGGCTGCATTACGCATTATCTGTGGGTTTTGGACTCCGATGCCACCACAACGGCTGTTGAAACCATTGCCCGGCAGGCGGCTGCCTCGTTCCGGGTCGTGACAACCATTCGGAAAAAAACGGAAAACCCCGTCCTTGTTAAACTGCCGGAAAAAACCGAAGCGGCGGCGCCCGACCCCGACCTTAAACTATTAGCCGGTAACATGTCAGATTTGATAACCGGAATTGTGGCAGAATTGCGGCAGACCATAAAGCCCCTGCTGAAAAACCAACCGATCCCGGATAAAACATACCCGGACAACGTCTGCGGTTTTGTTGAACGCCGGGACCCCAACAGGGTGCGTGGGAATAAGGCCAACCAACTGCGCGAACGGCTCTTGACCCAATGGGGCGTCGGGAAAGATTACTGGCCGCCCCTGGGTAATGCAGCCCCCTGTGAAACGCTGCATGTGGAAGGACTGGACGATGAAGCCGCCATGCAATTAATCGCTATCGTTCAAAAACGGATCATCGGCCAGGTGTATGCGTTTGATGCGAGTGAAGGAATTTTCGTTTCAGAGCCGGCGCGAATTTGTTCCAGGTTTATGATCGATGATACGTACTGGTTCGACGACGGCCTGGAATGGATCGTTTATGTTTCACACCATAATACCGTCACTTTTGGGGGCGATTGGCTGTTGAAGGAAGTCCGGGAAATTTTTAAAGAACAGTCGGAACGATTACCCCCTTGCTCTGGCTTTTTAAAAAACTAACGGCTCCATGCGCCTCTGGTCCTATCAACATCCGTCCGTGTTGCAAACCCTTCATCGGGGCGAACGCTACCACAGCCGCTGGGAATGGGTGCCCGGCGAGCGCTGGCAAAATGCCTTTCGCTGGATGGCCGAACAAATGGCCCAACGCGACATCCACTGCGGCGATTTCGCTCCGGTGTGGGCCTGGCATTCGGTAAACCGGCTGGGCGGTAAGCCGGATATGGATTGCGCCAACGCGCTGTTGTTCGGGTACCAACTGGAGCAGGGCATCGAAGTGCTCGAACTGGAGGTGCCCGACCACCTGGCTTTGCCTTCCTGCTACGGTGCCTGGAACAATGTTTTAGACAGTTTTACGGGAGGCCTTGAACCGGAGGCGCAGGATATTGCGGACTGTTTTGCAGTGCAACTCACACCCCGCAGGGGCCGTCCGCCCATTCGTTTTCCCGGTATTCAGGCTTGTCTGCCCTATATCGAACCGGCATGGCTGGTATCCTGGGAAAAGTTGGACATTGAATTACTGTACGAACAACGCAGGGCAGCCAGCGAAGAATTGAAAGCGTTCTACGAACAAAATGGTGGAATGGGAATTTGATACCAAAGGAACACTTATTGTTAATCTCACAAAAAAGGATAATGCATAAATGATCGCTAACCTTCCTCCCCGGCTCCATGTACTCCTCGCCGCCAAAGCCCCTGTCGGTATCGTTATCCGGCGTGGCCCTTCCAAGCAATACTGTACCCTGCTTTGGGACCGGAAAACCGACACCTTCACGCTGGGCCAATGGCTCAAAGGCCGCATCTATGAACACCGCTGCGACCTGTCGCCGGACGGGAAGCATTTTCTCTATTTCGCCATGAATGCCCGGCGCCACCGCCAAGGGCCTGCCTGCTGGACGGCCATCTCGCGCACGCCGTACCTGCGAGCCATAGCCTTGTACGGCGATGAAGAAACCTGGCTTGGCGGCGGCGCTTTCCTTAACGACAAAACATACTATGTGAACGGGGGTGTATTTTTCCACACGCTCCGGGAATCGAAGGAGGTCGTGATGAAAAAACCTGACTCCAATGCGAAGGTCATTTCAATAGAAGAGGCAGCGACACTGTCCAAATACCCCATGACCGGTGATCTGGGGGTTTATTGCCATCGGTTGGAGCGGGACGGTTGGTCGCTCACCACCGGGCATATAAAAAACCACTTCGTATTCGAAAAACCTGTTAGCCGCAACTGGCTGTTAAAAATGCTGGTCAACCAGGGAGCATACGGGAAAATAGGGAAGCAGTCTACCTGGAGCGAATATTCCTTGGTACACCTGCCCGACCAAACCGTACAGCGCTTCCCCGATTGGGAATGGGCCGAGATAGACCGGTCGCGCTTGGTGTGGGCAGCCAAAGGACAAATTTGGGCCGGGTTGCTGAACAACACCGGTCTCAGCGACGAAAAAATGCTTTACGACTTTAATGATATGCGCTTTGAGGCAATAAAAGCGCCTTATGACTAAGCGCGTGCCCCGCCGCCTCTTGTCCCCCTTTCATGGGATTGCACCCGCCACACCGCACCACTACTTTTGTACTAATATTTTCACGCACACAATACGGACAAAATCCACACCTGCGCCCGGCGGGGAGGCTACGCATTTGACCGCTGGCAGGTACCTGTTTTCGCTGAAACACACCGCCTGCAATCTTTTTCACCCGCCTTAATACATCTGACAATGAATGCTTTCCACACACCTTGCCCGCGGCTAAACGCCGCTCTTTTCCTGACTCTGCTTTTCCTACTCGCCACACTGGGGCTTTCCGCCCAAACCTGGACGGGCACTACCAGCACCGACTGGCACACGGCCTCGAACTGGAACCCCGCCACCGTGCCGACGGCAGCAGACGAGGTGACTATACCCGACGTGTCGAACGATCCCGTCATCAGCGCGGCGGCGTTCGCAAAATCGATCTTGGTAATGCCCAATGGCGCTCTCACCGTATCGGCCACGGACAGCCTGACCATCAACGGTACCGCCACAAGACGCATTTTCAACTTTGGCACTGTGACCAACAACGGCATCATCATCATTGGAGCATCGGCGGACATCGGTCAATACGGCATTGACAACCGCGCCACGATCACGAACAACGCCGGGGCTGAAATACACATAGACCGGGCAACCGAAATGGGCCTGCTGAACAACAGCATCTTCAACAATGCCGGGATGATCACCATTGGGGCGGTGGCGAGTGTCGGCGGGTACGGTATCCAAAACTGGGGCACCTTTACCAACAGCACCGGCGCCGAGATCAACATAGACCGCTCCACCTATACCGCCTTGTGGAGTTTCAGCTCGTTTACCAATGCTGCCATGATCACCATCGGATCGGTAGCGAGCGTTGGCTTGTACGGCATTCTGACACAAGGGGCGTTCCACAACAACGCCGGCGGCGAAATCAAGATAGACCGCTCCAGCGATACCGGCCTGCAAAACGGCCCTTCAGGCACCTTCACCAATGCCGCCAAAATTACCATCGGGGCGATGGAAAGCGTCGGCCAGTTTGGCCTTTACAGCCGCAACATTTTCAACAACAACGCGGGTGGCGAGATCAAAATAGACCGATCCACGTTCAACGCCCTGTATTCCGAGGGCACGTTCACCAATTTGGCGGAAATCACCATCGGGGCAGTGGCCGGCGTTGGGCCGCGCGGCTTGTTCAGCACGGCCACGTTTCACAACAGCGCCGACGGCGCAATCAATATTGACCGGTCAAGCGGCTCCGCTTTGTGGAACTACTTTGGCGGCACCTTCAACAATGCCGCTGTACTCACCATCGGTGCTTTAGCGAGCGTCGGCGATTATGGCATAGACAACTACGCCGTGTTCAACAACAACGCCGGCGGTGAAATCAACATTGACCGTTCCACCAACAACGGCCTGAACAACGAAGCCGGCACCTTCACCAATGCTGCGAACATCACGATCGGGGCAGTGGCGGGCATCACCGGAAGAGCCATCAGAAATGTGGCCACCTTCCAAAACAGTCCCTGCGCGACTCTCACGATCGTTGCACATCTCAATAACAGCAGCAGCTTCACGAACAGCGGCCTTTTCACCGTAAACACCGCCACTGCGCATACCAACTCTGCGCTCACCAATAACGGCATCATCGAATATCCGCAGGGCAATCCTATCCCGAACGTGACGAACAACGACCTCGTCGTGGCGCCCATCGGCGGGGAATGCTCCATCACGCCTGCCTTGCAAATTGGCGGCAACAACAGTTTCACCGCCGGTAGCACCTGGTACACCGACCTGAACCTGACCAATCCCGCCGGCACCTACAACCAGGCAACTAATACGCTCACGATCACGAACCTGGCAGACGGTACGCACACACTGTACTGCTCCATCAGTGACGACGCGAACGGCTGTCCCCAGACGGTGTCCATTCCGTTTACCCTCGACGACGTGACCAAACCGACCATCACCTGCCCGGCCAATTTGACGGTAGCCGCCAACGCCGGTTGCGCGGGCACCGTCGGCGACCGCACAGCCTTGGCCACTAACCTGACCGACAACTGTGGCACACCCACTGTCAGCCAATCGCCTGCGGCAAACACCGCGCTGAGCGGCCACAACGACTCGGGAACCGTGACCCTCACCGCCGACGATAGCCGTGGAAACACAGAAACCTGCACGTTCACCGTCACGCTCAAAGACGTGACCAAGCCCACGATCACCTGTCCCGCCGACCTCACCGTAGCCGCCGACGCCGGTTGTGCGGGAACCGTCGGTGACCGAACGGCCTTGGCCACTAATCTGACCGACAACTGCGGCACACCCAGCGTCGGCCAATCGCCTGCGGCAAACACCGCGCTGAGCGGCCACAACGACGCCGAAACGGTGACCCTCACCGCCGCCGACGGCCACGGGAACACAGAAACCTGCACATTTACCGTCACGCTCAAAGACGTGACCAAACCCACCATCACCTGCCCCGCCAACCTGACGGTAGCCGCCAACGCCGGTTGCGCCGGCTCCGTTGGCGACCGCATTGCCTTAGCCACCAACCTGACCGACAATTGCAGCACACCCACCGTCGGCCAATCGCCTGCGGCAAACACCGCGCTGAGCGGCCACAACGACGCCGAAACGGTGACCCTCACCGCCGCCGACGGACACGGGAACACGGAATCCTGCACGTTTACCGTCACGCTCAAAGACGTGACCAAGCCCACCATCACCTGCCCCGCCAACCTCACCGTGGCCGCCAACGCCGGTTGCACCGGCACCGTTGGCGACCGTACCGCATCGGCCACTAACCTGACCGACAACTGCGGCACACCCAGCGTCGGCCAGTCGCCTGCGGCAAACACCCCGCTCAGCGGCCACAACGACTCGGGAACTGTGACGCTCACCGCCGACGATAGCCACGGCAACACGGAATCCTGCACGTTTACCGTCACGCTCAAGGACGTGACCCCGCCCGCCGCCCTGTGCAAAGCCGCTGCCGCGCAAATTCAGGTGAACGACCAGGCCACCATCGTCGTCGCCGATGTGGACAACAACTCTACCGACAACTGTGGCGTGGCCACGCGATCCCTGAGCAAGGCCATTTTCACCTGTGCCGACCTTGGAGCCAACACGGTCACCTTGACGGTCACTGACATCAATGGG
>Ga0154020_10002674_pt1 | contig 21722 bp, 34 predicted proteins | sample Klosneuvirus_201_FD_109709 | JGI IMG/M metagenome (GOLD analysis project Ga0154020, IMG submission 109709) | Active sludge microbial communities from wastewater, Klosterneuburg, Austria - Klosneuvirus_20160825_MG | ecosystem: Engineered > WWTP > Aerobic digester > Activated sludge | place... | reverse complement strand
GGTTTGCAAGGACCACAACAAGTTCAACAAATGATGAGTTCTTCTCCTGCTGCTGGAATGATGAATGGGGTGTTGGCAGAAACTTTAAGTTCTTTATCTGAATCAATCAACTCTCCAAATAAATCTACGATGATTGTTGTGAATGGTAAAGAAGTTCCATTTGGGTCCGAGGAGCACATGGGACAATTAACCATAGTGCTAAATGGATTAGACAGCCTCAAATCCTGTTACCGCAAGGGCTCTAGTGCTAGGTCGACCCTTGCGGGAGCGTGTCAGAGAATCAGAAAAATCCTAAATGACAACGCGGGGGCCGCGGTGGGAAGCGTGCAACCACTTATGGTAACAACGGATAAAGAATAATTTTTATTTGGTTGCCGCGATTAGGATCTATTCAACATTACCCAACGCCTATTGACAACTATCCATAACATGCAGTGCTAAAAACTGACCCCTCGAAAAACCCTGCGTTTTAGCCCCGTGTCTACTAACGTAAGAGAGACAGCTCTTCTCAAGGTCTCAGGAGATCTAATCAAAACTAGAATAGTAGATTACTAGTCGAATAGTGGTAATACAGTGAGGGGCTTGACTCGGCGTCGATCGGATTTAACATGGTGCTCGAAAGTAAAAACGGGAAGAACAGCACTTATGGATAAAACACAGCTAAGAGACGCACTAAAATCGATCAGAAATTCATTACCAAAAACTGCGACGGTAATTGTCAAAGATGAAAAAGATCAAGATGCAAGAACCTTTACAAGTAGCATAAAAACAATCACTGTTGGTAAAGGTTACGGCGGAACCTACCTTGCATCATTTGAAAATGGAGAACTTGTCTCTTCGAGAGATAGTGATAGAGTTATTTCAATTGAAATAGCTGGAACAACTTACAATAAAGTTGCCGAGAAAAAAGTTGTTGTCAAACAACAAGTTGATGAAGTTCATGTAAAAGAACTTTTTGATAGTTTTTCAAGCTTTAAGATGGGAGATACGGTTCAAATAGAATCTACTGAAGAGAAATTTAACAATAAATTCCTTATCACATTCTCTGATACCGTTCATGCTCCAATTAAACAACAAAAGATTGGAATCAGTAAGTTGGATAACTCAGGAACTGCTTACCTCTTATCAAGACGTGATTCAAATATAATTTCTTCTGCCAAAAAGATATCACCTGACTTAAAAGAAGGTGAAGAAGATGTTAATGAAATTGTAGATGAAGAAGCAGAAGTGAAGATAGATTAACCTTTTAAGAACTTATTGTTTGTGTTGAATTTAGGAAAAACACTTTGGTTCTGATTGGTTGTTGGACGGTATTGATCATTTAAGAATTTGCTTGATTGTGGGGATGGGAAATTAGATTGTTGTAAAGGACGTGTGAGAGATTGTTGTTCTACAACAAAGACTCCACCTCTTGAGTCAACAACCTCTACTGTTTCTTTTATGAACTGTGGATTAGACTGGATAACACCAATATCTATTCTAGCTTGTTCATTTTGAACAATAAAGGTTTTAACTACTTTGCCCGTTGGAGTTAACATTCCATGTTGGGTTGAATTGTATTGAACAATTGGTCTAGCTAATCTGCAAGGAATTGGCATTCCGCTTGTGTCTAGGATTTTATATACTACAGCTCCTTCAGCGATCATGGGGCGAGCCGACTGCTGCCCTGGCTGCAATCCAGGATTAATGTGTGGCTGTATGGTGGGCTGATTTTCCGTGAGTAGCTGCCTCTGCCCTTGTGGTTGATTGTGGAGGAATTTCGCTTTACCAAGAGCAAGGTTTTCAACCATTGAAGAAGCAACTTGTTTTGTTTGCCCAGAGAGTTGATTGATGACAAGATCAGTATTCTCTGCAGGATATTTTCTTGCTATATGTTCATTAAGTTGTCTTGTTTGAGTTTGAAACGCAGCTCCAGCTTCATCACCAAGATCAACCATTTTAGCATATTTTTTAACTTCCTTGGAAGGTGCCCATTCATTTATACCATACATTTGCAAGTGTGCTGGGACTCCTTGTTTATGGTATTGAAGAACTTCTTTGTGATATCTTCTAGCTTGAAAGATTGAATTTGCGTCCGTTTCCATTCCAAGCTTCGCGGCGATTTGTGCGGTTCTTGCATTTTCTATTTCCTCAACAGCTTTTCCGTTAATAGTCAAAGCTTCACCATTTCGATCAAATGTCATTTTTGTATCGAGATAAGGATCGAACTTTGGACCTTTACTCTGTTGTTGTTGATGCTGATATGGATTATACTGCAACTGAGGTCTTGTTTGCTCTGTTAATAGTTCTTGCTTTCTTTTTTCAATAATTTGCTGATAAGCAAGTTCTGAGTTAAATTCATTTTCGTCTTTTGTCATGATTATTAAACGTTTGAATTTAACTATTGTTTTGAACTTTGTAAATTTTTAATCCATATCAAAACTATCGTGAACTTCTTGCGCTTTTTTAAGGTTTGAGTAAGCGCTTGCTGCCGCCGCAACAATATGTTGCCATGGTCCTTTCTGATAAGATGTTCCATATTTCTTATGAAACAGCTGCTCAAACTCTTTTGAAGACATATTTGAAAGTTCTTCATGAAGATCTGCAACTTCTTTTTGAATTGTCTGAAGATTTACTTTTCTACGAATTTGCATTCTTGAGATAAGTTTTTCATCAGCAAGAAATTCAGCCAAACCATCCTTTAACTCTTCTGTTCTTCCAATAAGAGAATGATGTCTCTTCTCAAGAGTAGATTTATATTTCTCAACCTCTCCAGAAAATTTTGGTTTTTCAACTCCACCACCATAAACAACATCATCGTCTTCATCATCAAGAAGTGAGTTGGAACCTCCAGAGTTTGGATAATAACCTCTTTTAGAAGCTCTTAACCCTAGAGCAACTTGAGCGGCAACCACTCCTTGTCTGTATTTGTGATTCAAGAATGGAAAGAATTCTTTTGATTTTTTAAGTTGATCAGCTGCTCCAGGCAATATATTTGGAGAGTTGTTTAAAATATCATTTTGATATAATGCAATAAAGTTTTTAATATACCTATAACGCATTATTTCTTTTTCTGACATAACTGAATTGTTTACCATCCATTGTTCTTCAATTGTTAATGGTTCATTCATTACCCTTATCATTGTTTTCTTTTTGGGATCAATGTTGGTATCGACAAAATTCGCCAAGTCTCCATAAGTCTGCCCAGTGAGACCCCGCCAGAACGCTTTAGCGTAATCTGAAATTCCTTCGTCTATTATGTCGGCACTCTCATCAAAGATGATTGCCTTCAAACTGGAATTGCCGCCAGCAGACTTCTCTGGTTTATCATCGAGATAGGTGTTCTGCACCCTCTTCGATTTTGATGGTTCATGCGGTCCTGTTTTAAGAGCCTTTTCTTGAGAGCTTGGTTTCTTTGTTTCTGTCATAAACTTTTCTCTAATCTCTAAGTAGATATATTTGTTTTAAAAAAACAAAAAGCCCACTTCATTTAAGAAGTGAGCTCTTTAGGGTTTATGGATTTTCTTTGGTTTTTTGCCTGTGTCTACTAACGTAAGAGAGAGGCCCCCTTGGCGATTATCAATCTACATCAGCATCATTTATATTTGCTGATTTCATGATAGCTTTTCTCTTTTTAATACTATCCACAACTTTTTCTATTTCTCGGTCTTCGATTAGATAAAACTTAACCCATTCTTTTATGTAAGCTTGGGTAAGTCCTCTTGTGGCTTCAACAAGCTTCTCAAGATCTTCGTCATTGATTTTAAAGTTGAATTTTTCCAACAAAAGTCTTGAGATGAACTCAGTTCTTTGAACTTTCATTGGGGCTTTAAATTCAATAATTTCATCAACTCTTCCTGGTCTTAGCATTGCCGCATTTAGTCGAGCAATGTCGTTAACAGTCATGATAACTGTTGTTTTATGCTCCATTGTCTTGAGCGACTCCAGGATATAAAGAAACGTTTGGTTTTGGTCCAGTTGACCGACAAAGTGGTCTACGTCATCAAGAACGATTAGATCAGCTCCTAGCTTTAAACAAAACTGTTTAAGCATTTTGTTTTCGTTGAATTGTCTAATGAATGACGCATCTATTTTGATAACTTTACCAGTCGTTCTTTCTGCAAGAGCTAGCGCGAACATTGACTTACCTGTTCCTGGTGGCCCCCATAACATGATAGTTCTTTGTTCTTTTTTATTCTTAAATTTCTTGATTCGGCCTTCGGTTTCCGACATGAATTTTTCATCAATCAGATATTCAGCTTGATCATATCCTTGATTAACTGGGGATATCTGTAGGTTGCCGTGAGAATCCGCATGCAAGTGAAGTTTGTTACTTACCTTGTCGAACAGAACGTTTATGATAGATTCATGGTCGTCGCCTTTTCTATGAGCGAATACGTCTTCAAATGAACCTCTTGCAATCGAGGCTTTTTTACCTGTGCCGCCTCGATTAGTTGCCAAGCTTTCGTTATTGGCTATTGTGATAATGGGAATTTCTTTCCCATCCACTTCAAATGTATATTCAACGACGAATTCGTTCTTATTCAGAAGGCCAAGAACTTTTACGTTCTTGGCAAAGTTTACGACCGTTGGAAGGTATGATGAAGTAAATTCATCATCGACAACCACAGTAAAATCAGGACGCTTGTCCTCGATCATAGATTTAAAATCCCAGTGGGGATCTTCTATTTCATTTGTTGTTGCGTCTAATATTCTATTAAACAACCCGTTTGCTTTTGTTGCGATTTGAATTGGTGTATCCAAACCGTTCGGGGCATATTCCGATGCCTCTTCGATTTTTTCTATTGCTTGTTTGAACTTGTATTTTTGGAATCTTAGTTTTTTTGGTAGGAACCTTGTTGTCAGAAAGTAAAACCCTGAGATTATTCCAAAGATCGCGACTTGAGCCAAGAGCTTGACCCAAACCGTTTTAAAGTATGCCACGATTTCTTTGAAAGCCCACTTGATTATGTTGAACATGGGCGCAATGTTACGCACGCGCAGGACGCTCGTCAACTGCGACCACCCCATTATTTCCTGCGGCTTTCTTGCGGGTTTCAAGCCCTAACTGTTGTTGCCGCTCTTTCTTAATCAGCTCAATTGACATTGGTTCCGCCATAACCTCTTCAATGCTTTGTTTAATAACTTTTTTTATTTCTTTGAACATAAAAATAACTAAACACTACATATATAAAGTTTATAAGAATTTTAAATATAAGGTTAATAATGCTATTTCAACTATTTGAACGCTCTCAAGAATTTATGGATAAAAAGCATCTTAAGAATCAACAACTTGAGCTTAAGAAATATTTGCTTGTTTATTCAGAAGATATTAATGAGTTTCAATCAACAGTTAAACGACTTAAAAAAGCAGATCTTGGATTAAAGGAATTAACAAAGGTTACCGTTGTTAAACCTAATTTTATCAAATCTGTCGATCTTGAATTGATTCCTTGCACTGACAAGGACAAAGTAACGCTCATGAAAAGCTGATTATTTTTAGAGTTGACAGATTTTACAATTATGTATAAGATTTGTTATATGAGTCAAGAACGACATAAAAGGCAAGACGGATTGTCAAAGAAAAATAAGAAGAAAGAAAACGTAATCATTCAAAAGTACGCTGAATTGAATAATGGGACGTTTGTTAAAATAACACAAGAATATAAAAACGATATGTTTATTGGAGACATATATGTTGAACACACAACCAGACCGATTGGTTCTATATATTTTCCAAGATCTTTTATTAGATCACTAGAGGAGATCATAATAAAACAATGAAAGCTTCCAAAGATATAAAACAGAAGCCATTAAATAAAGCTTATGGCAATGAAGATGAAGTAAAGTTGTTTAATGATTACCAAGCAAGTAAAGTATATGATACATCTGGTATATTAGTAAAAAGTAATCTTGCGATTAGAAATCAATTATTACTTGCGAACAAGAAACTTGTTGGATTGTTTATTGGTTTAATAGCAAAAAGAAATAGAAATATTATTCAAAAGCATTATGATGATCTTCAACAAGAAGGGTTAATAGGATTAACAAAGGCTATTGATCATTTTGATCCAACAAGAGGAATAAGATTTTCAACTTATGCAGGACACTGGGTACTTCAGGCATTAACGGCTTATATAACAAAGCAACAAAATGTTATCGCCGTTCCGAATCAAATCCGCTTGGCGGCAAACAAGATTCAAACTTTTCTAAAAGAAAAAAACAAATCTCACCCAAGTGAATTGACACCAGAAGAATCTCTTCTCATACAAGAGACATTCAACATTCCTGAAAGAATTTTTAATGAAGCTATAAAAGAGATTAAAATAGGCTTTGGTCAAAACAATGTTTATAATCTTATGGAAAAAAGAATTGTTTCTTTTGAACAGCCAATTGGAAAATTTTCAGAACCAGGAAATCTTACATATCAAGACTGCTTAAAAGATGAAACCGTTTCTGAATTTAATGATTCAAATAAAGAAGTGACAACTAAAGATGTTTCCAATGCTTTATATAAGGCATTAATGTCTTTGGAGCCGCTTCCAAGACTTGTATTAATTTTAAGATTCATGGGAGTTAATTCTCTGAAAGAATTCGCAGAAAGGGATACAGAATGACTGATTTAAAAAAGTATGATAAATATATCACCATCATAGAAGGCATGGATTACAGAACTGCTGCCTCTGAATTAGAAAATGTAGGAGTACATCTGAAACATGCAACAATAAGAAACATTGTTGAGAGAACAATGCCTACCTTTTTAGACAACTTTCTAGAGAATATGGGAATTGATAAAGATAAAGTAAACGGACCAGAAGTGTTAAAAACAGTTCAATTTTATGATAATCTTATTGAAATAGTTGGAAAAACAGTAATGGAAAATCCAGAGTTAGTAACCGAAACAGTGAAGGAAATAAAAACAGGAAAACATGTCTAATAGTAGATCATTTAATAGAACATATGACAAGAGAGAATCAAGAGAAGGTATGCCTTTAGAAAGATTCTTAGAAAGAAGGAAACTTGATCTTAATAGTTGGTTGCAGAATAACCAAATTAGGTCTGTCGCTGACGCAGAAGAAAAAGTAAAAGGCTTGGGTATCTGTATTACCCAAGCCAGTTACAACCAAATCGTTTCTTATTTTGAGACACCTATCGAGAATGAGAATATTGAATTAACCACTCAACAAATAGAACAAAAGCCGCAAACCAAAACAGAGGCAAAAAAGAAAAGAACGTCAGAAGAAAGTCCTTCAACTTTGTCTTAACGTTCTTTTCTTTTTTCATCATTTTCTTTCTCCAAGAAAGAGAATTGTTTTTTTTGCTCAATAGAATCGAAAAAACCTTCAATTAAAAGATCAAGTTCTTTTAACTGATCAGGAAATTTAGCTTTAAGCTCTTTATACTCGACAGAGTTAAGAAATTCTTCTTTAACATCTAACATGAAGAAGATGTTAATAAGATATCAGCTAAATGTATTTGTGTCGCTATTTGGATATTTCATCATTCCAACAAGGTCTTGTGGCCTGACGTTTTCTGGCTTTTGTCCATCTGGTGTAATCAACCAAAGCACTTTTGGTTTCATTGGGTCCAAGCTTGGAGCATATCCATCTGTAACAATAACAATCCAACGCCATTGTCTACGGACTCTTCTACCATCTGACTCAATATATTTTTTGATCGCATTGAAGTCAGTTCCGCCATCTCTTGTACGTTTCCATGTTTTTTGTGTTTTGCCTTGCTTCCAAATCTCGTGTGAAGATTCATCGACTTCCGTGTCGAAGTTGAAAACATCAATCTCAACGTGTTTTGCGCAGTTTGTTGCTTGAGCGAAAGCAAGTTGCACGGCTTCGTTAGACATTGAACCAGATTGGTCGATGAAGATCGCAATTGGTTGTGTAAACTTGCGCAGCACTCCTGGCATAAGCATTGGAAGTTTTTTAGACAACTTCTTATAAGAGGAATCATTCTCTTGCATTCTTGATTGTCCAATTGCGGTTTCAAGGAGGTTTCTCCAATCAACAGGGCTTTCAGCAATCATCGTGTTGATGATTTCTTGAACATGAGATGAAGCAGACCCCCAGTTGTTTGATTTTCTACAATGGTTCGCCGCTTCTTTCATCTTGTTTTTCATATGGCTCTTAAGTTGTTCTTTCAACTCTTGAGGCAACGTATCCCAATCATCGTGAGAATCTATTCCTTCTTGATCACCCAAGAGGATTTTAATCGCCTGTTCTCCACCTTCACCATTTTCCTCTTGTTGTTCTTCAATAAACTCTCTAATTTTTCGATAATAAAAACCAGTTGTTTGGAGTTTTTCCAATCCAGCAATCATCTCATTAAATTCTATGTTTTGAGTCTTAGCCGCAACTCCAGGAAGGAAAACCATATCAGGAGGTGCAGGACTGTATTTGTTTTCGGTCTTCATTGATTCATTAATCAATGAGTTGATTGCAAGATCCATTGCAATGTTTACTTGCTGTCGTTCATCATTTGATTCAGCCAAAATATTTCGATCACCAAGGTGGCCCAAAATAACGTGAAAGATTTCATGTGCCAAAATGAAGGCAATTTCTCTATATCCTGGTGTGGATTCTGATGCTTCAAATTGACCTAGTTCGTTCTTGTATTTGCCGCAAACTTCCACGTCAAAGAACTCAGGGTTATAACCAAGTTTGTACGAGATCATCCCCGATTCTTTGAAAAGCTCGTAGTTGAATCTGACATATGCAGTCGGCTGTTCAAAATCTTCATCAATTGAAAATCGTGATAAAAGTCTTCCGTAAAATGGTTCATAACCAGTAAAATATACTAGAGCTCGCTTGATGTACGAGTAGTCTTTATTCGGATCTTTCTTCCGAATTACTTTTTTCTTTGCCTCGGCGGTTGTGTTATTGTCTGGTTTCTCTTCTTTTTTTGACATTTTATCCTCAACTTGTTGTGAGCTCTTGCCTCGCGCTAATCTAGTGCGCCGTTTCGGGCTGTCAATACCCTTGCACGCGCGCTGTGCGTGCATATAGTAGCGGCCTCGACAAACGGGCCAGCAAACGGCGGCTAAAACCGCAACGAGCTTGACACGCATTCAGGCGTGGTTAGGCTGCGATGACTCAAGAAAAGAATGTGACGGCGGCAACAAGCCAGAACACTGAGGAAAATAATGCATATACAATCATGTGATATCGAAACTGCAAAGGAAATTATTCTTTTGCAAAACCCAAATCAAGCCTGCCTTGTTGTAGGTCCACACGGGTGTGGCAAAAGCGAATTGATGTATCAAGTTGCGAAAGAGCTTAGGGATGATCTTTACAAAGATCCGCAAGTGTGTGCGGAAATTGGGATTCTCTTGAGTGGTGAAGGAAAGATGGGTGATCTCATTGCTTCCAATGGTGGTCATTGGAAGTATGAATTTGGTCTTCCAGTAATTGAAAGACGACTTTCTCAAATGTCGGAAGGAGAACTTACTGGGGTTCCTCGTATTCAAGAGAATACGATTCTTAAACATGATACCACGAAGTTCGCGAACATGGACTTCATGGCGATCACATACAAGTACCCAGTTGTTTTGTTCTTCGATGAACTAAATCGAGCTTTCTTGTCGTTACGGCAGGCTACCTTCCAAATTGCTGATAGCAAGATCTTTTTGGGTAACAAGCTTCATCCTAATACTCGCGTCATGGTTGCCGCGAATATTGGTCCAATGTATCAGGCCGATGACTTTGACGTTGCGGAGTTTTCTCGCTACGCCGTTCTCGGAATGACATACAACACCGATGTTTGGATGAAGTGGGCAAACAAGAAAGAAAACAGAGTTCACTCTCTTATCACAGGTTACATCGGCACAGCGAGCAATGCTCTCTATGTTGATGACAAAAAGTTCGCAACAAATGCGAAGTTCCCCGATCCTAGAGCTTGGACAAAAATTGGTCGTAGATTCACCGAACTTGATGAAGCAGGGAAACTGCAAGAACTCATTGATAGTGAATCTAAACTAACCTTCTTCGCCAGTGCTATCGTTGGTCCGCATGAAGGTCAAGCATTCTCTCAATATTGCAAAGAAAACGCTTTCTTCTTCGGCGTCGAGGACGTTGTGAAGAATTGGCCAGAAGTTTCAAGAAAAATCTCGGAGAAACGATCCGACAAGCAAAAACAAATCATTCTCGAACTCGCTTCGAAGATTGAAATGTCGATTTCTGACTGTGAAGAAATTTGGACTTCTCAAAACCGCGAATGGTTTGAGAATACAAATAAATTCATGTCAAAAGTCCCAGCGGAGTTGTATATCCAACTCACCCAAGGATTCATGAAACTCAAAGATGGCGGTGGTAATGATAAACTTCGCCAAGGTCTTTCACACTCCGACTCATTGTCAGTTCGAATGTTTGAGTGGTTTAAGGTAGAAACCCCCAAGCATACAAAGAAGTCAAAATCTTCTTGAAAAGAAATTCTTCTTGACTGAAGAATTATCCTCATGGTAATAATATTTACCTATGAGGATAAAAATATTAAAAAATGCCTACACCATATCTACCACTTAACTTTAACGTAACTTCATCTGTTAGCGTTCAAAACGTTGCTGATGAAACTGGTACAATTGCCACATACGTTTGGTTACGTTCTGGTTTAGTTTCACAAAAAGGAATGCAATTCCGTATGGGCAGCACAGAAAGCCCAGATGTTGTTGTAAAACTTACTTCAACATCAATTATTCCTGCCCTTACCGCCGCGCTTTCTAGCGCGTTGCAAAACAGCTCTGCGGCTGGCGTTTGGGGAGCGTAATAAAAATACCTTAAGCCATTGCTTAAACTAATAAGAGGGACCACACTAGAGATAGTTGGTCCCTCTTCTCTTTTGGGGGTTCCGACTTAGAAAACACTTGAGGTAAAATGATATGGAAAGAACTTTCCCTGCTACAACAATATATACACAAACAGCTAATGGAGAACTCATAGATCTCCTAAATTTAAAAGAAGATGATGTCACGATTTATGATATTGCAACTTCTTTAGCTCACACATGTATGGGCGGTGGGCATGTTAAAAAAATGTATACAAATGCCCAACATAGCTTACTGGTCTCGCACTACGCTGGGCTTTCCGATTTAATTGACAAATCGGATAAGGTTGCGATGTGGACAGAGCAGCTTCGGGGCTTGCTGCACGACGCGGCCGAAGTGTATTTATTCGACATTAGATCGCCGATGAAAAAATGGCACGGCGTCAAAGACGTTCTTGAGCTTGATGATAAAATATCAAAAGTAATAGCGTCGAAGTTTGGGCTTGACAGCCTGCACTCACCAGCAGTAAAACAAGCCGATACATTAGTAAGAGCTCAAGAGATGCGTGACTTTATGGCTCAGCCAAAATATAAACTTCCTGAAACCGATATTAGACTAACTCAAAAACCATTTAACTTTAATATCAAAGCTTTAGATCCAAAAAGAGCTAAAGAAGAATTCTTAAAGAGATTTGCTTTCTTACAGAGAGAAAAACCTTAAGGAGTTTATATGACAATAGAGAAGTTCCTTAAAAACCTAGAAATCAATAATGATTATTATCAAAAATTTGATCTTGTAACAAAAGAGAGATACAGAGATCTTGAAGTATCTTTTAAATCTAAAAAAGAACTAACTGACTTTTCAAAAGAGTTTGGGTTTTTTACAAACTGTAGCGTTATTCTAATTGACAAATATACTGATACTCAAAAGAGTTTTCTAGCTATGAAGAAAAACTCAAATTATATATACAAATGGACAGAGTTAGCAAATCAATCTTGGAAATCAAAAGTTAAAGTCAATCCTGCCGAAACTATAATGTTTATTTATAATGAATTCGGCAAACCAACAGAGGCAATAACTGCGTCTGCCTTGATAAGAGAAGTTGGTTTAAACTCATATTCAAGAGATACAAAGTTAGATAATGAAAAGAAACAATACAGACAGGATTTAACTCTTCAAGACTTAAACAACCTATATGCTGGGTATTTTCAGTATCTTGAAGTGTTTGGCTCTAAGCCATTTGCCGCACCAGAAATCGAAAATGTAAATTTTATTCTTTATGGGAATTCAAAAACACTTGACAAAGATCAACTTCTAAAATGGGCTTATTTAAATGGAATTAAATCCATAAAAAATAGACCAGAAAAGAATATGGAAAATGTTCTCGTTTGCCTCTCGGAGTTTCCAATAACCACAAAATCTATAGTAGAAAATCAAATTCCTGTAGATTACAGATATAAAAAATATCCAAGACTGTCTTTAAAGGATTTTATTAATATACCTTATAATATCTTTTATAAGAAAGACTTTAAACCAAAATTAAGTCTTATAAAAGCGGCAAGATATAATAATGTGAATGACTTTAAATTATGGGTAAAAGAATATGAAACATCTCTCTTGAGTAAAAAGAATAAAGAACGTTTAATAGAAGAACTTGATAGAATTCTTCATTCACTAGAAGAATGATTGATTAATCAACCCTGGAATGTCTGGATGTTCAATTATCTTATCTTTATCAAGGAGTTTATACCACATAAGGTTATATTTCCCTTGATAATAATCTAAAACAACATAGTCTTTCAGGCTTAATTGATTATATTCTTTTTCTTCAAGATGCCAAGCTTTATATCCATCTGGCCATTCTATTGCGGGACCATCTTCTCGATGAAGTTCCCCGTTTTTATACCAAGCTTTTGTTCCGTTTGAATATTCCACAACCCTAGTGAGGTTTTTTGGAATTTCTTTATAGCTTTCCACTTTTATCACGAATTTATTTTTCTATCAATCCTGGAATATCTGGGTATTCAAATATTTCATCTTTGCCAAGAATTCTGTACCAAATGAGGTTATACTTGCCTTTGTAGGAATCAAGGACAACATAATCATCTAGGTTTATTTGGTCATGCCATTTTCCCTCAAGATACCATTCTTTATATCCATTAACATGTTCAACTGCTGGGCCATCTTCTCTGTGAAGGATGTCTTCTTTGTACCAAGATTTTCTCCCATTTGACCATTCAACTGCTGGCCCGTCTTCTCTGTGTCTTAAGTTGTTTTTATACCAATATTTTGATCCATCTGGAAATTCTACTGCTGGTCCGTCTTCTCGGTGAGGGTTTCCTTCTTTAAGCCACCTTTTCGTTCCATTTAAATATTTAACAATCCCTGTAAAATTTTCTGGAATTTCACTAGCGGTTTCTATTTTTATTGTTTTCATTTTATGATTATTCCTGGAATATCTGGGTGGTCAAATACCTTATTTTCATCAAGAAGCTTATACCACATAAGGTTATAGTTTCCTCGGTAGTAATCAAGAACAACATGGTCTTTTAGATTTAATTTGATATAATATCGATTTTCAAGATAAAATCTTCCATCCCCATTTGAATATTCTACCGCAGGTCCATCTTCTCTGTGAAGTTTACCTTCAATCCACCATTCTTTTTTTCCACTCCAACATTCAACCGCTGGTCCGTCTTCTCGATGAATCTTTCCTTCTTTTAGGAAACGTTTTTCAATAGTTATATTTTCTTCATCGAACCATTCCACGATTCCTATGAAATCCATTGGTGCATTTTTGTGATGGTGTATTCTTATCGTTTTCATTGTCACACTCTTCTTATACTCCTAAGCCATTTATAGTTTTATCGCCGCTGCCGCCAACACAGCCCTCGCCAACCGCTGAACCCATTCCCAGTTTATTCCTGGTTGCCAAAATCCTCAATGATTTCGCGGGTTGCATGGCGCACACAAAATCAAGGTAGTCAAATTTTAATATTTCCTGCAAAAATGATCAGTCGCCCCAGATGTTAAGTGAAAAAATTCCATCAATATTCCGCATTGTTTTTGGTGAATTAATCAAGTTTTGGTAGCGTTTAGTTTTTGTTGCGAAAACATCTCGGAGAAACCTCATTTTGAATCTATTTTTAAGTTATAAAGTCTCTTATTGGCTAATGTTCGGTACGATAAGTCGAATACATATTCCTCTTTAAGTTCATTACTAGTGAGGTATTTTATTTTCCAAAATAAAGAAGAAAACCTCTCTTTCTCAAGAATAACCCAGTCTTTATTTTCTTCGATTTCCACATGAGATTTCGTATCTTTATGAATCAATTTATCATTTAAGTAATAGTAATGGTTGTATGGTTCAAAAAATTGGTTCATTACCCCACTCCAACATTCGACCGCTGGCCCGTCTTCCCGATGAAGTTTGCCATTTTTTTTAGACCATTCAAAACGAAATCCATATTGATTAACACTTCCAAGCTGGTAACATAATATATTAATATCAAAATTTTTATAAATTAATTTATAATTTCTCTCTTGTAATTGAACAATCTCAGGCTCTTCATTTCGATATAAAGTTTTTCCAAGCCAAGATTTATAGTTTCCTATAAATGATAAAATAATTTTATCAATCTTCATTTATATTAATCTCCTCCGTAAACTCACCAAAGTCTACAATCTCTTGTTTGACAGCTATATACTCACAAATTTCATCTGAAGTTAACAACTTATATTTTTCAGATATTATGTTATAAGGCTCTATGTTTAAAATAACATAAGATGTGTAACGGAAATAATCATCTAAACTTAACCATATACTATCATCAATACAATAATGTGATTCTAGTTTGTTTAATGTAAACACCCCATTTTCCGTTTGCTTCCAAACCTGGGCTGCTAACCCATCTTCTCGATGGGCTTTGCCATCTCTGAGCCATTTTATATAAATTTTTTCATCAAGGTATGTCCATATATCAACAAAGTATCTCGAACCTTGGTGTTTAAAATAAAATTCCTGATAGCTAGAATTAAAGTAATACTTGTTCCCATAGTTCTTTGTAACCATGGCACAATATATATCTACAAATTTTTCAAATCTTTCTTTTGATATTGTGTACAAAGTCCTCGAACTCCTTCTCTGCTGCTTCTTTCGCTTCTTCGTTCAAACAGATCATGTCTACTATACCATTTGCTCTAAGTCTTTTTTGTTTCTCAAACACCCCAAATCCATTTCTTGAATTCTTCAAAAAATAACTTATATGCTTCATCCGTTACATACATCACTCATTCCTTTTTATTACCTCTCTAACGCCTCTCTGTTTTTTAACGACCATTCACCCATTTTTTTAGTTTAAAGGTTCTAATGAGGCGTATAAGAAGAAAGAAGAAACATCCTGGGAACTTATTGATGGAGTTTCGTTTGGTCGCCGCTGCCGCACAAAAATCAAGATCAAGATTTACTCGATCCAACAAATCCTATTTTCAATGCCGTTTTCATTTAATAAAGTTAACATGTAAAACTGATTCTTTAACTTCTCTTCATTTAAGATAACGAATTTGTTTTCAATTTGTTCTCTAGTCATATTAATAACCCGTTTTCCATCATACCAATAATTTTTGTTAAGATAAACATATTCACATTCTTCTTTTTCATTAATCCTTTTCTCAAAAGAAATATATGCAGGTCCGTTATCGTTAACTCTAATTCCATTAGTCATAAAATATATCCCAATAAAAATTGATGTGTTATGAACGACAACCGCGGTGCACGATTTCATATATTCATAATGTTTATGTAAGAATATCTCATTGATGAAATAATATTCTGTTTTATCTGAAACGTTTAAACGGCTCTCAACAATAGCTTTTCCAACAAGCTCTTTAATTGTATCATCGATAAAATATTCATTTTCATTTATAAACTTCATGGTATCCTCAAGTATAAAGGTTTTTCCTTCAACCAAGCTTCCAGCTCCAATACTTTTGTTTCATTCTCTATTATTATAGTTCTTATATTATCTTTAAACAAATAAGACTTTTTTGTCATTAAGTCATTTATTTGTTCTTCATCTAATAAGATATGCTCGCCATGCCAAGGATAAACATCATCTGTTGCGGTCATTCCATTGTATATAAGGCTCCCAGCACAAAAGACGACCTTTACCTCGTCTTTGTCGGGGGCCTTGCAAACAAGATATTTTTCATAAGCAAAACCATCTAACCTGTGATTAACTCTATTTGTTTGCCAATTTACAAAAATAAAATTATCTCTTAAAGAGAATGAAAGAATATTAGATGATTTTATCTTATTCTTGGCTTCTATTTGAACTATAACATCATAGCTGTGAAAATTATCTTTATGAATTTTATAAGTTGTTAGATCAACACTATTCGCTTCTATATACCAGTTAATAAACTTATCGAGAATGTGTTGGTTATAGTATCTCATTAATTCAGTTTGTTCTTCTCTCATTTGATTGATCTTACCTTTGCATTTAACCCGCAAAGAAACTTTGTGTGAGTTACTTCTTTTTTATCATAAAATTCATCCGTAAAAGCAACATATCCCACAAAAAATTGTGTTGCCGTTATGATTTCAACATGTTTTATCCATTCATATTCCGTCTCTTCTTCATGAGAAATAATACGGCTGTTTTCAAAAAAATTTTCCCATCTGAAATTTTGGTTTATTTTCTTATCGTAGCAAGCAACGTTAGAAAATGAAAATTCAAAACAGGAATATTGTATGTTTATATAATAAGCAAGTTTTGCATACCAAGTCTTATGATCAAATTCACCATCAGTGAAATGCTCAACCCAAACAACATAATCCCCAAGATAACCATAATTAACCAAGGAAAAAACTCTTTGTTTTCCTTTATTGGTTTCTTTAGCCGTTGCTCGCTCTAAAAGGCCGTTGCAAGATACATCCTTAACATCTTTGTCTGTCCCAAATTCTTTAATATACTCTTCAGTGAATAAGTCAAACAGTCTCTGATGGTCAAGCTTCATCAGATTTACCTTTTGGTGGATTATGAATCCAAAAATATTCATCAGAAATACCTTCTGTGGTTAATATTTTAAGACAAACAAAATTTTCACAAACCATTGATTCACCCAAAATAAAATTACCAGAGTTCTCAGCCCAACTTCTAAATTCCTCAAGGGAATCAAATCCATGACACGCTCTCCCTTTAAAAGAATAGTAAAAACTTGTAAGCTCTATTGAATCAGAAGTGCCAGTTACTCTTGTGTATCTGGAAAATGCTGGGCCATCTTCTCGATGCCGTTTACCATCTTTATACCATTCAATAAGATAGTGATCCCAAGAAACCGACAACAAAACACCAGTCAGACCTTTTGTTAAATGATTGGCTTTTCGCCAAAATTTAATAACAATAGCATGTTTCGCACCCTCCTTTTCTATATTATCAAGAAAATTCTTGATAATATTCTTGTCGGCATCACCTTCACTGATCTCATATCGAACTTCCATAGTCTATCCTTTCATACTCACGTTACATTCTTAACCCAAAAATATTGATCAAAAATATCATTCAAGGTTAGTACCTTTTTAAGAAAGACATGTGTTGATAACCTTTCCTCGTCCAATACAATAGAACCATAAAATATTGCTTTTGTTTTATCTTCTTCGTGAAGGCAAAGAAAACATAGATTATGCTTATAATAGTAGGTTTGGGAAGCAAGAATTAGTTTATCATCACAAATTCTATAGTCTTGGAATGCCGAGCCATCCAGTCGATGAAGTTTACCATCTTCATAATAATAAACATAAATGCGTGCAGAATACTTTAAATGATGTATTTTGATAAACACTTCTTTACCTTTACCTATAGAAAAGAAATCATTGGTGTTGGAGATAACTCTTATATTCTTTGCCCCTTCTAATTGAAGTCTTCTTAACAGGTCATCAATTAATTTTATTTCATCGCTGTTAAGCCAAAACTTAATATGCTCTGGATAGTTTATATGAATGTCATTCATTTTAAAACAACCTCTTTCATTAGATTACACTCCATCAATAATCCAACAATACCTTTCTTCTAATTTATCGGCCGCCAAAAGTTTAAACAGATATATGTTATCACTCAGTTTCTCATGATCTAAAACTAACCGCCCAAGCGATTCCGCCTCTTTAATCACTCTATCTGTGTTTAAATAAACAAAACAATATTCACTATTATAACAATAAACCTGGTTAACTAAACGAATTTCTTCATTGTTAATAAAATATCCTTCTTCGGCTGGGCCATCTAATTTATGAATTAAACCATTCTTTCTCCACTGAACATAAACAGTATTACTTTTAGGAAAGTAAAGCATCTCAACCCCAGTATAAGGTTTTTCGCTCCGAGTAGATCTTTTTTCTTTAACAATCCTAACCCTCTCCGCACCCTCCTTCTCAACCTTATCTAACAAGAACTTTATATGCTTCTTGTGTAAACCAGGGATCAAATTACTCTTCGAAAACTTATATGTTGTTTTCATTGTTTATTTTTCCTTAAAAATTTATTATTTATGAGATGGTATCCAATAATACCATTCGTTTACTTCGGTTTTACTCAAAACCTTTAATCGAACAACATTTCTGCTTACTCTATCATCTTCTAAAATAAGAAGACCCATTTTTTCAATTTCGTTTCTTAACATTTCTGTTGAAGAATAAAAATAGCTGCAATAATGATCTTGATAATAATGTCCAAGAGAAAAAAATGAACTGCTCTTAAAACAAAATTCCTCAACCGCTGGTCCATCTTCTCGATGAAGTATTCCATCTTTTCGCCAATAAACCGCGGCTGTTTCACGGTTTGGCGGCAATACCAAAACTATTCCACTGAACCCTTTTTCAAAATCCATAAACGAATCATTCGTAACTCTTAGTTTCTTTATTCCTTTTTTCTTTATTAAATTCAATAAGATCTTTATTTTGTTTTTTTGCCGTTTAGTCAACATAGACAATATATTTGCACACCTATATTCTATCTTCATTTGTTCATACTCCATTCATAACCCAATACCAACAATCCATCAATCCATATTGGTTTAGTCTCTTAAGATATAAAATATTCTTACCGAACTTTTCCTCTTCTAATATAATTTCCCCATTAAACTCAACTCCTAGTTTCAGAACACCAACTGAATGGACATTATAACATCGATTTCCTTCGTACCAATATTCACTAGTGGTAGTTTCGCCCATTCTATTATCTCTGCTATAAGATTGATAAGCTGGCCCATCTTCTCGATGAAGCTTACCATCTTTAATCCAATTTACAATACAAGTCCCTTCATATGAAAACCCAAGAAATGTATAACTTCCTTTTATGTCTTTTATTTGATTCTGTAAACCATTAGCAACAATAACCTTCTTAGCCCCTTCCTCTTTTAACTTGCCAAGAAGATAACTAAATCTCTTTTTTGCCTTCTTTCTTGTTTTTTTATTAAAAACGCTCTCATCAAACAGATACTCTATTTCCATTGTTTATGCTCCATTTGGGATATAATACCACTTATCTGAAATGTAGTCTTTGCTTAATACTTTAAGACGTAAAACCTTATCAGTTATCTTCTCACTGCTCAATATGACACATCCTAATGTTTCATATGAACTTATAATAGACTCTGGTGAATCTAAACCAACATTATAACACCAATTTCCTTCATAGTAATATTGTTTATCACCACACGTTTTCGCATAATAACTTTCATAAGCAGGGCCATCTTCTCGATGAATTTTAATATCTTTATACCATGTAATTGAAGAAACACCGTTGTTGGCAACACCAAGAACAACATAGTTTCCTTCTGGATTCTTGAAATCGTTAACAGCATCTACATTTAAACTGTTAATAACAACAACCATCTTCGCCCCTTCAACCTCTAGTTTCTCAAGAAAATAATCACGACGTTTTTTAGTTGTTTCATACATCCATTCCTTGTTGTAAACATGTTCTGTTTCCACTCTACTTCTCCCGATTATTGTGGCATTGTTACATTAACCAATAATACTTGTCTTCTATTGACTCTTTATGTAGTATCTTTAACCACATAATTTTATTGTTGATTTTCCTCTCATCCAAAATAAGATATCCTAAATCTTTCTCTAAACTGTTTTTCTCATATTCAAATCCCCAAGGTAGTTTACAACAATATCTTCCTTCATAATAATACCTTTCCGACACTTGTTTCAACTTATAAGAAATGTATTCATAACGTATGTCTGCTGGCCCATCTTCTCGATGAAGAAGACCATCTTTATACCAAACAACATATAACGTTTCATTAAAAACACATATGTTAACAAAATCCTTTACAGTTTCTGTCGGAATAAGCTGAATATCAGATATAATAATTTTCTTCCCTTCGTTCTCCTCTAATAACCTGTTAGCATATTCTTCAATCTTTTCTAAGAAAGATGCTTTATACGAAGATGTTCTATACCACGATAAATCAACAACATACTCTATTCCCATAAATGATCCTTTTATTTCTTATTCTCAATCCAATACCAATGTTCTTTTATTGAATCCTTCAATAAAACTTTAATGTAAAAGATATTATCGTTAATTTTTTCCGCACCCAAAATAATATCCCCATTTCTTTCATAATTTTGCATTACCTCTTCTAAATCAAAAGAGGTGTTCATGCAATCTCTACCATTATAATAATATCCCATTACTGCCTGGATTAATCTTAACTCACCCTCATCATAATAATATCGCTCAAACGCAGGGCCATCTTCTCGATGTATTTTCTTGTCCTTAATCCATTCTACCGTGATAACACTACCACTATTCACAACAACAATAACACACTTCCCAATAATACTATTCCTAACCTCATCAAAATAAACAAGACTCATATTGTCAAATACATAAACACTCTTTACATCAAACTCCCTTAACCCATTTACATGCAACCGAACCTTCTCTAAAAAACATTCATCATGAATCAGATTTATTGAATATTCTATTTTCATGTTACCCTCCAACTCTCTCAATATATTCCCTTAATATGCTCTCCCATGCAATAACTCGTTCCCCTCAGCCTATCCTTGTACTCCTTATCCTTACTCTCCTTATACACCAACATATCACTAATACGGTCGCTCTTCAATATCCTTGCCATATATCCCCACTTTCCAACCTCTTCCTTCTCCAATATAACCCCCGAACCATTATTCTCTATTGCCTCCAGGTTTTTCTCCGAAATCGCACTCCGAAATCCTAAATGAAAAAATCCATACAACCATTGGTAAAACCTGCTGGTTTGTCCTAATATATAAACCTCGTTTGAATACCCATCCTCCCTAAACAACTTATTGTTCTTGTAAAATGTAACCGAAATACAAGGATCAAATCCTGAAGTGTCTCTGAAAAATACCAATACATCCTTATGATCACGAATCATCATGTTCTTTCTTAGAAATTGTCTTGAAGATATATCGCCTTCTTCCTTCTGAATCTTATACCCCTCATACCCGCCTCTCTTAATATACTGCTCCACAAACCTATCAAGATGACTCTTCCTCTGTCCTTGTTTCATCTTCTTGCCTCTTTCGATATTCTTCGCGTTTGTCGAGATATCCCCACGCTCTCACTTAACCACCAATACCCATGACGCAACCCCAAACCCGCAGCTCGTGCCCAATTCTAGTTTATTCCCATGCAGCCCTCACCCCATCGCCACACCCGTTCACCCCCATTCCTGGTTTAATTCCCATATCCCCAATCCCTCGTTTAATCTGAAATTAATTCACGTTTAATCCACGTTTATTGCGGCAATTCGCGGTTGACGACCGTTTGGTGAATTCAAATAATTGATGGAATGTAAAAAATTGAAAAAAAGATTAAAAATGTAAATGTATCAAATCTCAGCATGTTTTAGCATGTTTTAGCATGTTTTAGCATGTTTTAACATGTTTTTAGCATGTTTTAGCATGTTT